>Ga0182030_10010856_pt1 | contig 18450 bp, 16 predicted proteins | sample 812S3MmetaG_FD_121299 | JGI IMG/M metagenome (GOLD analysis project Ga0182030, IMG submission 121299) | Permafrost microbial communities from Stordalen Mire, Sweden - 812S3M metaG (Illumina Assembly) | ecosystem: Environmental > Terrestrial > Soil > Wetlands > Permafrost | place: Sweden...
GCGCGACCCTCGGCCGCGCTGACCGCCGACTTCGCCCGATTGGAAACGAAGCTGCAGGCGGTGGTGGGCATCGCGGTCAGCCCCGTCGGCAATGGGCAAGCGCCAATCATGTTGGGAGATTGGCAAAGTGGACCCGCCTGGTCAACGATCAAGGTTCCGTTGATCATCGCGGCACTGCGTGAAGAGCACCCGCCCATGATCACCGACGCGATGACCGCTGCCATCACCGAATCCGACAATGCGGCAGCCGAATCGATCTGGGCGAGTCTGGGAGACCCGGTCACCGCCGCGCGCAAGGTTGAAGCCGTCCTGAGGCAAACGGGCGACTTCACGACCGTCCAGTCGCAAAAAGTGCTTCCGGAATTCTCTGCGTTCGGTCAAACGGACTGGTCGTTGACCGACCAAGTGCGGTTCACTTCAGTTGCGTTCTGCGACAACGCAAACGCGCCGATCTTCGCACTAATGGGCCGGGTCGTACCGGATCAGAGGTGGGGCATCGGCACCGTACCCGACGCCCAGTTCAAAGGCGGCTGGGGCCCATTACCACCGGGCGGCTATCTGGTCCGACAGCTGGGCGTGCTGCCCGCCCCAAACGGGAGGATCGCCGTCGCGCTGGCCGCACAGCCGGCCTCGGGAACGTTCGATGACGGCACCGCCGCCCTCAACGAGATGGCCACGTGGCTGGCGGCCCACTTAGCGGCACTGCCGGCCGGCCGATGCGGTCCCTGATCGCGGGAGTCCCGCGCACTCACCACAGGTAGACGCGCGCGCTGCTGCCACCGATGCAGGTGATCCAGCCGTCTCCCGGGTACTGTTGGCAGCGCATGAGGAAGTTCGAACCGTTGCAGAGTGCCCCAGGCACGGCCTTGCAGTCAACGGCCCCCGGCGCCGAGACCGCCCGCGGTAGCGGACTGGCGTTGCCGTATTCAGCCCAATACGACGTCAGCACGCTGTTGGCGAAAAGACATGACGTTTCGGGAGTCCCCCGTCCGGCGCGGGTGCCGTAGCCCGTGGCGGTCGGCAAAGTGAAGCCCTGGTCGCAGGACTGATGCAGGCTGCTCAGGTCGGGTCCCGTCACCAGTGGCGGCGGCGCGGCGCGCGCGGCCGGGGTCTGCTGCTGCCCGGTCCGCCCGTGGACCAGCAGGCCGATGACGACACCGATGCCCCCGAGAATCAGAGCCGCCACCGCAATCACGGTCGGCAGCACCCACCTGCGCCTGCGTTTACTCGACTCGCGGTCACGAGGCTCCGCTGCGGTGACGCGGTCCGGTTCGCCGCCAGGGGCCGGGCCCACATACGTTGACGGCGTACCCATCGCGAACGGTCGAGTGCCGTCCACGTCGGCCGATGACGCGACCGGTGACGTCGAGACCTCGCGGAGATTGTGTCCGCCGATTGCCAAGGCGCGCTGTGCCGCGCGGCCGAGGCCGCCCGCCGTTCCATACCGGTCGTCGGGGTGCTTGGCCATGCCGCGGGCGACGACGTCGTCGAGCGCGGCGGGAACGCGCGGATTCGCCGCGCTCGGTCGCGGGGGCGGCACGGCGATGTGCGCCGCCACCAGTTGCTCAAGATTGTCACCGGCGAACGGCGGGTCTCCGGTCAGCGACTCGTACAACACGCACGCCAACGAGTAGACGTCGACGGCGGAAGTGGTCACCTCGCCGCTGAACCGTTCGGGCGCCATGTAATTCAAGGTGCCGATCTGGGTCCCGGCCGTCGTAAGCCGGGGGTCACCCTTGGCCTCGGCGATTCCGAAGTCGACCAGATACACAAAGTCGGCAGGGGTCACGATGATGTTCTGCGGCTTGACGTCGCGATGGATCAATCCCTCGGCGTGTGCCGCATCCAGTGCGGCGGCGACCTGACCGATGATGGCCACCGCACGCGCGGGCTCCAGCGGGCCCTCCGCGATCAGGTCGAGAAGCGTCTCCCCCTGCACCAGCCGCATGTCGATGTACAGACTGCCGTCGATCTCACCCCAGTCGTGGATCGGAATGACGTGTGGTTCCTGCAGAACCGCCGCCGCCTGCGACTCTCGCTGGAATCGTGTCCGAAACGTGGCGCTGTCGGAATACTCTTCGGCGAGTATCTTCAGCGCGACAGTTCGTCCTTTGCCGGTGTCATAGGCTTCGTACACCACCCCGCCCCCGCCCTTGCCGAGCAGGCGCGCGATCTTGTACTTGCCGAACGTCGTACCGACCCGTGAGTTCGCCGCCACCGACGCAGTATCTCGCTGACGAGCGAGCCATGCACCTATTTGCCATGGAAGCCACCCCGAGCGCGTCGGCAACCCGCCACAAGAATCGCGCAAGAAACGCGCAAGGTGTTTGCCGCAGCCTCTACGGAACACGCCTCACGGCACCGAAACCCAGGCATGATTCCCAAAGGACACCGACACGACCATGACGCACACTGGCCCTCGCACCCCTCGTCGGCGCACTCCGCTCGGACGGTGGATGAAGATGACGACGCTCGCGTCGACGGCAACGGCGACGGTCGCCGCGATGATCGCGGGCCCGCCCATCGCATCCGCAGAGCCCGACAATTCTCCGACAATGGCCGCCCACGGCGTCGAGGCCGCACTAGCTGCCGTCCCCTGGTCGCAGGTCGGTCCGGGCTGGATGCTCGCCATGTGGAGCCCGGCTCCCGGCTTGCGCCCCGGCGAGTCACGGCCTCCTGGCTCGCCGACGTACCAGACGGCCGCCACGACGCTGTACCTGGTCAACCCCGCGGGTGGTCGCTATGCGATCACCACCTTCCCGCCGCCGGGCGACGGTTCAAGCCCGTCGTTGGTCGACAAGTCGGGCGATGGGACCCGCGCCCTGTTCACTACGTCTGAGAACGGCAACACGGTCCTCACCCAGGTCGACCTGCGCAATGGCTCGAAGGCCACGTTCACCGTGAAAGGCACCAGCCCCACACCGCGGTATACGCGCCCCGACGGCAAGGCGGTGCTGCTGGAGATGCCGAAGGGCCTGGGGTCTGGGTCGCTCGAACGAGTCGACCTGGCCGGCAACCACCAGCTGACGTACCCGGTGGGGCCGGACTTTCAAGGCTATCTCTCCACGCCGGACGGCACGCGACTGGTGCTGGGGACGGGCACCGGCCTCGCCCTCATGGGCAACGACGCGGTGGCCGGCAAGGCGCTGCCGATCGCCGGCCAGACCGAGTGCGCACCGATGCGGTGGTGGGACACGGGCTCGACGATCGCCCTCGCCCGGTGCGGTAGCTCCACCAAGTCACAGCTGTGGCTCGTGCCGATCGACGGCGGAACACCGACCGCTCTCACCGCGCCGAACGACGGGCACAAGGGCCCCGATTACGGCGACTTGAACGCATGGCAGCTCCCGGCGGGGACGTACCTGCAGGCAGCAGGGGCGTGTGGCGTCATCTACCTCGCCAAGCTCAACGCCGACGGCACCACGTCACCGGTCTCGGTGCCGGAGGTGAAAAGCGGCAGCGTCGTCGTGGTCGGCGTAAACGGTGGCGATCTCGACCTCCAAGCGCGGGCCGGGTGCGGGGGCGGCCAGTCACTGATCGACTACAACCCGGCGGCCGGCACCTCAACCGTGCTGCTCGGTCCGCCGGTCAACGGCGGCGGCGTCATCAGCGCAATGCCCTACCCGGGCCAGACGTCGTAAAGGAAACCACCATGACCAAAACCGCACACCACCAACAACTTACGAAGCGCGCTTTGATTGCGGCGGCGGCCCTCCTAGCGGTCGCCGCATGCTCGACCAGCACGCGCGGCAAGCCGGCACCCAGCTCGAATGCCCCGGCGGCCGCCCACGGCGGCGGGTGCGAGGTCAACCCGTCGTCCGCGCCGGTGCCGACGGCCGAAGAGTTTGAGCCGGTGCCGGAGGTCGGCAGGATCTCCGTTGCGCTGAGCGGCATCACGTCGGGCGAGGTCCAGCCGGGCGACCCGCCGACCGAAGTCGATGTGGCGGTTTGCAACAACTCTGCGGTCGACTACCCGCAGATGGGCGTCGTGCTGGTGCTGCAGCACTGCAGTTGCGCGACCTATCCGAACGCGATCCCGCTGGGCACCGTCGAGCGCTTCGACCAGGCCAGCGGGGGCTGGGTCAAGGTCGATCATCCGGCCGAGGGCTCGGGCATGGATTACCTCGGCACATACTCGAACGTCCAGGAGTTGCCGAAGGGCAAGTCCGTGACGCTGCGATACCGGGTTGCGCTCGACGCTTCGATGACCGCGGGTAAGGGTGGTGTGGAAGCGATTGTGGTTACGCGGGATCCCCTTGTTCAGATCGGCAAGGCGGACCTGCCCTTCACCGTCCTGAAGGGGCCCAATGATCGATCGAATGGGCCGACGCCGCCGCCGGCGCAACAAACTCTGTTGCCTTTCACGGGTCTCACCTACCCGCGCGACATGGCGGTGGACGCGACCGGCGACGTCTACGTCACCGATTCTTGGAGCAACCGGGTGCTGAAGTTGGCGGCCGGGTCGAATCAGCAGACCGTGCTGCCGTTCACCGGCCTCAACAAGCCCGGTGGTGTCGCGGTGGACGGCGCCGGTGATGTGTTCGTCGCTGATGGCGCCAACAACCGGGTGCTGAAATTGGCGGCCGGGTCTAAAGAGCAAGCGGCGCTGCCGTTTACGGGCCTGGACAATCCCCAGCATGTTGCGGTGGACACCGGCGGCAATGTCTACGTCACCGACGGCAAGGTGCGGGTCGTCAAGCTGGTCGCCGGATCCAACGAGCAGACCGTGCTGCCGTTCACGGGCCTCAAGTGGCCCGGTGGTCTGGCAGTGGACGGCGCGGGCAACGTCTTCGTGTCGGACGCCCACAACCACCGGATGCTCGAGCTGCCGGCAGGCTCTCGCGACCAGACCGTGCGGTCCTTGGGCGGCCTGGACGGCCCCTTTGTGGTGAACTCCGCCGGTGATTTGTACTTCACCGACGCCGGCAACAAGAACGTGCTGAAGCTGCCAGCCGGGTCGAATAACTCGACCGCGCTGCCGTTCAAGGGTCTCAACGGACCTAGGGCTGTGGCGGTGGATGGTGCCGGCAATGTGTACGCCCTCGACAACAGCGGCTTCGGCGAGGTCGTGAAGTTGGTGTTGGGCTGATGCGTCACCTCATCGCAGCGCTAGTTCTGTTATTGGTCGCGGCCTTCGGCGTCAGCGGATGCAGCGGAACATCGCAGTCCCCGCGTGCGACGGCACCGACGACGGCGTCGGCCTCTCGACAAACCGTGCTGCCGTTCACGGGCCTCGAAACCCCCGGCGATCTGGCGGTGGACGCGGCCGGCAACGTGTACGTAACGGACACGCATCGGGTCAAAGTCGACAACGGGTTCCCCAACGTGACCACCCGGGTGATCAAGCTGCCGGCAGGGTCGAACGCCCAAACCGTGTTGCCGCAGTTCGTTCAGTCACAACTGACGACGGACCCCGCAGGCGCCGTGTGGGTGATCGACACCGGAAACGAGAAACTGGTGAAGCTGGCCGCCGGAACGGACACCCAGACCGTGCTGCCGTTGCCACAGCCCGACCCCAGCTTGCGTGGTGGGGTACTTGCAATCGATGCCGCCGGCAACGCCTACGGCCTCTACGGTGGTGGCGTGTTCCCAGACGGGGGATGCTGTGTGCCTATCCAGGTGATGAAGTCGGAGGTGGGGTCGCGTGCGCCGACGCTGTTACCGTTCACCAACATCTTGTTCGCCGACGAAGTGGCGGTAGACGCCGCCGGCAACGTGTACGTGGGCGACCGCAATCAGGTGCTGAAGTTAGCGCCGGGGGCGGACACCCAAACGGTGCTGCCGCTCAAGCTCAACACGGCGATGTCCGGCCCAGGCCCCCACAGCGTCCTCACCGGTATGGCGGTGGACTCGGCCGGCAACGTGTATGTGGTCGATGCCGACCAGAAGCAGGTGCTGAAGTTGCCGGCCGGGGCGGATGCGCCGATCGTGCTTCCGTTCACCGGCCTCAAGGAACCGGTAAAGGTGGCGGTGGACGCCGCGGGCAACGTCTACGTCACCGACATCGACAGCCACCAGGTGCTGAAACTTGCGGCGGCCTAACGTGATTCGAACCGCGTTGATCGCACTCATGAGCGTAACGGTCGTCGCCGGCACGGCAGGGTGCGGCACGCGGAGTATCGCGCGTTGGAATGACCTAGCCACTTCGATAGACGCTTAAAATCCGCACTGGGTGTCCATAGCACCAGGTGCAGGGTAGGCGTGGACGCGATGACCCTTACTTTGTAAGAATGGTCTGCTATGTCGCGTTCATTCGAAGTCTTGACCGAATGGCCCGCCAGCGTTGAACAAATTCATGCGGCGTTCGGCCGCGAGGACTATTGGCTGGCCCGCATCGCGGCCGGCGACGCCACCACCACGCTGGATTCGCTGATCGTCGACGCCGACGGCACGGTGGCAGTGCGCGCCAGCCAGCACCTGGGTCGCCAGCTACTACCCGGGCTGGTTGCCAAGGTCGTTCCCGGCGAGCTGAAAATCCTGCACAGCGAGACGTGGAGACCGGTCGGTGACCGCCAGGTACGCGGGCAGGTCAGCGTCTCGGCTTCCGGCGGGTTGGGATCAAGCCGTGCCGAAGTGTGGCTGGCGCCCGCGGGCAACGGCTCGCAACTGCGCTTCGCCGTGAGGTTGGAGGTCAAAATCCCGTTGGTGGGCGGCAAACTTGAGAAGTCCATCGGAGCCGGTTTGGCTGAGAACATCCCTGCGCTGCAGCGCTTCACCACCAAGTGGATCACCGAACATGCATGACATTGGGCCTGCGAGGGCGGCACCGTTTCTACGAGCCAAGCTGCCCGCCGGGAGTCAGCTCGGCGCAATGCGAGCCCGGCTGGTCGTGGAATGTGGTGACCAACGTGTGCAAACCGTCACCGCCACCACCACCGTGGTGGAAACCGCCGCCACCATATGCGCCCCCGTGGGTGCCGCCGCCCCCTTGGGCACCGTCGGTCAACCCGGTATGGGATCCCGGCTTCCAGCATTGGGGCATTTGCGGTAGGCCCGGTCTGGGTGCCACTCTGACCGCGGGACATCCGCTGTTGGCTGGTGGCAGGCTTTCCACCCACACAAGGCCCAAGTTAGCTAGCGCATCGCCGTCGCCGCCGCCATCCCGCCACGCGCCGCGACGACGCCGCGATGAACGGCCTACGTAACCGACGTGGCCACCATATATAGTGTTTGACCAGGCCTTACTCGGTGGGGCGGGCGGGGCTCGAACCCGCGACCAACGGATTATGAGTCCCTCGCCAACGCCTCGACGACCAGGCGAAACGGTTAGCTGAAACGGCTCAAATCACCTGCAAGACAACAAATTCGTGCGTTGCCGGTGCGGTCTCGGTACGGCTCCGGTACGCCTACAAATCGCCCCCGGTCGCCGGGGTGACGCCGGGGTGAGCTGGAGGTTGGCTGGGTTTGCTCAGAGCGCGGACGGTTTCAGCTTCGGCCGTTTTGGCGCCGGGCCAGGCCCGCGCCCACGATCAGGAATGTCTGCTGTGCGGCGGTAGTCATCTTCGGTCCTGTCCATATCTGTTGCTGGCCGGATCGGCTAGATAGTTTGGCGGTAGCCGAAGAACTCGTGGTCTTGGTTGTAGCCGCCGTAGCCGCCGCCGACCTCGGAGAAGTGCGCGACGAACTCGATGCCTTTGATCCACTTCACCTGTTTGAATCCGAGCTGGATCTCGTTGCGCAGCCGCAGCGGCGCGCCGTGGCCGAAGGAGAGCAGTTCGTCGTTCATGTCGTAGGCGAGCATGGTGAGGTGGTTGCTCATCTGCTCGATGGGGTGCGCATCGTAGTAGATGCCCGAGTCGGGGCCATCGCCCAGCGAGTAGAACACCACCCATTTCGCTTCCGGCTGCGGTTTGACCAGGTCGAGGATCGTCTGCATCGACACCCCACCCCACTTCGCGACGCCCGACCAGCCCTGGATGCAGAAGTGCTGGGTGATCTGCTCATGGTGGGGCAACGCCCGCAGCTGGGTCAGGGTGAGCTCGACGGGGTGCTCGACGAGGCCGTTGATCCGCAGCTGATAGTCGGCGAAGTGCCCGTCGAACAGGGCGGTGTACTCCGGCGAGTCGGGGTACTCGCCGTTGTGCCAGAAGTAGGGCGAGATGTCTTTCTCGCCGTACTCGCCCGGGGTCGCGTCGAGCTGTTCGAAGAGCCGTTGCACCGGCCCGATCAGCGCGAAGCCGACCCGCTGCACCACCCGCGGGTGGCGCAACGTGAATGGGGTGGCCGCCACCCAGCCCACCACGACCACCACCATCGAGGCGGCGAAGACCGCGAAACCGACCCAGTCCGTCGCGTCGCGCCCGGCGTAGATGTGGTTGAGGTTGCCCAGCAGACCGGTGGTGAACACCAGCGTGACGTGGATCGTGATGAAGAACAGGAACCACACCAACACCAGGAAGTGCAGCGAGCGGGCCAGCTGGATGCTGAACCGCCTGCTGATCGGCTTGAACCGGGTCGACAGCGCCGGGGACATGCCCAGCCCGGTCACAAACGCCAGCGGGGCGGCGATGAAGATGGTGATGAAGTAGGCGATCAGCTGCAGGCTGTTGTAGGCCACCCAGCCGCTCTCGACCGGCCACTGCAGCGACAGGTACTGGATCAGCACCGACACCGCGTTGGGGATCACCGACCAGCTGGTCGGCACCACGTGCCGCCAATGCCCGGTGGTGAACAGCAGCACGTAGAACACCGCGCCGTTGAGCAGCCACAGGGTATCCACGCCCAGATGCCACCAGCGGGCCAACCCGATCGAATGCCGGATGCCCGGCAAGCCGACCTGGCCGGGCAGGCTGATGGAGTCCTTCTTCGCCGTCCACAAGGGGTCGGCGGGAACCGGTTTCTGGATGCGGAACCAGTCGCGGCCCGGGGTGCTGTGCCGGGTCCAGTACAGCCGCGGATGATCGCTGAGGATCTGAATTCCGGAGCGAATGATGAAGATCAGCAGGAACAGGTTGAAGAAGTGCTGCACCCCCACCCAGACCGGCAGCCCCGGATGGCGTACGGCGTCGGCTGACACGACGGTGCCCGGGTAGCTGCCGATGAAGTGCTGCACCGAGGTCATGTCACGCAGACCCTTGCCGGCGGCGACCGCGACGATCAGGATGACGAATCCGATCGGCAGCAACCACAACAGGTTGAACCACCTGCTGTGTCCCACCCGGACGCGAGGCGCGATGCCGTGCGCGACCGGCACCGAACCGGCCCACGTGTTCGGGTCCACCACGTCCTCGCCGATGGTCAGTTGCGAACGAAAGCTCGCTACCGCTTCTGGGGTGACGCTGGCGTCCGGCGCGGCAGGCAGATCGGCCGGCGGGTCGGTCGGTTCGCGCCCCGCATGTGGGAGGCCTTCGCCGTCGCCGCCGTGGTTCACGGTGCTGCGTTCGGTCATCAGGGCTCCATATGGTCCAAGCGCTGGGCCACAAGACGCGAGCAACGTCGCGGGCGGCGGCGCAAGATGAGGCGCGGACCAGGATTCCGACGAATGTGAGTTTCCGGCGATGCGGTTTCGCTAACGAACGTACGACCTGGTGGCGGCGCCGTAGGGTCGGAACGGCTGCTGCTGAGCGATTTCGACGCTACGCCGTTCACGTAACACTGTCACGCGATCCATTCACGCATCGGGACCGGCGTCGCGAAGCCAGACACGTCTACAGATCCCTGCCGTTGACGATCGCCCGGTTCGGGCGATCGAGCAATCATACTGAGAGTCATGCAACGGATCTCTCTCGACGCTCTGGCCACTCAGCAACTCGAACTGGCTGCCGCCCACGGTGGGCGGCCTGCCGCCGACACCGTCGTCGGCGGTCATGAACGGGTGCTGCGCCAGACGGTGGTCGGCATGATCAAAGGCACCGAGTTGGGCGAGCACAACAACCCCGGAGAGGCCACGGTGCACGTGCTGCGCGGTCGGGTCCGCTTGACATCCGAGGGCCAGTCCTGGGAGGGCCGGTCCGGTGACCTGTTGAAGGTGCCCGACGCCCGTCACGGCCTGCAGGCGCTGGAAGACTCGGCGATCTTGCTTACCGTGGCCAAGCTACCGTGAGGCCAACCGCCTGCATCCGCGTCAACCTCTTGCGCGCCAGATCTCCGTTGATTCCGAAGATCACCAGTAGGTCCACCACCCCACTCCGGTTGTCAGCGGTCATCCCTCACCTCGTCTCCTCTCCTCCCCAGCTGGGAGCCGCACGGTGTGCCGCGGGCGTGTAACGGGTCGTTACCACCCAACCTGCCAGCCCATCGGACCTCGCGTTACAGATTGAAGTCCGGATCGGCGTAGCCGGCTGACCAGTAGGGCGCGCAGCCGTAGTAGAAGTAGATGCTGCTCTGCAAGCTGCGGTCGTTGACCAGGCCCGGGTCATAGCCGGGCGCCTCGGCGACGTGGTCACGAGTGTCGTTGATGTAGACGTCATCACTGGTGGTCCGGCTGATCGCGTCGACCGGAATGAAGGACTTCTTTTCGTCGATACCGAGGAAACCGCCGTGTTCGACGAGCAGGAAGCGGGCCTTGCGTTCGCGGTCATCGACGAACACGTCGCGCACCTTGCGGACGTCCTTTCCGCTTACTTGGTGGGGCTTACTTGGTGGGGCGGGCGGGGCTCGAACCCGCGACCAACGGATTATGAGTCCGCGGCTCTAACCAACTGAGCTACCGCCCCGTGTGCATTCCAGTAAGAAACGGTACCAACGCTAGCGAGAGTGTCCGGCGGGGCGATCACCGGCCGCAAGGGCTCCACCAACGCTCTGATTGCCGACGAGGGCTCGACAGCCTGCGGCGACAGGCCGCATTCAGGGGCGAGGATCGACGGCAGACCATTGGCTGACGGCGTTGCAAACCGTACTTGGCGTGTCAATGTCACCCCGGATGGTTGACAACCGTACGTATACGGCGATGCCGACAACATCGCCATCGTGTGGTGACCGTTGGCCGTTGTATTAGTGACTTTTGGCCCGAGTGACACTGCTTGGTCAAGGTACAGGGTTGGCAGGGCCGGCTCTGCTTCGCTTGAGCCGGGCGACGACCGCCATCGGTTGCGGCAGTGTCGATTACCGGATGAAGGAGCCAGTTGATGTTCGTTTCAGGTCGAATCCCGCGCCGAGTGCTGGTCGGCGCGATAGGCGCTGGCGCGGCCACCGGCGTGCTGTTATGCGTTCCTGCGGGGACCGCCGCGGCTGATCCGCCGCCTCGGCCACCCAACTGCACAGCTGCGGACGTAGCCAGTGTCGCGACTGGTGTTGGGGCAGCGCTCTCGACCTACCTGTTCGCTCACCCGGACCTGAACGATTTCTACACCGGCCTTCAGGATGAGCCCAAAGACCAGCTCGGTCACGACGTGCAGAACTACTTCAACGCCAACCCGCAGGAGCAAGCCGATCTCGAGAGCATCCGTCAGCCGCTGGCTGACATCAGGCAGCGTTGCCACTGGACACCATTACTCGGAGAAGGCGGCGCGACTCCGTAAGCGATCGGTACGCCGCAGTAAGCGTGTCTCACAAGCTGACGCTTTTTGCCGGGTGCACTCAAGGAATCACTGCGGCCCTCAGTTCGCAGATCGGTATAAACACGTCCCAGCCGGGACGGGAAGGAGAACCCGATGAGTCCGTGGGCGCGGTCCTGGGCTGCAGGGGGAATTGCCATGTTGGCCCTTACGGCGATTCCCGGGATATCTGCGATCGTGCAGCCCCCCAGTGTGGCCAACGCGGACGTCTGCGCAAGCGTCGGCTGGCGTGTTTCAGTTAGCGGGTGCACCAACATTGCCGATACGGTCAACTCTTACGTCCCGCCGCCTGGCGCCTATGCGCCGCTGCCACAAGACTTTCCGCCGCCACCGCCGGTAAGCGTCTGCGTCGGAGCCGGCCGGCGAATTCATGTGAGTGGGTGCTCCTAAAAGCGCGACTCCGCGCGGGGGCTTCGCGAACCGTTTTCCGGACTTAGTGGGTGCCTGGCCGGGAGGGTGACGTGCTCAGGCAGCCACGGGACGAAGTCGAAAAATCCGGATCTGCCGAGGCGCGCAGTTCAAGCGGTAGGCCTCGTATCCGGCGTAGACGTCATTGGCCGTCGCCCAGGCGGCGGCACGCTCGTCGCCAGCCAGCAATTCGGCTCGGTATGGTGCCGGCGGACCGTTGAGCTCGACGGTGCATTGGGGGTGCGCCAGCAGGTTGGCGCTCCACCCCGGATGCTTTTCGCGGCCGTAATTCGATCCGATCGCGAGCAGCCCGTCACCGTCGTCGATCAACGCCAGCGGCTGCGGGCGGGGCCGGCCAGACTTGGCGCCGGTGGTTGTGACGAGCCCGACCTTGTCTCTGCCCATGGTGCTCAGATGGCCGTTCGTCCGCGGTATTAAGACCTTGTCGACGCGCGGCGCCAACTGCTTTCCCAGATAGGAGCCAACGCGGGTCATGGCCATGCGCTCAAAGAGGGCCTCGTCCCACCGCAGACGCCGACCGCGATAGGGGCTGAACCGTCGTAGCGACACGACTAAAGCGTAGTCAGGTCCTGGCTCAGTCGTTGATGTGCGTCGGTGGGTCGGTGAAGCCGGGATCTCCAGGATTCTGACCAGGCCCCATCAAATCGCAGCGCCTCTCGGGCGCCAGGAAGGAACTGGCGCCGCTGGGTATCCAGTGGGTAAATGCCACGCAGCGTTGCCAGGTGCCGTCAGGCTGGACGGGTCCATCGCACTTGCTGAGAACGGGTCCGCCGTACTGGCAGCCAGCGCTGGCCGGCGGCGCTGAGGTGATCAACCCTCCGGCCATCAGCGCGGCCGCCAGTCCTCCCACGATGCAGCGCTTCATGGTTGCCTCCCGTCACATCGCCGCTGTGTGTTGCCGCGTACTCGGGGTGGCAAATACCGTCGACAGCCCAGCCGGTAACCAATGACGCTACCGCTTACGCAACTGGTGTTGCTGCCTTTCAGGTCGTGATCCAACGAGACCATTGGTGTAACGACGGCGGTGGAAAACGTGGCGGACTGGGTTGGATGAAAGCCGTTGAACAGATGATGTTTCGATTGGCTAAGAACATTCCGGCAGACGCAGCCGGAAAGGCGTCCGTAACCGCCACCTCGTCGCGGGCATCTACGCATGAGCCAACGAGTCACACTTTGCGGGCTGCTCGGCGTGATTCAACAGGGGACCCTAACCGTGTTATATCGGCAGACCTCGTTCGGCACGTTTGGCGGCGGCGACGCGCTCAGCTGCAGCATTCTCGCCCACAACTGCTGCACGTCCGGGCGGGACAACTGAGACAGGTCCACAGGTGACGGCAGCGGCGGCAAGTCCGGCCCTCCTGGCAGCACCATCGCCCCCGGCGGCAACACCGTCCCAGGCGGCATCGGCGGTATCGGCATCCCTCCCGGTAGCAACACCGTCCCCGGTGGCAACGCCGTCCCCGGCGGCAGCGGCAGGCCCGGCGACGGCGCCGGCATGTCCGTGGTCTGGTCTAGCAGGCGCACCGACCCCGATGCGACGGTTTCGCCAGTACCGAGCGGGGCGGTCGCGTCGAATAGCGCGAGCATCGCGATGGCCGCGGCCCCGGCGAAGATCACCTGCCTCACACGGCGACGTTGACAGCAACCGTTGGCTGAATTGGCTTCATGCCATTGGTGGTCGACGGGCGTTGTCATCCTTAGATATTGCGTGTCGTTATTAGCCGCAGGCTAGGCGCCAATTACCGATCTGCTGTGAGGTTTACGAAACGGTCAGAGGGTAGGGTCGTGCCCAAGCGCTCAGCAGAGGCTTGACTTATCAACGACGCGAGGGAAATCCGTTGTCCGAAACCAAGCTAACGGTCATTTATGACAACCCCACCGACCCCGCCGCCTTTGAGGCCGCCTACGAATCGGAGCAACTAGAGGCCGCTCGGAAGATACCGGGATATCTTCGGCTCGAGGCGTCGAAGGTCTGGCCGAAAGAAGATGGGACACCGACGCCCGCTTACCGCATGATCGACTTGTACTACCCGACTTACGATGACGTCAGTGTGGCGGTGACGACCCCGGAAGCAGGCGCGTTCTTTGAAGCCTTGGGACGACTCGCCACCGGCGGCGTACGTGTCCTTGTCTCCGACATCGAGGTGCCGCAGCACTAATCTCGAGCCGCCTTACGACAACGTCGCCGCCATTGCGGGTCTTGGGTGACGAGATTTACCCCAGCCAGCCCGGTCACGGCACGCTATCCCACCCTTGGCCCACATCGCCATTGCACCAGCGGGCGGAAACCCAAGTCCCAGGGCCAGGGCCGCCGAGAACGGTCAGGCAGAGACCTAGATCAGTTTTGACCTGGCCGTCGGGCTGGATTTTCCAATGTTGGGCCATTGAGTTGTAACAGGGCCCGAGCTTCGAAAACCAACTATCCCCCGAAGGAACTGCCAGGCACCTCCCGGGGAAGGCCACGCTCTCGAGCTGCTGGCCATTGAGATTCCAGCGCTGGAAGTCCGTCCCATTGCAAGGGCTTCTCAATCGGACCGGGCCGTCGGCGCCCGCGGCGCCGGCGCTTCGCATCGCGACACCGAACACTGTGCTGACTGCGACAACGGCCCGCAGACACCGCCTATTAACCGCAACTCATGCATTGTCAGCTCCATCGTCTGGGTCTGGTCAGCCTCAGCCACCACACGTGGCGCCCTCATACGGATACCACCATTGCCACCGACGATTTGCCGCAAGTACTCGCGGCAAGTCCTGAGCCACTCCCGAAGACGCGCGCCGCGATCCGGTCTGGTTGCCGGGGCGGGAGTCGTTGTGCCTCAAGCGCTTCGCTTGCTGTCGATTCCCACGGCGGCCTACCTAAGGTTGCGCGGGAGGAGGCGCAACCGGTTTTCCCGCCATGCAATCTTGAAGCTCCTGACTACCCGGGGCGAAGTCGAAGCCGCAGTTGCAGTCGCGAACTTGCTGGGGCTTGGGAAGCGTATTGCAATAGTCGGTGCCAGCCGAGGCCGATGGTGCGGTCCACATAACACCAGCGGCCAAGGCTGCCGCTGCAGCGCCGACCGTGGCCATCAATACTCTCGTCTTCATGTTGGGATTCCTTTTCTCTGGAAGACGACGGCACTCTGTCGCTGCTGGTTACAGCTTGGACAGCATTTGTAGCACTACGCTAACCCGCGCTGCCAGATTTTTCTCTTGCTCGGTCAGGGTGCGGTGCCTTGGTAGCCAACGGCAGTGGCCCCCCGCCATGACGCTGATCTTGTCAGCTGAAGACCGTCTGGCCGTCGGCGTCGAGCAGATAGGTTTCGGTGCCACTGTCGACCCGCGGGGCATCGCCACCGAGCGACACCGCGATTTTGTTGCTGGCATTACGCATGATGTCGAAGGTGAGCTCCACGGCTTCTACCTCGGAAAACCGGGAGCGCACCTCGACGACGACGTCGGCGACGAGGTGCGCAGGCGTCCAAATTAACGCATCGGCGTAGCGAAGCGCTGCTTTAGCGCGCTCGTCGAGCAGCTTTGATTGCTCGAAATGCTCGACGTCGGCGTAGAGCGTCTCCGAACCGCCGGCATCCAGTGCCCTGCTCTCCCGCACCGATTTGCACAGCCGACAGTTGTGCTGAGCGGCGCCGCGCAGCCGCACCAGCTCAGAGGTCACCGGGTCGAGGGCGCGCATCGCTCCGACCGCGGGCAGGAAGTCGTTGAACACCACATCGGACGGGTCGGTGGTGTGATCCCACGCGATCAGTCCGCGCGTCCACGCCAGATATTGCTCACCAACACCCAGCGCTTCCAGACCGGCCCGCACCCGCGGGATGAAGTCGGCGATGTACATCAGCACGACGGCACTAAAGATGCTGTCCCCCAACGCTTTAAACAACCGGCCCCGCAGCTCGACGCTGATCGTCGACACGTCGACGCTGAACTGCTCGGCGAACTCGGCAATGACGGTCTCGGCCTCCGACTGCGGTTCGTCGACGGCCACCTCGACGGGCAGCGGCGGCAGCGACAACGTCTGCGCACACACCCGCCGGACCAACCCCGCGACCCGACCATCGCCCGGAGACAACGCCACCAACCGCGTCAGCTGATCTTCACGAACCGAAACTGGAGCCGCCATTCGTCACACGTTACGACTATTGCGCTTGGCTCACCGACGACATGTGGAAATCCGGTATCCGCAGTGACGGCATCGCCGCCCGGGTGGCCCAGTCGCCCCACTCCCGTGGCAGGGTCTTCTCGCTGGCGCCGGCCTCGGTGGCGCGCCGCAGCAGGTCCAGCGGGCTTTCGTTGAAGCGGAAGTTGTTGACCGCCGCGGTTACCTCACCGTCTTCGATGAGGTAGACGCCGTCGCGGGTCAGCCCGGTGAGCAACAGCGCGGTGGGGTCGACCTCGCGGATGTACCACAGCGTGGTCAGCAGCAGGCCGCGCTCGGTGCCCGCGATCATGTCAGCGAGCTCGGCCGTCCCGCCGGTCATCACCAGGTTGTCGGCGGCAACGGCAACCTTGGCATCGAATTTCGTGGCGATGGCCCGCGGATACGCCAGCGCGTTGATGACCCCATTGCGGATCCAGTCGACCTGACTGATTTCCATCCCGTTGTCGAACACCGACGCCGTCTCCGAGGAACTGCTCACCGCGACGAACGGTGTGCACGCCAGCCCGGGCGCCATCGGGTCGGAGAACAGCGTCAATGGCAAGTCGGTGAGCCGCTCCCCCACCCGGGTCCCGCCGCCGGGCGCCGAGAGCGCGGTGCGGCCTTCCTGCGCGCCGCGGCCGCCCATCGACCATCCCAGATAGATCATCATGTCCGACACCGCCGACGGCGGCATGATGGTCTCGTACCGTCCCGCGGGCAGCTCCACCGTGCGCTTCGCCCAGTCCAATCGCATCGAGAGGTCCTCGAGCATCAGATCCGTTGGCACATCGACGAAGTCGGGTGTGCCGATACCCGCCCAGGCGCTGGCGTCACCGCGTTTGCCGTTGATCTCCACCGCCCCGGCGGGCTGGGTGAACCGGCGGCGCAATCCCGTCGAGGACGCCAGGAATGTCGTCGAAACACTGTGGTGCGCAAAGCCGTACAGCCGATCGGTGCCGCGGAACCCCCGGCTTAGGGCCGCCGCCACATCGGCGAACACCTCGGCTCCAGTGCCGGCCACCGGCGCATCCCAATCCGCGGGCGCGCCGGTATCAGCCAGCAGCGGCGCCGCGTCACCGGCTTCCGGGGCCGCGCGGGCCGCGTCTTGGGATGCGGCCACCAGACCGGGAATCACCCGCGGATCGACTTCCGCCGAGACCACCGTGCCGATCGACGCGCTATCACCTTTGCGCACAATCGAAATCACGGTGGTGCTGCGACTGACCGTCACTCCGTTGGTGGTCATCGAATTGCCCGCCCAGCGCAACGTGGCCTCAACCTTCTCGGTGACCAGCACCATGGTCTCGTCGGCGCGGCCGAGTTTCGCTGCTTCTTGCAAGACGATGTTGACGACGTGCTGCGGAGTGATCATCGGCCGCCCTCGGTGCGCGTGTTGAGCACGTTGACGCCCCGGAACAACGCGGCCGGGCAACCGTGGCTGACCGCGGCGACCTGTCCGGGCTGCGCCTTGCCGCAGTTGAACGCACCGCCCAGCCGCCAGGTCGACGGGCCGCCCACGGCCTCCATGGAATTCCAGAAATCGGTGGTGGTGGCTTGATACGCAACGTCGCGCAACTGGCCGTCCAGTTTGCCGTCGCGGATGCGAAAGAAGCGCTGACCGGTGAATTGAAAGTTGTAGCGCTGCATGTCGATCGACCACGATTTGTCACCGACGATGTAGATGCCGTTCTCGACGCGGCCGATCAGGTCGGCGGTGCTGATCTCCTGGGGGCTGGGCTGCAGCGACACGTTGGCCATCCGCTGGATCGGAACGTGATGCGGAGAGTCGGCGTACGAGCATCCGTTGGAGCGCGACTGCCCGAGCCGCGGTGCGAACACCCGGTCCAGCTGATAGCCGACAAAGATCCCGTCACGCACCAGATCCCAGCTTTGTGCCGCGACGCCTTCGTCGTCGTATCCGATTGTCGCTAAACCGAATTCGACGGTGCGGTCGGCGGTCACGTTCATCACCGGCGAGCCGTAGCGCATGGTGCCGAGTTTGTCCGGGGTCGCGAACGAGGTTCCGGCGTAGGCGGCCTCGTAGCCGATAGCACGGTCGTATTCGGTGGCATGGCCGATGGATTCGTGAATGGTCAGCCACAGGTTGGTCGGGTCGATCACCAGATCCTTGAGGCCCGCGGTCACGCTGGGCGACTTGACCTTCTCGGACAGCAGCGCCGGTAACTGGGCGAGCTCGTCGGTCCAGTTCCATATCTCGTCGCCGGCCAGCGCTTCCCAACCCCGCCCCATCGGCGGTACCAGGGTCCGCATCGAATCAAAGCTGCCCGCCGCGGCGTCGACGGTCACCGCTTCGAACGACGGCATCAGCCGGACCCGCTGCTGGGTGATCGAGGATCCAAAGGTGTCGGCGTAGAAGGTCTGTTCCTTGAC
>Ga0182030_10010857_pt1 | contig 18448 bp, 13 predicted proteins | sample 812S3MmetaG_FD_121299 | JGI IMG/M metagenome (GOLD analysis project Ga0182030, IMG submission 121299) | Permafrost microbial communities from Stordalen Mire, Sweden - 812S3M metaG (Illumina Assembly) | ecosystem: Environmental > Terrestrial > Soil > Wetlands > Permafrost | place: Sweden...
AAATCAACCAAAGACGAAACGGTTGAAATAAAATTAAAAGTCCCCGGTTGTTCCCCCAAATCCGTTTTTTCCTTTAAGGTTCCCCCCCCCCCCCGTAGATCTTCAATCTTGTCGGGATCGACATACCCGTCCGTGGCGCTGAGTGGCTCCACTATTGCATACCCTTTGAAGTACGTGGGGGAAGTCCGAAGATGGCAATGTGGATGATAAGACCCCTCCTGTTTAGGGCGCACCCCCACCGGAGGTCCGCGAAAAGTTAGGGCCTCTTAGATGGAAATCAAGCCGAGTTCCCGACTTGATCTCAAGCCACCAACCCAAGATATTTGATATCTTTTCGGAAAGGCTTTGTTTTCTCTCCGCGGCTTTTAACCCCTCATTTTCGGAGAATTTAACCGTCGATCTTTGAGCGGGTGCTACCCTGTACTAGGATTGCGCTACCACCTAGGTCATTCTGCAGAAAATGTAACTTTATCTTGTCATGAGTGGCAATTTTTTGTTTGAGATTGATCACTATCAATTGAATATGCAATCGCTTGAGGCTGCAGGACGGCGAACCCTTTAAGCAGATTCAAGCCAGATCAATAGAGGCAACGTTTAGTTCAACTGCCGTCAGAATTATGAAGTCTCTATGAAAGATTTGAAACAGTTTCTATGTAGTGATCTAATCGGCACTGATTTTGCCTTGTTTGGATATCATATAGAAGTGACTCCGTAAGCGCTGTACAGAAAGAGACATAACGACAGGGAGCCCAAGAATAGGGTTGCAACGTCACCGGACGTTTACGATTACTTGCAAATTGTACTAGATACAAACATTAACAGCCCGGATCCAACTGATGAGTAGCGGACAGTAATTCTACAGGCTTCGGGCATATGAAAGTGCACAAGGCGGAGAAGATCAGAACATTTCCTAAGTATCAAGTACAAAAACCCAAGATTCCCTCAAGGAAAAAAGAAAATTAAACGGCCGTCAGCTACGTCTAAAAGTTCAAATGCACGCCTGACTTATGTCGACTTCCAGTTCCGTAAGACCCTCCGCAGTTTCCTTCTAATACCATCCGAAAATCTCGTCGGAACTCCCTCATCGATTAGAGTAAGGCAATATGTCAAAACATCATCAGGGTTTCCAAGCTGCGTATAACTCCCATCTCTTCTCAATAATGCAGGGACACCTTGTAAGTTGCAAAGATATGCTTTTAAGGAAGGATCGTCCGGTGTTACTGAGTTTATCATGACCACGGGCCCCTTTTCGCGATTCTCGGGGTCAGCATACGCCCGCGAGATGCTACTGACCCATAAGGTCATCGTGACCCGATAAATTGCCGCAGACCACCAAGGCGGACGCCCCATCTTTGGCATACAACTGATTATTCGGAGAATCTGACCACAATGGAAGTGGGCGCTTTCTGGTTTGTAGATGAACTGTCGAGACCGCAATGCATTTTCCCATGATAGGCCGTCAAATCCATCTTTGCGTACTAAGCGTTCGATTTCTGGGAAGTAGGATACCGTATTTAAGCTGATTAGATGATACAGTACTAAACTGCCATTGGTGATGGGACATTCAGGACTAGATTTCGCGTTCATCATACAGAGCTCGTACCACTTCTGGAGTGATGACTGGACTTCCTCTAGACGCATCAAGGTTGAGGCCGTGGTTATTGGCCTTGTACTGTGTTGATTGTCATGCATGCCGTAGAAGCAACTCAAAAGTTGCCCCAGATGACAAACCTGCGAGTGAAGAGGGTGCAGAAGAAGCTTTAACGTAAGCGGTGAAAGTTGCCGATTTTTTAACTCTAATTCGTCACGTAGCATATCTTGAAACAAGTGGCTAAGCGAGAACCCATCCTGTGGATGTGCTGACGAATGATACTCCGGATTATTTGCATTGGCGTAAGTATCCTGTACGGAGTCGAACCATTCAACGGGGGTCTGTGCCCGCCATAAACGTTCGGAACATGGCAAAGGCGTCTGTAGCTCTGTGATCGACAGAATTGGAGCAGTATCGTGAAATAGGCTCAGTTCTTGGTCAATCATGGCCCAATTGTAAACCAAGCTAGTAAATGTGAGCAGAAAGTCCACGCAATCCGCCTCGTGGGTGCATATGTTGGAGTCCGCATCATTTTCTGATATAATGAGGGTACTTACCGGTGCGTGTGTTCTCGTCGCAACCATTCTCTCCACCTCAGAATTATATCGGGCGAGTCAGTAAAGTCTGACAACATTGGAACTTGCGGCTCTAACATTCCCGAGTGTTTGAGCATCTATCACGTTCAGAAGTCTATATGGGTAAGCCGAGGTTCATTACTTACAGCAAGGTACATTCCACGTTGACCCATCGCTTGCTTGATGTCTAAAACCCTCGAAGTTAGCATTGAGCGGCCAGTCAAAGGAACTGGGGATGAGGGAACAGATCAAGGAAACACATACGCCATGCATCACCTCCCCAGGCTCCTAGAAGAGTAAATAGTAAGGCCGACTTGAGGACGAGTGGATCTGCTGAAAGTTCGACATTTTTTTCGATAACATCGAAGAGTGAAATTCGGCAAGTCTCAGTTAGGCCTGCAGCCAGATATCGTGCCTCAGCCTTTGGAACTGTGCTAGCTCCCTGAGCCATCATCAACAGGAAAAGAAGTGTCGAAGTGTCATTGTCCAGCATTAATTCATTTGGATCAAGGGTGGTGCCGTGGAGGAGTGAATAATATGGCGATAGACTCCGAACAGAGCTGCGCAATAGATTTTCTAAGACATTAGACGGGGGAAGTGTGAAGAATGTTGTCGCGCCTCCAACTTTATAATTGTTGGAACCGCTGTGGTGGGTCATCAGAGCCTTCAGGAGGAAACTTTGCGCAAACGCAATAATCTTATCCCGCGTGGTAGTGATTAGCGGGGTAACGGTCAGCGGCAGACCATTGTCATTGCCCAAATCATTTGGAGTTATCAAATCGTTCATGGAATTCCAAGCATCCTCGAGCCTGGAACAGCTCTGGAATGTTTGCAGGTGAATTATCGCAGTCCTTGGACATGACCCAGAAAAGACTCTTGGGTTGCATTTTGCTAGTGGCCAAGATTCTTCAGTAGCGACCACAATATCCAGCTCCGGAATCATCCCACCGTCTAGATCTGGCAACGAATTGGTCTGTTCCTGAAGCATTGGCTCGATTATTCCTTGCCAACTGGGACTAATGCTGTTAATACGACTGTGAACAGTGGAGCTCGTTCCTGGTGGAGTTGGCAAAGGGTTGCTAACAGCATCCGGTGCTTCTGGGAACCAGAGCATGGAGCTGTTGTTGGAGAAATCCATGCCGTTATTCATGTCAACATCCATGGGACAATTGTTCCACAAATTTAAACTTTCCAAGTCAACACATTTCGGATCAAAATCACCACTACCCCTTAATAGATCATCAACTCTACCAAATGCTTCCATGGGTTTGCTCATTGCATCGAACGTATGCCCAGCGAACTGGATACCCTGAGTGTGACCACCTACATGTTCGTGAGAACTTCCCCAGAACATGAGGTCCGGATGGCTCTGGCTTTCATGCAGGGACCCTTCTCCGTCCATCTGTACCTCCGAACCGCTTTCTCCGCTGTGTCCAAGGCTACCCGTATCTCCATTATGAAATTGCGTGGAAGGAACGTCGTTAGTTGTTGACGAACGGTTGAGGATGCCCTTCGAAGATCTGCGAGCAAAACGAGGAGCACATGGCAGGTTCTTATCCGCACATCGAGAGCAGGGAACTTTCTTATCACATCCTGCCTTTGCAGTGGCACAGTTGATACACGCAATGGGAGTTCTCAAATTGACTGGAGGGCTACCATTGCTTTGCCTCATGGAGTCTTGGGATTCGTGATATGTTGAGTGATGCTTCTGCAATAGGTCCCTTAGGATATCTCAGCCTCGAACAAGTTTTCTGGGAAGAGTTTTTGCTCACCTTCTGGCAAAGGATAATTGGCAAGAATCGCATTTGTAAGGCTTTACATTTGTATCTGAGAACAAACTGTGAGAGGCGGGCTTCGGGGCTGTTATGCCATGACTTACGAGTTGGAAGATGCCTCTCTAAATGTTCCTTTCTTTTGAAGCTCTGCCCACAGTATGCACAGAACACCATGATTTCGATAATTGTTGAGGCAGACAGTTTTTTCGTCTGTTTCTGTGTATTATTACTGTGGTTGAAAGCCCACACGTATAGGTGAATTTGGGTATTTTGATATGTTTATCGATGAGCAGATATCAGCCGAGTAATCATGTAGCTAAGGGAGTAACGCCGTAGATCCCAAGGGGCTTGGGAGCTTGTGAAATCGAGCTTTATGAGTGGCTACATCATTTACCAAACTTCACCCATCATTCACGATGGGACAAGTATTCCATGCACCGATTGGTATGCAGTAGTGCTGCAGGCTCTACGACAGTTTAGCATTGACAAGTTCGAGGGGCATTGCGGACTCCGCCCAGGGTGCTCCAGGGCTGTTGATCATTGATCGCCATTTCTACAGGGTGGACGACTGGCTTCTGGAAGGGGTAATAGCTATGGTGGCTGTAATGTATCGGGATACTTGCCCGTAGATTTGCAGCAGCGACGGAGGAAAACTTACGAAGAAATTCATGGGGAGTGAAAATCTGTAAGGGTGGTGGGAAGAAACCTGGACCAGGGACATATGCACGGCTCGGCGATCAAAAGCTCATGCATCGGGTCCTATGCAGCCAACCCAGCCTCTAGGCTTTTCGCGTAAAGATACGACCGGAAAAAGAAGCTGGGAGCCTGGAAGGATGATGTCTTGGAGTCGCATTGGGGGGCACGGGATGGTAGATGAAGAGTAACTTCATAGGGATCAGCCTACTGCGGGGTGGAAAAGACTATTGATAGCCCAGAGTGGTGGCTAATCGGAGGATTTCCCCTGCAAAGCTTAAAGAGGCAGTAGAAGAGAGGCGCACTCTAGTCCCGTTTTTTAACAACAGAACTCTATCTGCCGACGACACCACCACTTCAAATTCAGCATGATTAGAGATTAGAGATACTCGAATTATGCTTATTTTGGAGCCTCAACACCCCTGAAGATACTCTCCAACTCAAACTCATGTTCATTACATCAAATGTGTGGCTACAATCCCACAAGTTCCCGAACTTCATTTTTCGTGTTTGCGGGTCGCTTGGCTATGTCCTCGTTTCTCCCGCCGGGGCCGTGTACTAGCACTCAAAATGTGCGACGCGTTGGTGATGCCAAATGATACCCGCGTCTGAGACCAAAGTTTGACCCATTCCATCACTCCTGGCAAGCGCTGTGCTTTGGGGAGGTCGCCCAGGAACCCTGGGTCGGACATCATTGCGATGAACTCGTCTGTTCCCATTTGCGAACCAATATGACCAAATATGATCAATCTGTAAAACGTCAAACCTTGCTATGACAGAGTCAATTCCCAATTTGGGGGAAGTCTAACCACCAACGTTGGAGCTACGGTATTGCGCAAGCGCGTGCAGTCCTATATTCGTATCGAACTGGAATTGGAGGCGATCCGACCATACGAGAAGAATGACTTAGCGTCATAACTGTCAGTCCAATTGAAAGGGACCGCGCTGAGCGCTAAGAACTCTGTATTTTCATCAGCTTCAATTCTCGTGACAAGGAGGGCAATTTGTCAGACCTTCCACGAGAGTGGGCCAGGGCTCGGGCGAGAGTTTGGACTGAACTCATAATCGTTTTGGCGATTGAACTAAACAATAGGGAGTTGAGTGACTTCAGTAGATCTCGAAGGGACTCTTGGATTGAATAATTGACATTCGTAAGAGTTCCAAGTAGGAATATTTTGGCATTCCCTCAGTTTAAGAAACCCTCTGAAGACGGCATTCGGTCACTATAATTTGCGACCGGACACTGCTAAAAGTTGCATGCCGATGGCCTACAGAGCAATTCTCCTATCGGACTCGGAGTTGGGGTGCCTGCAAAGAGCAAGGGAACCACCGGACGTGCGGACAGTCGTTTCTCTCAAGCCCATTTTACGCATCGTGACGGGTCTTATCGGATCCCTTTTCGTGTACACCAATAATACTTCCTCATCCGGTGAACTGATAATCATTGGCTCCAGGCGGACCTCCGGCACAGCTCATGTGATCTGTATCAGGTGATGGATACACTTTCTTCTTCTATTTGCGTTACTACTGCTGTAAAGTCTCATCATGCCATCATTTCAAGAATCATAAGCTTTCTACCACAAATATTTGTCCCTTCCTCGGCTTTTTCACTCCACTGGTCACAAAATTGCTCATTGATGGGATTGGAGATACTAGAAGACAGCCCTTGAAATAATAATGCAAGGCACATGAAGCAAGTAAGATATACGATATTTTGAGGGATGCTCCTGTTCACTAGACTGGTTCAAATTAGAGCAGTTTTCATGGCTGTAGCTTTGGTTGTTTTGATGCATCGGAGATGCGTGCCACAGTAGTGAATGTTCAATTGTTCGGGCTGAAGAACGAAATCTACAATGTTTATGGTTACCTTTTACCTTCTTGGTCAGAATCCCGAGTTGATAATCGGCAGTTTATATCCGTGCATGTGTGCTATTCTAAGCTGATCTCACCCGCAACGAACCACCCGAGAACTTGTCAACGTCATCTAAGACATTGTGGGGATCAGATCACGCACGAAAGTACAACACAGTCAAATACTATAAATCTAGAGTAATCTATAAGATCTTTACTCTTAGTGGAGAGTCTAGATAAAATAGGCGCTTTCGTTCAAGGAGTTGCCCAAGCCGTATTTCCATACGCAAGCCACAGTACTAGGTTTCTCTTTATCCTATCGAAAAGATTAGGGCATCAAGTATCGGGTGCTCGGGCATATTCAGCGGTTTCGTTTCATTTCCTTCAAGATTGCGTGATTTAATAACACTCCTTGTCATACAGCCTATGTATATATATTCAATGTCCTTTATATCACTGCTTCGCATTCAACCGGGGGCGTAGGAGAGAAACACGCGTCGGCTCGGTTATAGGAGCGCTTGTCGGGTCCGATTGCTGGTATCTATCATTGGGAGAGTTTCATCAAACAGCCACCAAGCCTCGCTTGTCTGAGAACCAATAAGTTTGATATTCAGCCTATACACTGAATTTCATCAGCGCTGCTTTTGAAAGTTCATAACTGCCCGCTGGCGCTGACTCTGAGCTGAATACCGAGAGTTACACAGGGAGGCATACTGATTCCAATGAATAAATGAAACAAGCTTTTAGCAGACTTGAGCTTTCTGCTGGGACAATGCACGTCAAAAAATCTGGGAACCCAGAAGCTACAAGTACGACTACAGCTTAATGATCCTAATCTCAATGATGAGAGCGAGAGCTGAGATAACAAGTGTTATGGGGTAAATTATGATCAAAGGCTCCGACTGCAGGTTCACTACAAGTTGTGACACCCCATATCCGCTCCTCATCGCTGTGCTACACAAGGTGCCTAGGAGCTACAGGCCACCGTTGAGGGGAAATAGACCCAGCTGTCTTCCTAGGGAGCATTGTAAGTTTGGAGTCCGATCCTGGAACGTGCATCTCTTCGCTCGCTTTCTCATTGAAGTTGAGAGCACAGCTTACTTCATGAAGCAGGATATGAAAACAGGAAAAAACAAGTATCCATGAGACTGATTTGGAATGCTTGCTCATTGAAGTGACCGCTTTCACTGTCTAAGCGGTCTTCTTTAGGCGTTGTTAGAAGGAGTGAATGGCACATAGGATATCCTAGAAGCATCTCAGTCATCATTGGGAGGAACTGGATATCTTCAACTCCCGACACCGCGATTCGACGAGGATCTCTTCTAATCAGCCATAGAAGTCGAGCAAGTTTGTGATGTGACAGATGATGGTAGGGAATTTCTTCCGCAAGCTAGAAATAGAAGGTCTTATTGACAGCGCAAGTCTCGATACCTTGTTCTCTAACAGGGATCGACTGCATCGCGAAGTGTGATATTGCTGTTAGGCTGCAGAAAGTCGCAAAGTATGAGAAATGCTAGGTAGTCATTGGGATCAAACCCATCCGGAATTTAGATGACATTGTGCAAAAGTTTGAACTTCGATTTTGAGGGCGAAACGATCTCGAAAAACTTCTGCGATATTGGCTTCTCGCTCTCGGAAATGTGCGGATATTTCACCAGGTCAATGTTGAGTTTCAAGAAGGACATCTTGGGCCCAAAGCGAAAGTGGTAAGAGGGGCCAACGGTGTGATGACAGAAAATGGAGCCCTTGCAACAAGTGTGATGCAAGTAAAACAAGCTTTTATCCCGAAGATTCTTTAATTACTTTTAATTAATCGTATAGTATTTGCAATGCCGGCGACCTCGCTGCGCTTATCGCCATAAACTTGACCCGAGATATGCCACCTCTCAGTGTTTCGGAACTGTGCTGCACAATGAGGCAGAATTTGCAGACCAACAGCTGGCATATGGTTGTGCTGGTTTTGTAAGTTGAAGTAGTAGTATAGTTCACCAGAAGATTATTCCTTCCAGTATTTGTGCATCGCGCTAAGTTTTGGTTCCTTGAAGTTAGTGATTCGATCACTGAATTTTAGGCGACACATGCTAGAAAGTGAAATTATATTAGCCTGAACATACTATAGATCGCTAATCCGAGATATATTTTAGCGACTAAGTCTCGGCGCGATGGCAAGCGAGAACAGCGGCCGCCCGAACAATTCAACTTCTGTATAGAAAGTATTTCGCCCCAGAGGGTGTAGCTCTGACGGTACCAACGAAAGACATTCTGAGCTCTACTACACCTGTCCAGAAATCTTGCTATCCCATAATAGAAACGAATATCAGAGTTCTCAATACTTCAGCCAAAGCCAGAACTTCTTCATCCATCCCTCCTGCATTTCTATCTTTCTTTTCTTCCATCTCTTATAATTCGCTCTTTGTCTCTCTAATTCCATCCGGTTTTGAAGGCTCTGTTCCCGGATCTCGTTATACTCAACAATTTCTGCATGCCTTATATATCTCTCTGCTAAATTCGCGTTCAGCCTTTCAAGCTGCCAGAAATGAACACAGCGCGATGCATATCGTGGATGATCGTGGCGAAACATACGCAGAGCTAGTTTCATTCAAATCAGCAAAATATTGACTGTATGATAGAAATTCAAAACTGATTTTGATTACCTCTAGCTCTTAATTTGGGATCGTTGTAGGGTTCAGTTTTGAACGCGTATGCAGTAAGGACGCCGGCTGACATTTTGTGTGGAGTTTAGAATCGTGTGTACTAAGATTGAAAGTTGAATTACACCAGCATAAAATATGGACGTATTCGAAATGATTCTCAAAATGAATCATCGTTCAAAGAAGGCTGGGTCCTTTTTATTTAAAAGTCAGTGTTCCATAATCTATTATGTTGGGACCGTATCTTTCAAATGGAACGATATGACATCAACACCCGGGGTATTATTAAACTCTACAAATAAACTCGAAATAGTGAGCAATCAATACCTATAAATTGGTGATTAAACATAAAACACCCTATTAAACAGTTAAGTTTCAATGCCTACAGACTCCAATCATTGCCTGATTTAAGTATATTAGAAATAAAAACGTACATTAAACAAAATAGACTCCCGAAGTGGTCACTCTTAGAAAACTTTACACTTAAGCCAAAGTTCCGACTTAGTTTGGTCATGAACGCATTCAATCGGCGCTTCTAGGGACTCTGGGTTCATTAATGATTGGCCACTTCTCCTGCAATCTAATGCTCGGTAACTCTTCTCTTCGCCCCTAAATCTCTCTGTGGACTGACAACGTTGACAGAACCTCACTCGCTCACTTCGCCACTCGCAGAAGTCAGCGGTGATTGCTCTTCATGCTGAAGACCCAGGCAGCAGAAAAAGTGGTTGAAGCAGGCAGCTGTTGGCGAGACCAAAATGTGCCCTGTGCTTGCAGAGAGCAAAGATTGAGTAACTTAAATCACGCCAAGATACAACCCATACTAAGATACGCCCAGAGAGGTGAGATAAAGGAACTCAGGCGAAGCTTCATTCAGTGAGACGTAAGTGTACCGCTGCCATTTGAGCCCGTGCAACTACCAATCAGGGTGTTTGTGTGAAAAAGACTTTCTTCATCTAAGATTAACTGTGGAACTTCCGCATGTTCTTGGCCAACATTTCGTACCCATTGCTATGGAGAAATACGTCAAAATCATCAGTTGTGTTTGATAGCAGTAAGGATATAACAACAGCGGTCAGAACGACAGTGATAATAAGATTTAACCGGAAGAACTATTGAAATCTACGTATAATTTCTGACATTATACCGATTAATGAAGCCGAAGTAAAATATTCAAGCTTTAAAATTTGGGGACAAGACAGCGTCTTCGATAAATTGAATATTTGGTGCGACGTTGTGGTCTCTCAGGGAGAAGGAGAGTAGACTTCTAGACCCACCTAATCATCACTAGACTATAATTCATGAAGCTATAACTCATAATAGAGCAGTAGAGTAAGGGTCTGGCAGTGAAAATATGTGCTGAAGATTCTTATTGAACAGAAGGTAACTACAGAAACCATTAAGATACAAACCACTGCTCCTTCTGCTTCTTCTCCACCTCCTCCAGTTGTGCCCTATTGAGGATACTTTCCCAGGTAAAGAGAAGATTTGACTCCGATAAATGGGGATTCCGAGCGGTATCATCTCGACTGTAATCTTCCAAGAAGCCTAGGGCGACCATTCTTTTCAAGTCCCAGATAGCAAATCCGTAAGGTCGAAAACCCGAAAAGTCGACGTGTTTCAAAGGAGACGAGTGAAGCCTGGCAATGGCTTGCTTCCCAAAAGCAAACCCCTTAGAATAAAACTCAGCGAAATTCTTCTGCGCAACCTTCCAGTCTTCTTCAGTGGTGGGCGTAGAGTCCGAACAGCAATAAACTCGGGCACTGCGAAGATGTGATGCACGATTGACCCAAGGTGGTGACTCCTTTCCAGCAACTGAGCAGTCGGAATATATCCAGTCCAGAACTGTCTTCCATTCCTCATGCTCCCCACCTATCAATAAACCATCCCAGAACTCCTCTACACCAAGATCCCGTAGCCGTTCCACATCATCTTTCTTCCAACCCAGCAGTCCTCGGTCAACAATTGCTGTCCGGAGCATGAAGTAGAAAACAAGCCTCCAAATTGCTCTCGCCACGCGTTGTTCCTCGGCCCATGATGGTGGACCACAGTCGACCGGTTGGTAAGGTCGTCCAGGTGGGCGAGCCAGGCGCCTTTCAAACGTTTGCCGACGTCGATACATAAATATTGGGTCTTCTAGGTGCATCGGATTTAGTGCCATGCAGCGAGCGATCATTTCGTGGAGACATGCGTGCGTGAGCTGATGAACGTAGGTTGAAAGACCCAAGATATGGCAGAGAATAGGTGGCGGAATTGATTTGGGTAGGTGGGCGTCGCCGTAATCAGGCGGAATAGATCTACCTATTGGCTTTTGCTGATTGTAGGGCATGGTAAAAGCCGCAAAGGAGGACGGAAGCAGGTTAGCACTCCCTGCTGTCGAACTCTCATTCCATCGGAGAAGGGCGATGACGCGAATAAGGGATTTAATGAGAGGTGGAGATTGAGAGATGATGATTTCGATTAGGCGTGCGGCGACCCCGTTCTCGTGCAGGATCGAGGCCACTGTAGGAGATGCACTGTGCAGGCTATGGAGGATGGTGAGACTCGGGAGAAGTTCCAAGATAGACTCCAAAATGGGGACTGGGAGATTCTGGAAGGGATCCATTCTCGCATTTCATATTGAAGGTGGTTGAGCGTTGGTGCCTGGCAAGATTAAAGATGGCAATGTAATATAGGTCATGTGACGAGTCATTCATCATCATTTTAATAACAATATTATAAAATACGGAGTTATTGAAGATTCATATCTAGTGTTCTCTCTCCCAAAGAAGGTACAGAAGTGGTACCGCCGTAATTACTTTAGTGGACAAAGTCTGAAAATTTCATAACTAGAAGCCCTGTAAACTTCGCAGACTTTTGCACTAAAACTTTGATAAATTTGCAGGCCGCTGCAGTGAGCTTATAGAATATACTTGCAAGATTTTTATTGAATAACATTGTATTGCTCCTGATCTCTTCACCTGCCCTTAATAAATGATTTAATGATTAGGTGTTGATAGTGGCAAAAGCAATGATAGCGATTAAGACCCAGACAGTAATTCAGGTTACCCCTCACTAACTTAAGAGGCAATCAACTTTTTAAAAGTAATAGACCAAAATTGTAGTCCTAAATAGGACATTGAAAATCAAGCTAAGGGCACAAACTCCTAGGTTTTCTCTGCAGAGGGAAAGTTGTTTATATCTCTTATATAAATGAGGAGGTGTCATAGGAATATTCGTACACCTCCCTCTCGATCTCACAAATCCCAAAATTCACTTTTATAAATCCCAATATAGATATTTGTGCCTTGTCCATTCACTCTAATAATAATATGTGTTGAGAGAAATATAAGAACCAAGATTGAAGGGATATCAAGACCAAACTAAGGTTTTCCTGAACAAAAACATGGGGTGATGTTTCTGATTGATGAGAAGAAATATCCGAGGATAGCTCCTTTAAATAAACATGATAAACAAATCAAATAGCTTCACTCCCGGAATGGAAGGTCTTTCATATTATTCTTTATTCACATCTACTTCCATTCACCCCACCTCTTTCATCCATATCCCTCACTTCTATCTGAGTAAAAATGCTATTTCTGGGGGAAAGAAACAATTAATGGAAGAAAAGAGAGATGATCGCAGTTCCCCCAACCTTCAATCTTATCCAGAGAGATCGCATTGGAGCAGGTATCGTATTATGGCTCGCCTTAAATCTCCTTGACTTTGAATTCACTCACGGAATATTACCTTGGGTCAGGGATTGGGATGTGTTTGAATTAAAAACCTATTTAGGACCAATCTTTTATCTTTCTACACATACAAGCATGTATCTAACAGTGAAGGCAACAACGACAGCAGTCACATTCCGCCAAACATTTCAGATCAACCCCTCGCAAATTTCGATACTCTCAATAAATGCAGCAAAGAGGATATACAGCTGAAATAATAACATAAAAGTATCATAATACCAGAGAAAAATACTAGACTTCCAATTCCCTGAGTTGAAGAATCTGCCATGTTTTTGCTGTGGAGAAGAAAGATAGGAATATGGAGAGCGCGGGGTTATATATCTGCTTTTGAGACTCAGGGATATATATAGGGTGATTTAGGTGTAAGGATTAAAGTGAATAAGTGCATTGAAGTAGTAAATTGAGGGGATATTTAGAGTTTTTTTTTAATAAAAAAAATATGGTGGGGCTTAAGGGGATGTTATGTGAGTATATATATATATATCCTCTCTCTTATTATTTTTCTACTCAGAATACGAAACTCATGTAGAAGAAGTCCCATGGTTGGAGTTGGGAGTGCCTGGTTTTGAACAATGTAAATTGAACTGAAATGCACAGATATATATACTGTAGACTTTGCTTTATTGTCTATAGTTAAACCTTCTATCTCGCTCATCATAAAGCTCCAGAATACCCATCACAACCAACTCTCAACAATACTAATCTAACAGCAACACTTACACCTCTAACAATAGCACCCCACCAATACAAAAACCAATAAATACCTATGCGCTACCAAACCACAGAATATACAACCTGCAATAAGATATGAAAAGCTTCACCAAAGAAGCGATGCCTATGGTCAGCTTCCATATCGTGGATGTCGCCATTATTTGTGAACAGAAAAGAGAAGCATTGGAGAGTATTTATATACCCCCATTCCGACAAATACACTGTAAGATGGCCTACCTAGTATCTGAGGGTGAAAGTGAACAGAAGTATACAATACAATACAATCGCGAGGAGTGGGTGTGCCATGGGAGTGAATAACCCAGTACACATACACACATTGCATAAAAATCTTTACAGTCAAATTGAAACCTAGCATTAAACAAGCCCATATCAACCCACCCCTATTAACCCACTCCCCAACCTCCACCCCCCAGCCCCTCCCCCCATAAAACCCACCCACAAAACCAACACCCACCCAATAAACCAACCCTACCATATTCATATCATATCATATCATATCATATCATATCTCACCCACACCCACACCTATATGTCATATATCACATCCCACATCCCTCACACCCCTTACAAACCACCCCATCTCCCCTCCCTCCTTACTCACCTAGACAACATATCCCATACCCCATATCCCAAACCCCACAAACCCACTTCCACCCACCCACACTCCCCAGACAGATTCTCGACCTCCTGGTCAATAAAGCCGTTGAAACGCGAAGAAGAGATCCAACTACCTCGCGCGTGACAGCAATAACGTAGTTAGGGAGCTGAGAATATGTAACCCTGTTTAATCATTCAGAATTCCGTTTGCGCTTGCGTAAGAGATAAACGAGGGGTGGGGTGGGTAGGCGGAATATGGATATGGATATAATTGTAATTGTGATTGTATTTGTGATTGTGAGCTGAGTTTGAAGAACCGGAGGACAGAAGGAGGAGGAGAGGGGGAGGGGGGATATCACACCCGTAGTCGTTTTGCAAAATCTGTTTTTATTTTTTGATTTGGAGAGGGGAGATGGGAGATCGGGGTCTTTGTACATATATAATTTGGACTGCTTGTCTTTTGAAATGTTCTTGTGTGAAAGGATGGAAGTGGATATGCAATGATTGAAAAAGTAAGTGATGGGAGAGGAAGGATAGAAGGGAATGTATCAGCAAGAAAATTAACAAGTACTTAGATAGAAGAGGGCGAGGATGCAAGAAATCATGATATAGCATTGCGATCTATCTACGTAGTAGAATTTACAAATTCGCCATGAAATCCATCGCTCTTGTTCATTCTCCCTTGCATATCCATCATATACTATCATTGTTCTGTCCAACCATGTATTTTTTTTTTCTTTCCCCAACTATCCAGAACCCTTTCCCCTCAGCGCAACCCACAACCCCCCTCCATATCCAAGCTCCGAAAGGCATGGAGATGGAGGAAGTAAGGAAAGAGACCATCTAACACACAGCATGCGTCTTCCCGGTCTTGCCTTGCAAGCTATGCTGCTCCTTTCTGTAGTGCGGATGATTATGTGTACTCTTCCCACTATGACTGACATGATTCCTGATGTATGCTTGGTTCTTCTGGATTTGGTCTTTGTCCATCTCGTCGAGGATTTGCATGCCTGAAAAATCACCCCACAAATTAGCCAGATTCCCAGCGTGCAGATAAGGGGTAGATATTGGAGATTGGGAGTAGGGAGTGGATTGGGGAAGGGACTTACAAAGTTTGATATCACACAACAACTGATCGCATCTCGACTTGCTGAAATCCTCACGGACGACCACCCTCAACATCTTGAGGTCCTCAGTATGCGGTGCCATGGTGTACGCAGGCACAACCCAACTCCGGCCCCTCAACTGATGCGCCAACGCAAACTCATCATAATGCTTCTCACCCTCCTTAAACCTAAACGCCACCAACGGCAAACCCTGTCCATTCTTCTGACTCATGATCACGAAGCCCAACTGCTCCAAACTATCAGACAAATAATCCGCCGTGCGGGTCAAATTCGTCATGATAGATCGATAACCGTGTTTGCCAAGGCGGATCAGTTGGTAGTATTGGCCGATGACCTGGGAGGCGCCTTTGGAGAAGTTGAGCGTGAAGGAGGCTTGGTCGGCCCCGAGGTAGTTGATGTTGAAGACGAGTTCTTTGGGGAGGTATTCGGGGGCCCGCCAGACGATCCAGCCTACGCCGGGGTAGACGAGGCCGTATCTATGTGTTGTCAGTGTGTGAATAGAGGAAGCGGGGGAAGGACATACTTATGACCAGAAGTGTTAATAGAAACCACCTTCTCCAATCTAAAATCCCACTCCAACTTCGGGACCACAAACGGAGCCACGAACCCACCAGACGCAGCATCAATATGGATAACCGTATCGATCTTCTTCTCAATCAAAAGATCATTAACCGCCTTCGCGTCCTCGTATTCTCCAGTGTATGTAGTCCCGAGAATCACGCAGATACCAATGGTATTCTCATCCACCAAATTGACCGTCTCCTCTGGATCAATCACATATCTCTCCTTCGAACAGTACACATACTTCTCCTCCACCTCAAAATACCTCGCCGCCTTCTCCCAACACACCTGCACAGCCGAACTCATCACAATATTCGGATGATGCCAGTCCTTGTTCTCGGCCTTCCTCTTATTCTGCCAGCGCTTCTTCATAGCAAGCACAGCCAGCATGATGGCTTCAGAGGATCCAACGGTGGACGTGCCGACCGCGGCGTCGGAGTTGGGGTCTGTGGGTGCGTTGAAGAGACGTCCGATCATGGACACGCAGCGGTTTTGGATGTCGGCGGAGCAGGGGTATTCTTCGTAATCGATGAAGTTTTTGGAGAAGGATTCGGTCATGAGGTCCTCGACTTCTTTTTCCTGTGGGCAAATTCGTCAGTATATAATCCTCTTGATCTGCGGATTGTGAGGATGGCTTACCATGTAGGTAGTGACGAAACTGGCCAAGCTGCACACGCACAAATCAGTATTTGCACCAAATTATCCATACTCTCCTCAACAGCTCCTAGAGTTTGTCATGTAGATATGAATTGAGGAGACGTACTTCAACATCGGATTCCCATCCAAACTCAAATCATCCTTGATCATACGGTACGCAACCTCCTTCGGCATCTCATTCTCTGGCATCTCATGTTTGGGGAGATCTTCGGCCGCGAAACGGGAGCCATAGACGGTGGTCGTGAAGCTGTCTGCGTTGGTCGATGTGTCCCTTTATTCGTATGATTAGCTGCCATATTGTAGAACTGAAATTGAGAGATAGGCGGAGGAGGACGGAGGTAGGAGGGAAGAGGGAGGCGGGGATGGAGTGAAAATGTGCGACGGACAAAGGGGAAACGTACAAACTCAAGATCTTCAGACCCTCGACGAGGGGCTCTGTCTTGCCATCGGGAATCTGCGAAAGATGAACCATGATTGCGGTGTGTTGCCTTTTTTACTATTGCGTTGTTCTGTTGTATTTGTTGTTGATGGTTGATGATGCCTTTCCTCTCGACAGTCAATTGCACTAATATATAGCTTCAATATCAATATCAATATCAATATCTTTATCTTCAAAGTAGAAGAAGGAGCGGTGAAGGTGAAAGATATTTTTCAATACGTCCGAGACCTCAGAGCGAACAGCGAACAAAGCAGGGTAAAGTATTCGTCTCAACGTCGCATACGTATCTAGTTTCCCCCTCTCTCGCGTAGTGGGGTTAAAAGTACTAGGCCAGGATAAGCTGTTTCAAAAGCTTGGCAGGAAAGCTTCTTTTTATGCACATCAAGCTTTACAATTGGTGATCTATTCTAGAGTTAGATTGGAGGACGAGGAAAGTCCTGTTTTCTTCTGTTTTCTTGTGTTTATTGGACAAGCAGTAACAGCTCCCGGGTTGTCTGTGGTTTCTTCTTTTTTTAGGGGGTTTTGGGCATTGGAGCTTCGGCGGCCGCATTTCATGCTGACTGCATCATTAATTCCTAGATGAAGGATTGATAGGGGGTTCCCCAGATGCAGCTCCCGTATCAGCTGAATCATCCCCCAATTTATCATCTCCTCTCCCCAAACATTTCTTTTAAACAAGCCAGAGGGCACCAGAGGATTAGATAGCTAATCGTAAGTTGACACATACCTACCAACCGTGCCCTCTCTTCCAAAAAGAAGGAAATATGAATGTCCCACGTTTTTGTTTTCTGTACCAAAAGCCATGGAGTTGGGTTACTTGCTCGGGCACCGGTTGGTTGCATTCAGGCACCATGCAGGATGCTCCTCGGTGATTTGTCAAGTCGCACTGCATGGCTACGTACGCCACAAGTTTTGAGACCTACATTCATTCCGTGATGGAACTTGCTGGCGCTGGTGGCGAGTTCTAGTATAGCGAATGCAAGACAATGTCTTGTATGCGTGTGAAAATCAAGAGTAGGCTATTTGAGCAGTGAGTTCATTGTGGCTGATAAGAAAAAAGCAAACTTGAGCATTTGAGGGTCAGATGAGGGCGAGGAGGGAGAAAGATAAGATAAGGCGGATGACGAGGTGGGAGCGACTGAGGCATGTGTCTCTATTATCTAGTACCCTTTGGTTTGGAGCAAGATCTAGACTACAGGAGTGACGATAGAGTATAGTACTGTGACTGTGCGGGATCACGTGATATGGACCGCGACACATACTAGCGGAGGTATATATTCAGAGGCTAGAGCACTCCTGTATAGACACACACAATAAGACTTTTTTCAAAAGACACAACTCACAAACCTGACCTCTCTTCTTACTGTACAATAAGTCTGAATACTTCTTATTTTCTATTTTCTCTGTATTTCCTAATTAGAACTTCTTTATATTACTGCTTTTAATATATAAATAAAGCAAGTTTAAAGTT
>Ga0182030_10010860_pt1 | contig 18442 bp, 10 predicted proteins | sample 812S3MmetaG_FD_121299 | JGI IMG/M metagenome (GOLD analysis project Ga0182030, IMG submission 121299) | Permafrost microbial communities from Stordalen Mire, Sweden - 812S3M metaG (Illumina Assembly) | ecosystem: Environmental > Terrestrial > Soil > Wetlands > Permafrost | place: Sweden...
CGCGTGTTGCTGGTCTGGACCCGCCTGATCATGCCGAACGGCCGCTCGATCGTGCTGGAGCGTCAGCCTGGCGCCGATTCCGCCGGCTATTCAGGACTTGAGGATGACGTCGACAATCATTGGGGGGCCCTGTTTAAGGCCGCGCTCTTGTCAACATTGCTCGGCGTCGGCAGCGAACTTGGATCCACCACGGGAACCGGCAGCAACAGCGACGTCATCACAGCCCTCCGCCGCGGATCCAGCGATAGCCTCAACCAGACCGGACAGAAGGTCGTCCAGCAGAACCTCAACATTCAGCCGACACTGACGGTCCGGCCGGGGTTCCCGGTGCGCGTAGTTGTCAACCGCGACCTCGTGCTTGAACCTTACAAAGGGTAGGGAACGCTCATGGCAAAGCTAAAGCTCGGCGCCATCACGGACGACAAACCGGTCAAGTTGACCCTCGAACTTCCGGCAAATGTCCATCGCGATTTGCTCGCTTACGCCGAGGTGCTCGCGCGGGAAACCGGGCAGGCGATCTCTGACCCCTCGAAGCTTGTCGCGCCGATGCTGGTGCGGTTCATGGCGAACGATCGGGCGTTCGGGAAAGCACGTCGGATGAATCAAACCGCGGGCGAGGGATAGCGCTCTCTCAGAAGTGCCAGGAAGCCAGCCAGAGCCGGGTTGTCATTTTCAGCTCGCCAGTGGGCCGAATAGCCGATCCGACTCGGGCCAGTACCGTCGGGCAGCTCTCGATAGATGAGGCAGGAAAAGCTGAACCATTCTCCATTTGCTCGCTTAATCGCCCAATCCGCGGGGAAATGTTATTTTTCGCAAACCCAAATCTAGAAATATCCAGCGGCTCGGCCGAGGTGCCAAGCCACCAGCACCGCAACGCCGAGACTTAGAAGCTTTGTGAAGATTAGTGGTCCACATGGGTTCGTTGAAATTCTACAGTCGCGCTCGACAGATCGATTTCCGACTTCGAGGCGAGCAGTGCGGTTCGAATGACTTCTAATTGTTGACTATCCCCATCGAGCTTGGCCGCCTTCTTTATGCAGTTCGCAAGTTGCTCGACCGTCAAAACGTCCGGGGTATAGGACTTTGGCAAGTACTGCGGCTGTGAATTTGAACGCCCGGCGACAATCGCTCCGCGTACCAATCCGCGCGCCAACAGCGCTTCTAGAAAGCCACCCAAGCCTCGTGCGTCCGAAGGTTTCGCGGTACACAGGATAGACAGTGCCAGGACGACAGGGATCACACACTTTAAGGCCAGCGCGGACGCGGCAGGCACCGCGAGCAGAGATTGCTGCATGGCTGTCATGCTCCCCGCTGGGAATCGTAGCGGAGCCTATCGAACGCGCAAGTCCCTTCGAACCATAGGATCGGTGCAGCCACACCGGCAGGCCGTATGCCCACCGCTTATCAATGGATAGTGATGCCTTCGGCGTTGATGCGGAGCGCGCCGCTGCGGAGATCGTGCTCGACGTTGCTCTTGATCCACGCGCTCCAGCGCGGCCCATACGTTGGCTTCGCGGTCGGCGTGGTCATCTAGCTCGGCGCGGCTGACTTTGAGTCGGCGTCCGACGCAAGTAACCACCCCCCGGGCGAGCGCAATCCTATCTAGCCGCAGCGTAGCGCAGAATGGAGCTCGGCCATTCTTTTGGCCAGGCATTTGTCTACGCAGGTTTTCGCTACCCGATATGGGCAGGGCAGCTACTCTGGTTGTTTGACCTAATCTTTGTTGGCTCCATCGTCGTGATAGGGAGCACAGCGAAGAGTCGTCCCCTCCGCCCAAGACGCGAATTCGCCGTTCTTCGCTATAAGATGCAGACCTCGGGACTTTCGGCTTGGGCAGGACGGCCGGACGATCCGGGCCCGTCGCAAAGGATTCGCGGTCTGAGGTCGCGTAAGATGAAGGGGCATGATCAGCTTTTCAAGCTGGAAGGCTCTCTTACCTGTCGAACCAACGACTTGCCATCTACCGGTTCGAATCCTCCCGCCCCAGACAAGCAGTCCGGCGTCTAGAGAAACCATCTCTGATAGTCGGAGAATTGCCCGCCAGCGGCCTTCTTGCGATTTTGATAGTCGTCTCCCCTGCTTGGACGCATATAGAACCACGATGGCGGGTGCGGACCTGAAATTCGCATATTATTTCAAACACTTGGGCCGGGTTTGGTGCCGATTACCACCGGCAAATCATCTTCAAATGTCTGAAGTTTCAATCGTCCCCAACAGGTGGGTACATAGTCTCGAACTCGCATGTGCCCACAGGAGTTCGTCAACCTGCAACACCCTTCATGGTTGTATGATGCCTAAAAGTTGCGCATCCTAGTAACTTGTTGTCACTTCGCGGCTACGCGTCATCGATCCAAGAGAAAAAGGAGGGGGCGTGCCTGACTCTGAACCGCGATCTCTTCACCTCCACACGCTTGATTCCCTGATCGCCGATCTCATCAGCGGCAGGCCCGTCCGAACAGGCGCGAATGAACCATTCTTATTGCCGGACGAGCGAACGCGCAGCGCGCTTGAGTGGTACCGCAAGAAAGGCGCGACCGCGTGGACGGCGGCCGTCAGTGCGCCGCATGGCGAAGATCTGGTTGACGCCGTCGTCAAGAAGCCGCCGGGGTTGCCGGCGCTTCCCGCCCGCCCGGCGAACGCGAATGCCCGCCGCTTGCTGCTGAAAAAGGTCGAAGCGCACCGTTTCGCGGGCCTTCATAAGTTCGGAACACCCGCAGCCGCACCCGCGAACTATGTCCATGAATTCTCCTCGCCCTTGACATTGTTCGAAGGCCGCAACGGCTCGGGAAAAACGTCGCTGGTCAATGCGATCATATGGGCGCTCACGGGCGAAATACTTCGTCCGCAGCGAGAGCCCGAAACGGCGGATGACGACTTCGATTGCTGGGTATCGGCGGAGGACGAGGGCGGTGAGCCGACTGCGCACCGGCTCTCCCCGGTAACGCCGATGCCAAATATAGCGGAGTATAGACCTGATCAAGCGTGGGTTCCCGCCGATACCTGGGTGGAGTTGACCTTCACCGATGAAACCGGCGCGACCCTGCCCCCCATTCGCCGTAGCCAGAGCCGGTCACCGCGGGGCAAGCTGGAAGAAACGCCGCCCGACCTTACGGTTCTCGGCATCGATCCGATTGCGGTGCGCATCGGAACGATCATGCCGGGGCTCCTGCCGCTCATTAAGGTGGGATCAGAATCCGAGCTTGGCCGCGCTGTTTCCCAACTTACCGGACTTTCCGCTCTTGTCGATCTCGCCGAGCATGTCCGGCGCGCCAAGATCAAGATCGACCGGGAATTCGTCAAAGCCAAAACAGGCGAACGCGACCGCGCGGACCGCGACTACAACACGGCGAAGGATGATCTCGAAAAGATAGTGCATGCCCACTCCGGCCTTGCACCCGCACGCGCGGTGCCGCTTCCATCAGAAGATAAGGGTATCGAGCAGGCCCTCGACGTAATAACCAACCATTTCGAAAGCGCGAAGGCCGCCGCCTTCGAATCCGCGCGGGACATCCTCGGTGAGCAGTTTGACCCCGCGAAGCCCGCGCTTCTGGCGGACCTTGAAAAGAATATCGGGCGGGCGCTCGAACGGGTCAGCCAGCCGCAAAGCCTCGCATCGGCGGCAAGGCTTCACGGGCTGCGCATCCTGAGGCCCGAACAACTTGATGAAGCGCAAGCCAAGATCGGAACTACTCTCGCCGAGGCGAAGGCCCTCGAAGCGCTGGCACACGATCCTTCGGCTGCCGCGCGCGCGCGTCTCTATGCACGTATCGCAACATGGATCGCGGACCATCCCGATCCTCGGCGCAGCGATGATGTTTGTGTTGTTTGCGGCGGCACACTCGACCATGCTCTCGACCCCGTGAGCGGCCAGCCCGTCAAGACCCACCTTCACGATGCCAAGTCCGACGCGGCGCTAGTATCGCAAACGCTCACGCGCTGGGCCGAGAACGCACTTGGCGACCTAATGCGCGGCTTGCCCGAGACGCTACGGGCCGAGCTGGCAACCGATCTGCCGGCGCATCCCTCCGACCTTCTTCGCACGGCCATCATCGACGAGTTGTTCGCGTTCGAACCGTTCCGAGGGGTATTGGCGGAACTGAAAACGCTGACGGCCTCGGATTTTGACAGCACCGTCGCCCAGCGCGCCGAACTGGCCGAACCCGCCGCCATCGCTCTTCCGGCGGCCTGCGGTGCGCTCGGTGAAGCCTTGAAGCGGCTTGACTGTGCCATCCGGTTTGCGAGGTGGCGACAAGAAAATGACGCGCTCGCGCGCGAGGTCGTAGCGCGCGTGCTTGGTCGCGCGCTCAAAGACGAGGAGCCGGCAGAGAAGCTAACCCTCACGGGTAAGCTTCTCGACCTCGACGCGACCGTTAAAGCGGCCAAGCCTGTTTCCGACGCTATGTTGCAGTGCGGACGGCTTAAGCAGCATTTGGCCGCGAGGCGCACCGCCGAAAAACGCCTTGGCGAATACGCAAGTGCAAGCGCCGCGCTGGAAAACCTCCTCACGCTTGGCGACCTCGCCGATGAGCAGGTAAATCAACTCAGAAAGGCGTTACGCACGGAAGCGGCAGCCTGGCGTTCCCGGATTTATCTCGGCGCTTTCCCCGACACCGCGCATGAGTTAGTCGATACCGGGATGGGGCGTAAGGGTGAGCTCGACCTCGTCGTAGAGACCGGTGGCGTATCGGCGCCCGCGCAGCATGTCACGAATGCTTCCGCGCTTCGCGCCAGCCTAGTCGCCTTCTACCTTGCTTTCTGGGAATACGTGCTCAAGGAACGTGGCGGGCTGACCACCTTAGTGCTCGACGACCCGCAGGAACTGCTCGACGACGAAAACCGGGAGCGTCTCGCTTCCGCCCTTGCGCCTGTGATGGCTGCGGGCGCGCAACTGATCGTGACTTCGTACGACCCGCGATTTTGCGCGCGTGTCGCGCGGCTCCAAGTGGCCGGCGGTATCGAGCATCTTGAGGTGCATCCGGCCACCCGGCAGCAGCCGTTTGTGAGGACCACCCCGCCATTGCCCGTTATCGAACAACGTAAGGACCGCTTTGACGCCGATAAGAACGCGGAAGAACCCGCCCGCGATTTCGCCGATGGCTGCCGCGTGTTTCTTGAGGCCAAGCTCGGCGATTTGTTCGACGATCCCGCGCATTCCGCGTGGGCGTTAGCCAATCCCGACCCAACGCTGACGACGTTCGTGCAGCGTCTGCGTCCGCTGATAAAGGCCGGACCGCAGGGAATGTTTAGCGCTCATGTATTTCGACGTTTCGCGGAACATCCCGCGCTTGTCGACGGCTCGCCTGTGACCACTCTGATGAACAAGGCGCACCACGGCAGGCGCTAAGAGATCAGGGCCGCTGAAGTAGCTCAATGTTCTAATGATCTAGGCGATCTTCTCGAACTCGTCGAGCAGATGTACGAGGAATGCTATCGATGGAGACGGAGGGACGCCGCCAAGGATCAAACGCCGATCGAGGCTCCATCCGCGCTTCAGCCGATGGCGCATCCCGCGCTGGACGTTTTAGTCTGCCCAGACCTTGCGGCCTTCACGGAGCACGCGCCCGCGGGAGAATCGCAAGCGCCTCTCGAACGGCTTGATGCCCATATACTCGACAACTCCGTCGTGTTTTATCTGCGTCGCCCCAATTTCGGATTTGCAGCTCCTGCGGGCGCGCTGGCGATTGTCGAAGCTGTGCCAAGTCCTACCGCCGACCGGCGGTTGGTGATTGCACGCCATGCGGACGCTGTTTACGCAAGACGTTTCGTGCGCGGTGCCAATGCCGGCGTGATCGGGCTTACGGCGGAAGTCCCTGATCCCCGCACGAAGACCCCGAAGACCGTTTTTCTTCCAGAAGCGCAGGTCGCGATCCATCAGGTAGTCGGGATCATTTTCGATCACGGCATCACGGTAGGCCCAGGACAAGAGGAGGCCGTGCCGGTCGATGCTCAAGGCATACTGGAGCGCATTGAAATTGCCTTTCGCGTGGTCGACGACAGCGCCGTTCCTCTCGCGCTTGAAAATCAGGTAGTTCTAGGCGGCGCTCGCATCGAGCTGGCCGAATTGGCGCGGCATCAGGACGCGCTGGTGGCTCTGACGCTTGATGATGGATCGAGCATCTTTAAGCGTGTCGGCGCTGCGCTTCCAAGCGACCTTGGTTACTTGCGGCAATTCGAAAGCATCGGCGGTCTTGGCTCATCGCGTGTTCTCTCGGTCGGCAAGCCGCACAAGGGATTCCGAAGCGTTTCCAACGCACGCCTTATCATCGGCGTCATGTACCACGGCTGATCTCACCTATGCGAATGTTCTACTTCCGAAAGCTTTTAAACCCGGATCATCTTACCGATCTTCGTCTGGTCCATGTATTGAAGGTTTAAACCCGGCCCATGTCAGGCAGTGGCGACCGGGAGCCAGGCAACGTCACAACTTCTGGCAATAACAGCCAAGGGGTGGCAACTTGTTAGCGGAGGAGTACTTCGATGAAATTCATTCATTCATCCGATCTCCAGATCGGCAAGGCATTCGGGTATTTCGACCCAGAGGTTGCGGGCGCCCTGCAGGATGCGCGTCAGGCCGTAGTTCGCACGCTCGGCGAGGCTGCGGTCAAGTCCGGTGCAACAGCGGAGCTAATTTCCGGCGACATCTACGAAAAACAACAGATGTCCCAACAGACCTTGGCACGGGCGATTGAAAACATGCGCACGTTCAAGAGCGTTCAATGGCATCTCATGCCAGGGAACCACGATCACTTCCGCGAAAACGGACTCTGGGATCGCCTTGTTCGAATGCAATTGCCCTCCAATGTGACCCTGCACACGCAGTCCGGGGCGGTGCAGATCGCCGACGATGGAGGCGTTCCCGTATTTCTATTGCCGGCGCCCCTTCGTTTCACTTCAAGCGTGGACGACCTCACGGCCTATATGGATAAGGAGGTCACACCGGAGGGTGCCATTCGCATCGGCATGGCACACGGCTCCGTCCAAGGTTTCGGATCGGAGGGAGAGGCAAACAACTATGTGACCCCAGGCCGCGCGGGTGATGCCGGTCTCTCTTACCTCGCGATGGGCGACTGGCATCGGCAGATCAAGATCAATGACCGCTGCTGGTACAGCGGCACGCCAGAACCCGATCAATTCAAGCTTCCGCCAAATGCCGTTACTTCGCTCTGCAACGGCGGCTCGGCCCTCCTGGTCGAAATCAACGGTCCAAGAATGGTGCCGCTGGTCTCGCCAATTCCAACGGGGCGCTACTATTGGCATAGGGTCGAAAAGACGCTGACGGAAGATACACAGATTGATCTGCTTGAAAGCGAACTCCGCGCGCTCGATTCAGACTTAAGCAAAATCGTCGTCGACGTCCGGGTTACGGGCGCGGTGTCACTCTCGGGGCGAAGGGCATTCGAGGAGAGAATTCTTCAGAGTGTCGGCGCTGCGGTCCGAGGCCTGCGCTTTGACGAGGCGGGCCTTGTTCTTAATCCGACCGAGCAAGACCTCGACGAAATCGATCATGCAGGATTTGTACGCGTCGCCGCAGACCGCCTTAAAGTAATGGCCAGCGATACGTCCGACCAGAGCAAGGCACACATTGCGGCCCTCGCTCTCAAGCGCCTCTACATCGAGCACCTCCGTCAGGGAGCGCGGGCATGAAGATCCGGTCGATTGAGCTTACCAACTTTCGCAAGTTCGTTGGAACCGTGCGCGTTGAGAACATTGGCGACAACGTGAATGTCCTGGTCGGACGGAACGAGTTGGGCAAATCAACCCTTCTGGAAGCTATCAATGGCGTCATCTTCGAAAAGGCCAAGTCCATGGCGGGGCACGTCAAGGCGTTTCGCCACTTCGTCAATGGTACTGTGCCTGAAGTAAAGCTTGCATTCGATACCGACGGCAAGAGTTGGATCATTCACAAGCGTTTCGCGGGACAAGCTGGGAAGGCAACTTTGACCTGCTCAGATCACAGGATATTTGAGGATGACGCTGCGGAGGCCGAGCTTCAGCGCCTGCTTGGCTTCACCGGCGGTAGGGGCGGAGGAGAGCCGGGCATCTGGGGAACGCTTTGGGTTCAGCAGGGGCAATCCTTCGGCGATGCCGCACTTGATGATCAGGGCCAACGTACCATGCAAGGATGTCTTGAGGCGCAGGTTGGCCTCGTGACAGGTGGAACACGGGGACAGAAGATTCCAAAGGCGGTCAAGGAAGCTCTCGACGCCCTACGTAGTTCAAAAGGACCGCGTGGAAAGTTCAAGGAGGCGGTCGACCAGCTTGCGGACAACAAGCAGCAGGCGGTGGAGCTTGAGGCCAAGCGGCAGTCCGTATTCCAGCTGATGGAAAACCTCACACGAAATAAGCGCGAGCTTAAGCAGACGACGGATGAATGGGACGATACAGCGCATCGCCATGAACTCGACGGAGAGCACGACAAGCGCACAGCTGCTGCCACACGTGCTGCCGAAATCGGGAGTGCGACAGACGCGGCCAGGCTCGCACGCGAGCGCGCAACACATGCCCGGAAGTCAGTTGATGATCGAGCCAAGGCCGTTAGAGAACTCGAACCGCTCGAATTGCAACTCAGCGAGCTGAATGCGGGGAGCGCCAAGGCTCTAGCTGCGAAAAACGACGCGCAGTCCTCCGTCGATGCGGGGGAAGCGAAGCTCTCTGACCTGCGTAGCAAAACAAGCCAGAATGCCGAGCGAACAAGGAAGCTTGAGCGCACCCGCGCGATCGTTTCTTTAAATGTGGAAATCAGTCAGCACCAGTCGACACTGGACAAGGCTGCTACGCTTGAAAGCGAGGCCGGAAAACTCTCGGAATTGATCGGTGCCATTGCGGCGACCGACGACGCCGTGACGCGGATCGAGGAAGCTGTCACTGAATTGTCCGCAGCCGACGCCGCAATGAATGCGGTCGCGACCACCGTTTCATTTGCGATTCACGAAGGCGCGCAGCAGAGCGTTCTTATCGATGGCAAGGCGCTCAGCACGCCGACGACATCGCTCCCGATCCTCGGCAAAACGGCCATCGCCATTCAAGAGGTGGGCACGATCACCGTTGAGCCTCAGATCAAAAATCGGGCCGCTTTACTTGCGCGCCGCGATACTGCGCATGACGAAATGAAGGCATCTTTGGAGGCCGCGGGCGTAAAGGGTATCGCGGCAGCCCGGGCTGCGGCAGCCCAGCGCAAGGAACATCTGCGTCGTTCGAGCGACATCAGCAAGGAAATGGCAAACCTCGCACCCGGAAATCGATCCAAGAAGCTTACAGCTGGGTTGGATGTTCTCAAGGGTCATCTGGGAGAAGTGCGCGGGCGCCTCAAGCGTGAGATGGAAAAGTCCGAACTCAAGGAAATCCCCGGAGAGGACGAGTTGGCAAGGGATATTGCCAGCAATCACGAAGAGGGCGCGCGGTTAGCCGCCGAAATCCAGACGGCTGAGGCAGAACTTGCTGGACCGCAGGATGCACTCATCCAGGCTGACAAGAAGCTGAGGGGTGTTCGCGAACGTTTTGCCGGATTGAATGGTACGATTGAGACCAAGAAAGCGGACCTTGAAGCCGGTCGCACCGGCATCGGCGATGAACAGCTTTCGAAAAATGCGGAGACCTTGGAACTCGAAGCTGCCGCGAAGGATGAGCAGTTAGCGGAGAAGGAGCGGAGCCAGGGCGAGAGCCTAGAAGCCATCGAGGCCCGGATTAAGCGGCTGGAAGGCGCTGCGACCAATCACCAGCGGTCGGTTGCGAATTTGGGAAATGAGGTGACGCGACTTACGGCGCTGATCGAAGCCAACGAAGGCGCTGGCGTAGAAGAAATGCTTCTTGCCGCCGAGGCAGAGCGCGATCGTCTCACGAGCACGGTTGCGGAGTTTGAGCAGGAGGCCGCCGTTCTGCAACTGCTCTTAGAGACCTTGGAAGCTGCGGAAGGTGAGGCGAAGACACGCTATCTTGCGCCGGTCGTTGGCCGTGTGGAGCCATATCTGAAAATGTTGCTGCCCGGGGCCAATATCGTTCTTGATGAGGATTTACGTATCGCCGCCATTCAGCGCGACGGACGGCGCGAGGATTTTGATGTGTTGAGCGGCGGGACGAAGGAGCAGCTTGCAGTTCTGACGCGGCTGGCCTTCGCGGAGCTTCTGCTTGGACAGGGCCGGCCCGCGACGGTCATCCTCGACGACGCGCTCGCGTTTTCGGACGATGATCGTATTGAAAGCATGTTCGACGTTTTGATGCGAGCCGGTGATAAAGTGCAGATTATTGTTCTGACGTGCAGAAAGCGTCTCTTCACGCGGCTCGGCGCAGCGCCGTTGGAAATTCGGGAGACAGCATGACATTTGGGTATGGGCGGCCTTGCGCCGAGCCACCGGCGACGGCGCGGCGGTCGATCTTGGCGCTATCGGGGGAGTCATGTTGCGCTTCATCAGACGGCTGCTAGGGCAAGATGCCGGTGAGAGCCGTAGCAGCAGCGCGAACGAATTGACTGCCCAGAGTCCGTCTCGCCAGCGCGGACGGCGCGTTAGCGACGCCTACTTCGAAAACATGGCGAGGATACAAGGGGCCATCGCGAGCCAAGCCTTCGACGAGGCAGCAAAGTATGTGCGAGAAAGCTTCCGCTATATTCCCGACTGGGTGCGCGAGAATGTGCACGAATATGGGTCATTCGACATCTCAACGATTCCAGCGCTGCAGCAAGGCGGCACGATGCTCGCGCTCGTCGGCGACGACGAAAGTCTCGACCAGATGCGGGAAATCGTAAATTCGACGCCAGAGCTTGAATCTTGGCGTGCAGAGGTCGACCAACACCTGAGCGACCGGGTTCTATTTGAAACGATCATGGCGGTTGTTGTTGAAAATCCGAACTGCCTGCAAACCGACGTTAAAACACTTACAGGCATCGGCGATGGTCACCGGATAGGGACGCTCATTTCTTATCTGGAGAAAGCCGGAAAACTGGTGCGCGTCAAAGCGGGCCGCACCTACCAGCTTCTGCTCCCGGGCTCGCCTGATGTTCCAGAGCCGCCACCCAAGCGGATCGTTACATCCCATCGCGCTGACCGGAAGCCGCCACCACTCCGCGAGATCGATATCGCCTCGCTCGACTACGTGCCGCTACCGCGTGCGCCGCTTCATTGGGAGGAGGCACAGGTTGCACGTGAACGCGCGGCAACGCCCGAGCCATCAGAGCCCTTCGAAATCCGCGACACGGGCTGGCGGATTATCGCGGTCGAAAAGATACCGGCGACCGAGCGTCCCGACACCGCGTTTCGCCAGATGTACCCGACAGAGTCCGGACTCATCATGGTCGACGATCTCGGAAAGGCGGACGGTCTCGGCCAGATTGACGCAGCCGCTTTGCGCTACGACCGGGAAGGCAAGCTGGCGGCCAAGAAGGGGTTCCGCCACAGCGTTTATCGTATTGGCGTCCATCCGCTAGGCCACGGCTTGATTGCCATGTCGCGGGACTGTGTTCTCCACGCTTACGATGAATTCCTTGATCCGATCTTGGAGACAGCCCTTACGCAGGCTCCGGAAATTGTTGCCTTGAGAACGCGTTTCGAGATCGCGGACGAGCAACTCAAAAACCACATCCGTTGTGTGGCCTTATCCGAAACAGCTTCACGTTATCTCTTCACCGCCGTGGATGAGGCGTGGTGCGTTGATAAGAGTGGAAGTGGTCTCTGGGGCGCCAAACTTCCGTTGAAGGAAGGCTGGACACGGGTCACCAGTCCGAGCAGCGGTTTTGGAACCAGTGCGGAAGTGGACGACGCACTTGCGCTAATGGAGCTTTCTCTTCCACTTACGCCTGAAGAACTGAAGCGCCGTTATCGCGAATTGGCGAAGCAATGGCATCCCGACCTCAACCCGGGAGACACCGAAGCCAACCAAAAGATGAACATGCTTACGGCGGCCGCAGAATTGCTGACAGGCGTGGAAGGAGCGGCTATTTCACGCTTCACCGGGGCTGCGTTCGTAAGAGAGATGCATCGAACGGAGGTCAAGGCCGCCGGGGTCACATTCACCATGACCATCGCTATGCAGGTGGGGGAACTCCAAGCAGACGACTGGATCTATGCGGCGTGCTTTGCTGCAAAATCGGAATCCGTCTATCTCGCCGGCTACTCGGGTCGAATTGTTCTCGTGGACAAGAACGGCAAAGCCGTTCGCGCCTACGACATTGGCAGTGTGCCTCGTAGGATCGTCGATACAGGCGATTATCTCTACCTGTTGACCGACACGCGGCTCTATGTTCTGCGCGATGACGCGCTGCACGCCCTGATCGACACATTTGATGGCGGTGACTTGATCGTTGCGCAGACTGGCTTCGGCCTCCTTGAACCAAAGCGGCTGCGCTGGTTCCGCGAGGATGGACGCTATCTGGGGAGCATCGTCTCAAAAGACCCCATTCGCCGGGTCTACTCGGCGGGTGACCAGACAGTCGTGGAAACACGCCTGCGCAGGGTCGTGGTCGAGGGTATTCCGCCATGGTGGGAGTGACTATCCGCTGTCCAGCTAAACTCTCGTCGATAGGTTACGGAAGGGCCGCCAACAGGCAGGTTTTGGCGGATATCTTCGGAAGCCACGCGAAGGAGTTCGCTGCTACAATCATAGCAGTTGAAGAGCCACCGAAAATCCGTAACCATTCTGCCTTTATGGCTGCCTGTCAGCCCCTTTAAGGGATATCACTCAACGTGCCCGCCGAAGCTACTGCAGAAGATCAACTTGCCGCACGGCGGCTGACGGGTCTACTTGACTACGTCGAGGCGCTCGTCAAGCTGGACGAGCGCGTTGCGACGCGACTATCCCAGCATAAACTCGCCGACGGGTCCCAATTCGTCCTTCACCAGCACGAAATCGCCGGGCTCCCCGCTATCCAGTGCGACATTAGCGACGCTGACGGTCCAATTTGGTTACGTGTTCAGCGCCTTCAGCGCACGACGCCCCCGGTATTTGACGGAGAGGGCAAGGAGTGGATCGACATCTCTAACGATCCTCTTCGCGTTCCGGTTATGCATGATGCCCTTCATATCCGCGTGCCTGAAACCGAACAGCAAAGACTCGTCGGTGCCGGCGAAGCACGCCCGGAAGATTGTGTCGGCTCACTGAAGACGGAGAAATCGGACACTCCGGACCAGAAATTCTATGACGTCATGTTGCGGTTAGAGGATCGGCCTGCAGTTCGAAGTGCGCTTGAAGTGTACTGCTCTGGCCCCTGGTCCCGTTGGTCCGAGGTGGAGAAGCCGCGAAGACGCTCCATTGCGGTATATCAGCGCCTTTTCGAGATCGCGCAGCGACTGCTTCAGTCCGGCGGAAGTGAATCGATCGAGCTCGTTTGGGGAATAGGTCTTGCCCGGTGGAAGCGGCTCGCCGAATTCATCGATCTTCCGATGATCGAATGCGGCGTCGAAATCGAAATCGCGGAAACCGGTAACGCCGACATCACAGTTCGTCCCCGCAGCGGCGTCACGCGCGTTGAGTTGCGGCCTTTCGAAAAGCTTGCAGGCGCCAAATTTGTGTTGGCGGAAGACGCGGCGCGCCGCTGCCTTCGCTCGTCGGAGGGACCAGACAGCGAGGGTATCTCTCCGTTCAGGCCTGAAACCTTTGAGCCCATCCTGAAGATTTGCGGCGGCCAGCTTGATCCCGAGGGCCGGTTTCTTCCCGATCATCGTTCGCTACCTGCATCCGAGCCAGTTCCAGAGCCCGAAGGAGAATACCTCACGGTAAGCGACCGATACGTGCTCTACGGGCGCCGCCGGTCGAACAACTCGGTTCTGCGGGATATAGAACGTCTCAAAAAGGAAGTTTCTCCGGAAGACGGTAAGCCGATCAAGATCGAAGGTTCGACCCGGACGCTTGTCCTGGGCCCGACCGATGGAATTGACGATACATTCAAGCCGCTTGGAGATCGCTTGGGCGCAGCCGATCAGATTCAACTGGATGCCGACGAGGCGCCGGTTGATCCGGATCAGGGCGACCTATTTTTTCCCAAGCCGTTCAACGACGAGCAGGTTGAGATCATCCGCCGCCTCGAAAAGTCGGATGGTCTCGTGGTGCAGGGCCCGCCGGGTACTGGAAAAACCCACACCATCGCGAACATCATAAGCCACATGCTGGCGACCGGACGGCGTGTCCTCGTCGTCTCGCATGGAGAGACGGCGCTGCGGGTCATTCAAGACCAATTGCGGGAGGGCGTCCGCGACCTCGCGATCAGCGTGACAACATCGGAACGCGAGGGGATGAAGCAGGTCGAGAAGGCGATTGGCCTAATGCTCGGCGTGGTCAACACGATCGACATGAACCGTTCTCGTCAGGTGAAGATTATTCGCGACCTTGAGTCCAAGATTGTTGTGAACAGGAACCGCCTCGCCGAAATCGATGTGCGACTTGCAAAAATTGCGACCCAACACCTTTCGCCGATACCCGGTTCTACCGAATTGCCCTTTGAGGCTGCTAAGCGTGTGATCGAGGATAAGGCGCGCTATACTTGGTTTTTGGACCGGCCCACGCGGCCGTTTTCGGACGCCGGGATCGACCCTGCCGAGATTGCCGCGCTTTTCGCCGCGCGCAGAACCGTTAAAGGCGACCTTAAATATCTTGGAGAGCGATTTCCCAGTCCCGCCAACATGCCCGATCCTGAGACTGTGCGCGCTTGGCATCTCGATTTGATTGCTGCACAAGACCTTACGGCAGAAAGCGCGGTCTCCGAACCGCTAACCCGGCGCGCAATTGCAACGCTTGGCCTCGACAAAGCGGCTGTATTGAGCGAGGGCCTCCAGCGCCTCGCGTCGAACATTTCCTCCCTCCAGGCCCAATCGTGGGCGTGGGCATTGACCGAGGCTATTATTGGCGAGGCAGCGGTAGCCGGCCGACTTGAGCCTGTTGCGAGGGCATTTTTCGCCGACGCGCGCGACCTCGTCGAGCGACGTGCTCCCTTTATTTCGAAGCCTGTCCAACTCCCAAAGGGACTACCTCCTACGAGGCAGCTCTTTCAAATTCTGGAAGCCCTCAGCGCCGGAAAAACCCGTTTGGAATATTGGCCTTCGGTGCCAAGAGCCATCAACCCGTGTTCGAAGCGGTACGGGTTGCGGGCCTGCGGCCAAGCGCACCACACGATTGGCAGCATGTACGGATATTCATTGAGTTCTGCGGTGCGGTAACGAGCCTTTCGGCGCGTTGGGAGTCGCTCAAGCTGGAGCTATCAGTACCAAACGATCTCTCATTCACGGCAGACTCCGTGTCGTTGCTCGATGCTCTCTCCGACACGCTTCATGCTTGCCTGATTGGCGTCCCGGGGCAGATTGCCGAAATATCTAAGCGGTTGTCTGCGGCCCTTGGAAACCGCGACGAAGCCAACGCCATTTTGCGTCACCCTACTGCAATCAGCGCTTTTGCTCGTGCATTGTCACGTCACGTTTCGTCCATAAGGCTAACTGCCGTCACAAAGGACATTGCAGAAACGGTCGCTCAGTTTGACGGCAGCAATACCGATCTGGCTGGCTTTGCACGGCAAATTCTGACGGAACTGGTCGGAAGACCGAATGCAGACATCGAGCGATTGACGCGCGTTTGGCAGGGTGTGCTTTCCAAGTTGGGGCATGTCCGCGCATTGGAGCCTTTCTACGATCGTATAGCCGACACGTGTGGTGAGCTCTCGAAAGCGGGAGTGCCAGTATGGGCTGAGCGCCTAAGAAGCGAACCTGCCGGCGACGCGGCCGATCTAGCCGCGCCAAACGACTGGCGGGAGGCATGGGAGTGGGCAGCCCGACTCACCTACCTTGAAACCATCGGGGCCAGCAGTCATCTTGCGCAACTGCACCAAGAACGGCTGGAAATAGAGAAAGCTCTCCGTGATGGGTTTGCCGCGCTTGTGAAAGAAAGGACTTTCTTCAATCTCGCGGCCACAATGAAAGGCTCTGCCAAATCCGCTCTTCAGGGGTTTGCAAACATCATCCGCCGCTTGGGCCCTGGGACCGGGCAACGCGCCGTGCTTCACCGCCAGAACGCACGACTGGCGATGCAGAATTGCTACGAAGCGGTTCCATGCTGGATTATGCCTACATGGCGCGTCTCCGAACAATTGCCCGCAACGCTAGCCAGTTTCGATCTTGTAATTTTGGATGAAGCTTCGCAGTCCGATGCGCGCGAGTTGCCAGCACTGTTACGCGGCAAGAAAATACTTGTTGTCGGTGACGACCGCCAAGTCAGTCCTAGCTCTGCATTCCTGTCGATTGCCAACATCGCGCGTCTACGACAGAATTTTTTTAGCGAGTTTCCCTTCCGGGCGGAAGTTGAGCCAGGAGCTTCGATCTACGATCTCGCCCGGGTCATGTTTCCGGCAAAATTCGTCATGCTTAAGGAGCATTTTCGATGTGTCGAGCCCATCATACGGTTCTCGATGCAGTTCTATAATCAAGACCTGGTGCCGCTTCGCATTCCAAAGCCCAGCGAACGCCTCGATCCGCCGCTCGTCGATATTTACATTGAAGACGGGCAACGTCGGGGAAAATCGAAGGTCAATCCGCGCGAAGCCGAGGTCATTGTCGAAGAAATTGCCAGCATCGTTGAAGGCGCGTCGGGTGTTGAAAGCGCGGCGCGGTCAATCGGCGTTATATCGCTCATCGGTGCCGATCAGGCTTTGTATATTCAGAAGCTTCTGATGGAGCGCATCGGCGAGGCCGCCATGGTGAGACATCGGGTCGTCTGCGGTGACAGTGCGACCCTGCAAGGAGACGAACGCGACATCGTATTCATCTCTATGATCGCGGATCGTGCCCGCAAACAGTCGCAGACATCAATTCAGTATCAGCAGCGGTTCAATGTCGCGTTATCTCGGGCAAGGGACCGAATGGTGTTGGTTAGGTCGGTTAAAGAGGAAGAGTTGAATCCCAAGGACCTAAAATCGAAGGTCATCGGGCATTTCCGCAACCCGATGCCGAACGACGTCAATCCCAGTGCCGAACTTGTGGACCTCTGCCAGTCCGAATTCGAGCGCGCGGTTTTTATGGCTCTTGTAGACCGCGGCTATCGCGTCATTCCGCAAGTAGGGTCTGTGGGCTTCTCTATTGACATGGTGGTCGAGGGCGAAGGCGGCAGGCGCCTTGCCATTGAATGCGACGGCGACCGATATCACGGCCCGGAGCGCTGGGCAGATGATATGCGGCGGCAACGTATCCTGGAGCGGGTGGGCTGGAGTTTTTGGCGTTGCTTCGGTTCCAATTATCGTATCGATCAGGAAGGCGTCATGGACGATTTGATCCAGATGCTGGAGCGTATGCAGATCAAGCCGATTGGCCGCGAGACGGTGAATCGCAGTTTTTCGGAACATCGCGTCATCCCGCTAGTGGTGGAGGCATCAGGCGAGACAGCGGCAACGCACGCAGGTGGCGCAATTTCCATCGCGACCCTGCAAGCCGATCTGGATACAGCTTCGAATGACGCGGAAGCGGACTATCGACTGGTTACGGGCGACCGAGTTGTCATTCGGCATCTGGACGTGGAGCCGTTGCGGCCAGAATTTCTTACCATGAGCGATATCGCGGACGATCCGATGAACGGCTATCTACTGTTGTCTTCGCCACTTGGACAAATTTTGTCGCAGGGATCGCCTGGAGATGGGTTGACCTTTCAGGAGGGTGAGAGGGAGCGCTCGGTTCTCTTTGTATCGTTGGAGACCGTATCGGCCGAGGCTGCTTAATGACGCTAGACGATCAGCTATCGGCATTGCTGCCAAAGGCCATCGATCCGTTCTCGCGAAGCGCTATCGAGGGCGCACAACATGCCTTGGTGGACACCGCCAATCCTTTGCGGCTAAACTTTTTCTGCACCGCTATGCGAATTTTGTTCGAACACATGATCGGCACGCTGGCGCCCGTTGATCAAGTCATAAAAACAGAGTGGTTTGTCGCAGAGCGAGCGGCTAATCGTGCGTTCTTGCTCATGATGTGTCCTTTCGTAAGTTCGGAGCTGCACAGCGCGGCTTCGTGGGGACACAGGGCCCGGGCGGAAAAGCGGGATGTTCAAAGGCGGCCGTAGGCATCGCGAAGCGACGCGGAGCTGGCAGGGAGCAAGGCGACCGAAGCGGCTGCCTTGAACTGCCCGCGTGCGCGGGCGTGATCCCCACAAATGAAGCCGTATTGCGAATGGTGACGCATCAACAAGCGAAAGAATGAGCACGGTGGCCCCACCTCGCCGGAGTCTTGGGCGGACGATACGCCGGTGTGCCACGCCTGGAGCGTGATACGCGGAACAAATCAGAATTCTGGGGAACGGTTGGCGGGCGATAGATTGGCGATTTCCCGTTGCGACTCTGCCGTGCTAGATGGATTGACCACTACCAAAAAGGACAATGCTCGTGCGCGAGACGCTTGTCATACACTCACGCCTATCATGGCGTAAGGAGCGCGGAGAGGCCGCGATCAAGCGCCGGCATGGCCTACAGACACTTGCCATCGAGCAGCTA
>Ga0182030_10010861_pt1 | contig 18442 bp, 24 predicted proteins | sample 812S3MmetaG_FD_121299 | JGI IMG/M metagenome (GOLD analysis project Ga0182030, IMG submission 121299) | Permafrost microbial communities from Stordalen Mire, Sweden - 812S3M metaG (Illumina Assembly) | ecosystem: Environmental > Terrestrial > Soil > Wetlands > Permafrost | place: Sweden...
CTGACCATCTCACGGTTCTTCGGAGGGGACCTGGAGTTGTGGATCAACAGCGGGCGGGATGAGGGCGCTGGCTGCATCGTGCGGGCCATCGAGGAGATGTTCCGGATTACCCGCCACGCCCAACTCGTCAAAGCCGGGTGGGCGTCCTGGCACGGCCACCGCAAGACCGTCGCTCGGATGAACCTGCTGATCAACTGCAGCTACACCGAGAGCTTCAACATGGTGACGGCGGACGGGATCGCTGAGGGAATCCCCTCGGTCGTTTCCGACGCCATCGGTTGGGCGCCGGCCTACTGGCGCGCGCCGGTTGATGACGTGCTGGAGATTGCGCGCGTGGGGCGGCATCTGCTCTGTGACCCGCTAGCTCCGGGCGATGGCCACCGCGCACTGCTGGCGCACAACGCGGACGGGCTGGTGGCGTGGAAGGCGTTTCTGGCAACATAGGCCGATTTGCGCGCTCCTGCGCATCCCTTTGCGCAATGGAAGGACGCCAGGCCGGCGAGTTCTGGTGTCACCGGCCTAAACAATTCAGAGAAGACGCTGAATCAAGGCGTTGCCACGATTGCAGGATGCCACTGTTCTGTCCGCACGTCGACCAATCAGATCCGGCGTGGCGGTCACATCAGGCCGCACGTGCCGGAGAACGTCTGGCACCCGTCCTCAACCAAGCACAGCAGACGCAATGAAAGGGTCGCGAAGGCACTGCGGGAGGGCTACAAGCGATGAGCCGGTTCGATGGCCTGTGCCACCAGGCCTGGGTGCGCGGCCGGCGCAGGTATGGCGGCGAATCCCTCCGGGGCGACGCCCGGGCCGAGTTCCTGGAGGAGATGCTCGACGGCGCCAACTACGCCGACCAGGCAGCCCGCGACGACCGGCGCTGGTGGACGACGTCGGCCTACTGGCTGCTGCGTTTGGCATGCTGGGCGCAGAATGAGGCCATGCGGCGGCTCATGGCCGGCCAGGTCCGCCGAAATTGCAGGTCTGGAGTTGCTCGGGGTGGACAAAATGAGACGCCAACGGCAACCTGACGGCGGACAACGGCTCCCACAGCTACACCTGGGATGCCGAAGGCAATTTAGCCTCACTCGATGGCAACAACGAAACCTATGACGCCTTGAAGCGCCGCGTCGAGCAGCTCAAATCCAGCGCCTACACCGAGATCCTGTACGCTCCCAATGGCGCTAAACTGGCCTTGATGTCCGGCCAGACCGTCACCAAGATGTTTGTGCCGCTGCCGGGCGGCGCCACGGCGGTGTATGCGGGAACCAGCTTGAGCTACTATCGGCACCCGGACTGGCTCGGCTCGTCGCGAATAGCCTCCACAACCACGCAGACGGTGTACTACGACGGCGCGTATGCGCCCTTTGGCGAATCGTACAACGAAAGCGGCACCACGGACCGGAGCTTCACGGGACAGAACCAGGACCTCGGGGCTACGGATTTGTACGATTTCCCGAATCGCGAGCACAGTGCTATCGCAGGCCGCTGGATCAGCCCGGACCCGTCGGGGCTGGCCGCAGTAAACCCGAGCCTGCCACAGAGCTGGAACCGGTATGCGTATGTGATGGGCGATCCAACCATGATGACTGATGCTCTGGGGCTCGATGGGGATCCACCAGATTCTACCGATGGTTCATGCGTCGGTAGTGGAGACACCTCTGGCGATGACGACAATGGAGGTGATGACGACAATGGAGGTGATGACGACAACGGACCGGTCGACGTCTCAGGCGGCGTGGGTGAACCGATCTGGAATCCGGGCGGAGGTGGCGGAGAAATTGACGAGGTCAATCCGGGCCACGACATGTTTGACGCGGCAGTCCGCGGATCTCGCAGTAGCGCCAGGCGGACGATGCGGAAACTGAGTAATCCGGCATGCAAACCACCCAAACCTGCCACGCCACCTCCAACTGCTCAGCAGAGGCAAAGAGCCTGCTGGCAGGGTATCGGATTTGCAATACTCGGGAGTGCGGTGACGGCCGGAGAGGTCACCCTTATCGTCCTTGCAGCGCCAGAACTGGCTGCGGGTGCTAGTGCTGCTATAGCTGAGGACGGAGTCTTGGGACTTATGGACGTCGGTCATGCGGCGGCGGGTCTTGGTATTGCGTTAATGACGCCACCCTTAGTAGCAGGTCTTGGAGTGAAGCAAGCAATCGCAAATTGTGGAAACCCATAGAGAGGTTAAAAAGATGGGGCCGAGAAAACCGCTGAATGCAGGCTTGCTTCTAGGCGTAACTGATCTGATTATTGTGGCAGTGTACAGAGGCTCGCTGGACGTGTTGCTGGCGGGCCTTCTGTATCTTATGGTGGCAAATTTTCTGTGCTTTCTGGGCATGATCCTGGCCGCTATTTCGCGAAGAAATGGCACAACGATATACCGAGAAAATGCATCTTTATCCGACAAGTTCAGATCGCAGATGCTTGTTCTCGTTGCTTGGCAATTAACTGTTATAGGAATCTTGGAGATTTCTGCATCGGATATATCAGGATCTCATATTCCCTTCATGATTGACTATTGTTTGGTAGGATGGTTTTTTCTCGGGTCTTATCGGCTGGTCTCGATAGCCGATAGCTCAAATCAGGATGGCGGCTACATCCCCCTGAGTTTCTTCGGCCGCCCCAGGACAAGACGGCTCGTCTTTGTTATGTACACAGTATTTTGCGCATTACTCCCACTCATAATTACCAGTATAGCGTATTCCTTTCAAGAAACGCCGCGACCTAATGCATTTCGCCATCCTCAGCTATGTCTTCTCATGACGGCCATAACATCCGCTATGGCTGCGGGATTCCTCTTTGAGCGCTACCATAGATCTGTGAAGGATGGGGCCCGAGGAACAAAGGTATTAATTGTGACTTTGTGCCTGTTAGCATTCGCCGCAGTCATACAGACGATTTTTGCATATGGCATATATATATACATTCTTTCTGGGGTAGCTCTCATCAGCGGCGCCTATGCAGTGTTCTGTTTGTGGAGAATTGGTGAAGGCACTCCGGCGAAAGGGGCGAAAGCGTCAGCCTACTAACACGAGCGGTCGGCTACTCGGGCCAAGGTGGCAGAGGGCGTGTGTAGCTACAGGAATTTGTCTCAGGGTAAGGGTTCACCCCGTATGGTCCGAAAACTCGACCACGCCCCACGGCGAGACAACCACTTGGGGCGGCTGCACGTCAAGCTCTGGAAGTCGAGTCGTTGCGCCGCAAGCCTGCGAGCAATTCTCGCGAGGGGGAGTCCACGATCCTAGAAATGGGGTAAACGTCCGCCTCTGGCATGCTGCGACTGAAGCCGTCAGAGCCCTCCGCACCGCCTTACCTGGTCAGGCGGCAGCGCGGTAGTAGTAGTTCAGTATGCCGCCCAGGCGCTGTCGCCGCTGGACTACGCCGCCATTACCAAGATGGCCCGCCTCTGGACCGATGATTCGGTTGGCCAAGCCCTGATGATTGCGCTCGGCGTGGGCATTCAGATTCGGCGAGCGTGGCGGTAGCTTCACCGACTTCACGCCAAAGTCGGCCATTATCCGCAGGAACTCCGCGGTGAACATCGGGTCTCGATCGTGGATCAGGTAGCGCTTGCCGTTCAGGATTCCGTCCACGGTGTCGGTGAGATTCCTGCCGATCTGGCACATCCACAGCCCGTTGGCGACCGCCGCGATTCCGACGGTCTCCACCTCGCGCGTTGACAACTCGATGAAAAAGAGCACGATGAACCGCTGCAGACGTCGCCGGGTCCACACTTCAATCGTGAAGAAGTCTGCAGCCACGATCAGTTCCCAGTGTCGCGTGAGAAACTCCTTCCAGGTCGTCTTCCGGCTTCGTTCCGGCGACGGCTCGATCCCGTGCCGCTCCAGAACCTCGGCGATCGTGCTGCGGGCTATCTCAAGTCCAAGGTTGGACAACGCGCCCTGAATCCGCCGGTAGCCCCAGCCGCGGTTCTCTTCTGCCATTCGAATCACCAACGGTTCGATCTCGTCGGCCTTGCGAGGTCGTCTCGGAGCACGCTTCCCACTTCCGTCGTACTTTTGGGCGATCAATTTCCGATGCCAATCGCGGTCGGCCTCACTCCGCGCTCGGGCCTGGCATTCCGGAACCGCCCCGGGCTCAGGTTCCGGCCGGCCCACATCGCCACTAACTTCCTCCGCGCTATCGCGTGAGATCCGCGCCGATTCTCGGTGGACTGCATCATGAATACCGCCTGGAAAAGGAGGCTGCATAACGACGGACCGATTTATTGCGGACGACACCTGGTCGTAGGTGTAACTGGTCTGCGCAACAGTCGTTCCGTCTTACCCCTCCAGCCGAGCCAGCCGTCTCATCCTATCTGTCCCCGGATTGGGATTCCCGGATTCGGACTTAGCCTGATTTCGTGTGCGCAGCTATCTTGCGCTTTCGAGAACCGTTGTAACAGGTCCACCCTCCGAGGGCCCACAATCCCACTGCCACTACCCACCCCGGCCACTGGCTCCCCTGCCGGTGGACCGCGATGAACATGAGACCGAAACCGCCCAGAATAAATGTGAGCCCGAAGAGCCAAGCGCCGATGCGCTGAACCGGCGTGGGGTTTGCCGAGCCCTTGAGAAAAAACTCATTTACTCCCTGGGTGTTCGCTATGTAATTCGGCCAAACAGTATTCTCCTGTTTGGTCCTCATTTCATCAATATACCTTTCCAATTCAGGCTTCCGGCGGTGACGTTTCATCGAGTTACCTTAGAACAAGCTATAAATTGGGTCCGCAATCGGACAACACATTTGACACCCAGTTAACTAAAGCTGCATAAGCAGAGGCGTTGGCTGGAGCGTTCGGATCGGTGTATTCATTCTTGCCCTGACCTGGGATCGGCCAGAAAGCCGTATTGCCATTCCCGACCGTTGAACCACTTGGCACCTGAGGACCACCGTAGAGTGCTTGCAGGAGGTCGTGCGGAACAAACATACACTCACCCCAATTGGGCTTTGGGCCTGGTACTGGCGGTGCGGGCGCCGTCACAACGGGCCCCGTAGACGACGTGTCAGGCGGCGTCCCCTGCGCATTCAGCGGCAGCGTCGAAGAGAGCACGCACTTGCCATTTTGTGCCGTGTACCCGGTCGGGCATGACAAGCACGCGTCATTGTTGCCCAGCTGCCGCATTGTCCGCCTGGCGCCACTGCGAGATCCGCGGACTGCCGCGTCCACCATTTCGTGGTCCGGATTGACCTCGTCAATTTCTCCGCCACCTCCGCCTGGATTCCAGATCGGTTCACCCACTCCGCCTGAGACTTCGACCGGTCCGTTGTCGTCATCACCTCCGTTGTCGTCATCGCCAGAAGTGTCTCCACTGTCGGCGCATAGCCCCTGCGGGTCGGTCATCATGGTTGGATCACCCATCACATACGCATACCGGTTCCAGCTCTGCGGGTGGCTCGGATTGACTGCGGGCAGGCCAGACGGGTCCGGGCTGACCCAGCGGCCTGCGATGGCGCTATGCTCGCGGCTCGGGAAATCGTACAGATCCGTGGCCCCGAGGTCCTGGTTCTGCCCCGTGAAGCTTCGGTCGGTCGTGCCGCTTTCGTTGTACGATTCGCCAAAGGGTGCATACGCGCCGTCGTAGTACACCGTCTGCGAGGTCGTGGAGGCGACCCGCGACGAGCCGAGCCAGTCCGGGTGGCGGTAGTAGCTCAAGCTGGTTCCAGCGTACACCGCCTTCCCTCCGCCGGGCAGCGGCACAAACATCTTCGTCACTGTCTGGCCATTCATCATCGCGAGCTTGGCGCCGTTGGGAGCGTAAAGGATCTCGGTGCTTGCTCCCGAGCTGGACTGTTCGACTCGGCGGCCCTGCGCATCGTAGGTCTCGCTGTTGCCGTCGAGCGAAGCGAGCTTGCCTTCGGCATCCCAGGTGTAATTGTGGGTACCATCGCTCGTCAGATTGCCGTTGGCGTCGTAGACATCTGTTCGGACCGCTGCTTCGGTAAGTGTCTGCGCGAATCGGCGCCCGCCTTTTGCTCGGCCCACCCCGAATTTGCATCCGCAGAAACTTTCAACGTTACGTAACGTCGCTGCCCTCGCGATCTGGTTTTGGCCACGCACAGACCACCATCAACCGCGAGTTGCTAAGGGCAGCCTTGAAAGTGCATTCAATACCCCAATGTCAATCAATGGCCCGCTGTGCCACTCGTCCCGTTACATTCCCATTACATCACCGAGCGATTCTTTCGCCCTTCAAGTTGCCGTAACAGGACTCTTTTTTCAACGAACCAGCCGCAAAAAAGCTTCCCCGAAGTATCGCGCATTCTTATTGACACATCGCACTCGCCGCCTCATACTGTAGTCGAACAAAAGCCTAGCGTCCGACAGCAGGTACCACTAAACACGAATTGAAAATGCTGTTGTTCGTCTGAGGTAGCACCGTGCGGGCCGGTAGCCCTTGGGAGTCTTTCTCTCTTGGGTCCTTGCTGGCTCCTATGTTGGTGCCATTCATGGATGGCCAGAACGCAACCGGAGTGGAGGTTTATTGTGTATTTTCCTTAAACAGTGCGTTTTAATAAAGAGGCACTAGCCAAGTGCTTGGTGCTCCTATCTGTTAGCGTAGCGGTCTTCATGGCGTTGCCCACCGTGTTGACAACGGGAACCGTGCATGCACAGGGGTGCGGCACCTGCACTCAGGGACCAGGCCAATGTCAACACGGCGGCACAGGCGAGATCGTCCTGGTCTGTCCGCGGTGCACAAATACTCTTGACTCCTCGTGCTGTAATGACCCTGGCTATACGCAAGATTCATCTGGCACCTGCACTGGTGCCAGCTACCAGTGCAGCTACTACGACATCCCTGACGAAATTTTTGTGGACAACTATTGGTTGTGCAGTAATCGAGACCCTGCGTAACGGTCCGGTATTTCGACCAAGCTCTCCCGTGCTGGATCGTCCCAGAATGTGATTTGGGGGCGCTGCATGCGCATCCACAGCTGGGTGGCTAACATCGGCCGCAATTCGGGCCGCCAACCTCTGCCAACGCGACTACATTTTTCTTCCTTGCCGCATCTCCAACCTAGGAGTGGCTGCCAGTGATGAAGACAGTGGGCATTTTCTAGAACGACAAACAACACGATATGATTGCACGTTTCCCTGCCCGAATCCGCTTCCCTCGCCTCGTCGCACTCGCTCTGACCATCACGGGATGCTATATTCTATCGGGAACACAACCGCCCCAATGCCCAATTGACGTTCATCTGGACAGCGGCCAAGCCGAAAAACTGGCTGATAGCCACACGGCAAATATATCTGCATTTCTAGTAACCAACACATCCACCTCTGCGATTCTTGGGTTTGTTGTGCGCCTCGATCTGGTTGACACACATACCAAGGAACATCTCTCGCGGCAGATTGTAGCCGCCTTGAGGGCAAGCCCTGATGGTAAGCCCAAGCCTTTGCAGCCGGGCGACTCCATACACCTCGGGCACCATCCCATACCCGCAACGCCTTCCGGCTCGGCCAAAGCGAGTTATCAACCAGTAGTTGACCTTGTAGTTTACGCTGACGGATCCCTTTGGGGACCTCGCTCTCTCAAGGAAAGTACCAAGTTTCTCGCAAAATTTCCCCCAGAGTTCCTGCATAAGTAGAGTGTTGTGCGGACAACTTCTGTTGCGGGGATTTGTAAGTCTTGCGACGGTGCATAAAGAATAATAATCATTTATGTTTAAGCGTTTGTACTGGCCGATTCTTGCATGCTTCGTTATAGCGTCAGCAACACTCAACCTTTTTCAAATGAGAAGAATCGCCGTCCTCAATGACCAGGTGCGGCGCGCAGGAGTTCGCTCCGGAGATACTGTTCCTGTCGGCCTTCAAGTGCGCCCCATCACGCTGACGCATCCGGACGGCGCGCAAGTTGTGGTGGAGTTTTCCCATACTGGGGGAAAGACACTGTTGTACGTATTTCGCCCCGGCTGTTCCTGGTGTGTCAAAAACGCCGATAGTATACGAGAGTTGGCCATGCGATTGCGCCGATCCCATCGCATAATCGGCGTGTCGTTGTCAGGGGCTGGTTTGAGCGAGTACATGCGCGAGCATGATCAGGGTTTCGACCTATACGGCATCGCCTCACAGGACACGATCGAAGAACTGAACCTAGGGACTACCCCACAAGTGATAGTAATTGGCAAGGATGCCTTGGTGGAGAGATCTTGGTCCGGCGCCTTCATCGGTGCGGTCAAATATGACATTGAGGGGTTCTTTGGAGTGAAGCTGCGGGCAAACCTAGCGGGGGAGTAGGAATCGAGCCATGTTTGCCATTGCTGTCAACGGTAAAGGACGAAGTTGCCGTACTGCCAGAGGCCGCGTTACGGCATTGCTGCCGCTGCGACGTCGTGCTAGTCAATGGTTGTGATTTACGCACCGCGTTAATGCTAAACGGTGGACGGCGTGCGTATCGCGGGTCGGCATGCCGCTAAAGGAGGCTTACGATAAAGATGATCGAGCGCGTTGTCGTCACTTGTTGCTCGATAGCGATTTATACGTGCCTGAGCGCGTCAGCGGTTGAGATGGATGGTCAGAAGCCCGCTGAGACCGCGAATTCTAGCGAGCTCGGGGCGATCGACGGCATAATCTTAGACCTGCATGGGGCGCCCCTTCGGAAGGCTATAGTTACTCTGGCACCCTCTCAGAACGAGAGGACACAGCAAAATCGCTCATACTCCTCCGTGAGCGATAGCGAGGGGCATTTTTCCCTGGAGTCCGTCGAGCCGGGCACCTACCGTCTGTGGGCAGAACGATCGGGCTTTCTGCGGCAGAATTATGGAGGCCACGGACCGGAGGATTGGGGGACCGGGGTCAAACTCGCGCCCGGACAACGGCTGAGCGGCGTGGTTCTCCAAATGACCCCTGCGGCGACCCTCACGGGCCGAGTTGTTGACGAAGACGACGACCCGGTCGGAGATGTCGACGCGGTCGCATTCCGCTATAGCTATGCACTTGGGGTACGGCGCGCGCAAGTCGTTGCTCTCGGGCAAACGGACTCTGCCGGGGAGTTCAAAGTAATCGGCATCGCTCCCGGGCGGTATTACGTCGTGGCTGTTCCGCTCCACGTTGGTACGGTTGCTCAGATTTTCTCGCCTCAGAATGCGGATAAGGCGGAATACTCCTATACGGCAACCTACTATCCCAACGTCACGGATGCCGCGGGAGCTCAACAGATTACTGTGTTGCCAGGCGGAAGCCAATCGATCGGCGATCTCAAATTGCGCAGAACGAGAGTCTTTCATGTGCGCGGACAGGTACGTGACGACGCCCATATGCGCAAGGGACACATCGTCATCCGGGCAGCCCCCGCGGACAGCCGTTGGGCAGTGGGCTTAACCAATATGCCCTCCGCTGAAATAGCACTGCAGGACGGATCGTTTGACATTCTTGGCGTGCCCCCTGGCTCATATACGCTGATGGTTACGGCGGCAGTAGGACAACTCAGGATCCTTGGACGCCAGGATGTCGAGGTCAGGGAAGGGGATGTCAATAAGCTGACGGTTGACCTCACACCCGGAGTTGAGGTTGCCGGCACCATCGCCTACGCCGACCCCGAGCCGAATTCCGGATCGACAAGTAAGAAAGAACGGCCGGGCCCCATCGTTAGCCTCTCGCCCACCGATCCTGTCCTTTTGTCGTCTCCCGGCAAACGCATTATGGACGGCTCATTTAAGTTCCCCGACGTGAGTCCCGCTCGATACAGGGTGCGAGTGACCGACACACCGGAAGATGAGTACCTTCAGGGCATCAAGTCGAGCGGCGGTGAGGACCTTATCGCAAATGATCTCGACTTATCGTCAGGGGGGGTAAGCCAGAATCTTATTCTGACGTTCAAGCGGGCGCCCGCGAGCATTGATGGCACAGTTCAGGACGCGGACGGCAACCATCTGGCGGACATCGCGATCAGTCTGGCGCCGCGCCCGCTCGATCTCCACCAAACACACCGCTACCGCAGGGTATTCTCGAACAAAGACGGGCACTTCACCTTCGCCGGTCTTGCGCCCGGCGACTATTGCGTTTATGTCTGGGACCGGCTTGGGGACGGTGAGGAGTTCGACTCCGCGTTACTCGAACAATCAGCCGGGAGTTGCCAGCACGTTCGGATCGAAGAGAACGAGAAGAAGAGCCTCGACCTGACTTTTCGGCAACGGACAGACTGATTTCGGCGGGAAGAAACTAGACCGCCGGGAAATTGGTTCCCGTATGGTCCGGAGACTCGATCTGCTTGAAGTAGCGATGGATCGTTACCGCAGGCCTCAAGGCTCGCGATAATGATCTAACGACATGGCGAAAGTCCTGGATCCATTCCGGTTCTTGCTGATCGCCGTCGCCGGATGGATGAATCAGCGCCAAGTGCGCATGATCGAGTACCTCCGAGAGAAGAATCTTGTCCTGCGCGAGCAACTCGGCGACAAGCGGCTACGGCTCAACGATGATCCCAGCTTCCTTGCAGGCCAAAGCAATCGTCTTGCCCTGGCTCATGAGCACTTCAATCTGCCGCAACTTCGCGACAATCTGCTCTGGCGTGAACGCCTTCTTGGGCATTTCCCCGGTTCCTTTCTGTCTCCAGTTTCTCCGTTCGACTGGTACAGAAAACACCGGTCAGGTCAATTTATGATTGCCGCTGTGGCCACCGCAGGCATGCTCATTACTTTTCCTTCAGCAAGGGTAGTGTGACTACAAACTCAGCCCATCCTAGAGCGCCCCTCGCCTGCGCTTCAACAGCCCCACCTAACTCTGTCACTGCGTCCTTCACAATCGTTAGGCCGAGACCAGTGCCACCGGGAGTCGTGGACTGTCCCGGAAGCCAAATGTCTTCTAATGGCAACCCATCAATCCCTGGCCCATTGTCTCGAACCTTCAGAAGGAGTTCGTCACCGTTCTGTTCGGTGCGTATACCCGATATCCAGGATTGTGAGTTCCTCTTCGCGAGAATTGCTCGCCGGCGCGCGATGCAACACCTGACTTCCACAGCTTGAAATGCAGCCGTCCCCATTCGTTGCCTAGAGGTGGGGCTTGATCGAGTTTTCGGACCATACGAGGTGACCTGCTTCGCCGTGGCTTTCAACAAAACGTCTTGTAGTTTCGTCATCCGCTCCACTTCTCGGGCGGGGATCGGTTGGCTCGGTTCCACCTCGCCAGCCTCACCCATCCCGCGGCTGCAGCGGACAGATGACGTGCTAATTCCAGCGGACAGATGACGTGCTAACGATGCAGGAGCTGATCATGGTATTGACGCCCGCCTCCGGACATGAGACAATTGTGTCCTCTTAGCATGAATCTTATGCTGTGGCGACGCTATGTCGGACCTGCATTGAATGTACTTCTGTGGTGCTTGGCGCTCGCTGTCCTGGTCCAAAATGTCGTGCTTCTTCGCCAAAACCGGCAGCTTCGGACGCTTGTTCGTTACCCCGAGATCGAAGTGGGCACCAAGCTGCATGGTCTGTCCGCGGCCGCCCTTGACGGAACGCGGGCTTCGATTCCGTTCCCGCTGCGACCCGGTGGCCGACTTCTGGTCGTAACACTGTCGCCAGGATGCCCAATTTGCCAAGCTAACTAAGGATAGTTTCGTGCGGCTGACAGCCGTTCTAGGGAGTCAAATGGGCTGGCGCGTGGTCTGGATCAGCCGCGATTCCATTCAGTCGACACGAGCGTATTGTGAACAGAACGGGTTGGTTCTGTCAGACGTGTATGCCGACCCGACCTACGATACGTACAATCAGCTGGGTCTCAAGAGCGTGCCGTATGTCATAGCTATTCGCGCCGACGGCTCTGTTGAAAGGGTCTGGCGCGGTCGGATTGATACCGCCCAGCAGGCAAGCATGTCTGCTTAACTTTAGGACAGCTGTCGACGACCCGTCGCGGCTCTTCCCCTGAAGCATAGCTCCATCGGCCTGATCGTCGGCGACGGGGAACGCGCTCTATTTGGAGAGCGCGCAGTACTAAAGGAAAGGAGCAATGGGATGGTCAATCAAAGAGCAATGTTCGTCAAAGTCGCGAAGTTCGGTCTCGCGATCGCCTTGCTCGCCGCACTCGCCTGGAGCGGGCAGACGATAGCGCCGCTAACTCCCAACGCGAAGTGTGCAGGCAGTAATTGTACCGGCAGTTGCAGTTGCAGCAATTGTCCGGCTGGCTGGAATTGCTGTTGTTCCCAAGTCGTAACCTGTGATTGTTCTTGCGTCAGTTCCCAATGCAGCTGGTCAACTAATTAGTAATGGTCAATGCGTTTGCGTCAACGGCGCCTGCAAATGAATGGGCGTGGGCGATGAGACGAACACTTGGACGCCGCCGCTTGGCCTGAGGGGACGAAGGCGCGTGAGCGCGCCGCGAACCCATTGCAGAGCGGTCGCTGTGGCAAAGTATAAGCTTCGCGAGAGGGGAGTTTCCCGTGCATCAGACTGTTACGCCGGTGGTCTGCTGCGGTGGCTTTCGCTGACTCGTATGCACATTGCTTTGGTGTGTCTGCTTGCCGCCGGTATTCGCGTCATCGCCGCGGATGTGCGTGGCATTGTAGTGGACAGCCAGTCGGGCGCGGGGATCGCAGCGGTGACCGTGCGTCTGACGATGGCCGGCGAGTTGGTCGCGGAAACCTTCACCGACGAGGACGGGACGTTCGTGTTTGAGGGAGTCGTCCGCGGCCGGTACCGCGCTGTTGCGGAAAAGGATGGCTATGTGGATGTTCTGTCTCCCGCGGAAACCGCTCGATGCGTTGTTTTTGATTCCGGCGGCCCGCCGATTCGATTGAACCTTACGCGGACTGGTGCGATGTCCGGCCTGGTGTACGGGTCACTCGGTCAACCGCTGTCGGGCCGAAAGGTGATTGCGGTGGCGCGGCGTGTCAGCGGCGGAACGGCCAGTCTGATCCAGCAGGGCGCGGCGGCCTTTACCGATGACCGCGGCGCTTACCGGCTCTACGGTTTGCCGCCAGGGCGTTACACGGTTGCGGTGATTCCCGAAGGGGAACAGATCGGCAGCGCATCCTTTTCGCAGGTCTACTATCCGGGAGCGTCCGATGGAGGCCAGGCGGAGTTTTTCGCTCTCAAACCGGGCGAACAGCGGCAGCACCTCGATCTTCCACTGACGGCGCCGGCCGCGGGTTCCATAGTGACTGGAATCGTGACCGGAATTCCGGCCAAATGGGAGCGGCCCAATATAGTGATTTCCCTGTTTGCGGACACCGGCTGGCTCATTCAAACGGTCGTCGCAGATGCCGAGGGACGATATTCGTTCAATGACGTTCCGCCCGGTGCGTACCACCTCGTGGCGTGGGGCCCAATCTTCGGATGGGGAGGAGACGAGGGACCGTTAGCGAGCCCGAGGGGACGGCAGGGGTCACGGCAGATCACGCTGGGTCCCTCCGAGTTGACCGGAGTGGAAATCGAACTGCGCGAACTTGCGACCGTGGAGGCGCGGGTCGAACCTGAAGGCTCAAGCGGCAAGACTCCCGGCTGTTCTGCGGCCGAGCTGTTCCTGCGCCCGGTCGATCCGATGCCGCATGCATCGGCGCTGCGCGCCAACATAGTTGCCGGCACGGCTACGATCCCGGACGTGCCCGCGGGCCGTTTTCGATTGGGTGTGCGAGGTTTTGAGGAAGGGTGTTATCTGCGGGCAGTGCGGCAACGCGGCCGGAAACTCGACGACTTGATGATCGAAGTGAACGAAGACACCCGGCTCGGTTTGATCCTAACTTCCGGCACCGGAGCCGTATTCGGAACGGTGGTTGGGGCCGAGGACAAGCCGGCCCCGGCCGGAACAGCGGTCATCCTTGTAGCCGAGTTGGGCGGCTTCGTGGAAGAGGACGCTCGAACCGCGTCAACTGCTGCGGACGGCAGCTTTCGCATCGATCGGATCCCGCCGGGTTCCTACAGAATCCTGGCGGTCGGCAGCGTGGTTTCTAAAGACTATCTGGATCCCGAGTTTTGGAACGAGCATGCCGGGACGCGCGCCTCCGTAGAACAGGGAAGCTCGGTCGAAGTCCAATTGAGGGTCGACAAATGAGAACGCTCACGAAGATCTTGTTATTGGGATTGCCAGTCGCGCTGGGCCTGGTCTCCGCAGGCGATCCGCCGCAGTGGAGCGTCGAAGTCCGCGTCACCCGCGACACCGCGCTTGTCGAGAATGCAACCATCACGGCGCAAGGGCCCACGCGGGTCGGCCCGGTTACGACCGACGCAGAAGGGCGATGCGTCCTGAAGGGCGCAGTTCCAGGACGCTACGTGATCTCGATAGAGAAGGACGGCCTGAGCGCGCCGAGGCCGAAAACCGTCTCCTTGTCCGCCGGCGCTCAGCTTGGGCCAATGTCTTTCGAAATGCACAAGCCAGCCGTCCTGACCGGCCGCGTCGTGGACGCAGCCGGGAACCCGATTGGAGGGGCCTGGGTGGCTGCGTTTGTAAAAAGCTATCGCGCGGGACGGCTCGTGATTTTATTCAAAGGGCAGGCCGAAACCAACGATCTGGGCGAATATCGGATCGCGGAGTTCGGAGGGGGACGTTACTATCTGAACGTCACGCCACGGCCTCTCAAACCGGAGAAGCGCACGCTCATTGACGCATCTCGTCGCGTTGTTGTTCGCAAGCCGCCAGCCCTGCTGCGCCTCGGGTTTTATCCTAATTCCGAATCCATCGATGGCGCCGCGCCGATCCTGCTGCAGACGGGCACCGAGCTTACGGGGCTGGACATTACCGTCGGCACGGCGGAATCGGTATGCCTGTTTGGCGCGGCGGTACCGCCCCCCGAGCCGTTCGCAACGCAGACATTTCTGTTTATGCTTGGGCACGTCGGAAATCAATCCCCATTTGTGGCCAAGGGCTCCGTCCCGCCGGGTGAGGAGTTTCAGGTGTGCGGCTTGCCTCCCGGCCAATATATTCTTCTCGCAACTGCCTTGGATCAACGCACGAACAAGATCGCGGGATTCTACCGGACGGAGGTAGCGATTGGAAAGCGGGACGTCGACCTCGGGTCGTTGCCTCTCTCGCCCGGCCTATCGCTCCACGGCAAGGTGACGGTGGAAGATGCCATTCGGGAGAATGCTCTCCCGGCTCGTCTCTCCGTAGAGCTGCTGCGCCGCGGCCGGCCTATTCTGTACGGCGAAAACCTGCGAACTGAGCTGCTGCCTTCCGGGGAGTTTCTCATGGGAGGTGTGCTCGCGGACGACTATAGGTTCGTAGTCGACGGCCTGCCAACCGGATACTATATGCAGACGGCAGTGCAGGATACTCGCGATGTAAAACACAGTCCGGTGCGCGCCGATGGGGGCCCCCTGTCGATCTCGCTTCGCTCCGACGGAGGCGTCATCCGGGGCCAGACGGTAGACAAGACCAACGCAGGCTTGCCGGGCGCTATGGTGATCCTGGTTCCCAAGGCTATTTCCGACGAGGTCCAGGTTCGCACGCAGGAATCCGATCAGAACGGTGAATTCGAGTTCTCTTCAAGCATTGAGCCCGGCGATTATCGAGTGGCCGCCTTCACGGGCCTGTTCGAAGGGGAAGAGCAGGATCCTGAATTTATCCGCGCCCATCTCTCCTCGGCAATGGAGGTGAGCCTGGTACCGAAGGGATCCAGACAGGTCACGCTTACGGTTCAAATTGTCCGTTAGCGCATTGGCCGAATTGTTACCAAGGCCCTGATTTCCCGAGAGTAGTGCCATCGCATTGGGAAGCCACCGGAGCCCGCTTGGCCAAACAACTAGTCCCCGTTTGGCCAAAAAACTAATCCGGCGGCACATCAGCTGTGGCTCAACGACGACGTGGTCCGCTTTCATCGGCCCTTCTCATATGACTCCTTCCACGATGCCTGACCAGAACAGAAACTGGCATGTCAATGGCGAGCCGCCGTAGAGCAGGATGACCTCAAGTCTTCCCGACGCCAGCCACCACCAAACGGATTGCCCCGGGCCGCCCATCTTCACTTAGCACGTTGTCCAGGAAGATCGGTGCGCACACCATGCGCCCGAACCGAAATCGGTCGAGCTTGTGATGCCGCCGAATCCTCAGTTCATCGCCTCCTCGGCCGCATCCCATCCACATCAACCAAGTGAATCCGACCGCAATGTGAACGGCGTTGTGCCACAGCACTGCCCACAGCGGCAACAAGATGCGCCACCAGGACCATAGCAAGGCCAGCGTCAGCTTCACACCGGCAACCATCAACGGCAGGCAAAGCAATCCTGCCAGGTAGAACCCGGTCCACTGTAGCCCTCCTCTTTTCACTACGCTGCCTCGCGGCGATAGTATTTGAGAAGCCCGCCGAGCCGCTCTTCACAGCGTACGCTCCTCTGACGATCGCTCCGATTAGGAGTCCGCCCGGGGAACAGCAGCTTGTTCTCTTTCCCTTGGTGATTCCTTTCGGCATGGTAGTGTTCCGTGTACTCGGTGAGTGCCCGGTGTAGCGCCACTTCGCCGAACAAGATCAACTTGGACAGGCACTCCTGCTTCACCGAGCGTACCCAGCGTTCCGCAAACGCTTTCAAGTTCGGGCTCTGCGGCGGCAGCACTATCCTATCCTGCGTCAAGCTCCCCCATCTACTCTCCTGAGAACCTAGGCCAATTCCGTCGATTCGTCCCGCTCTGAGCGACTGGCTGTGTCTCCACCTCAGGATTTAGGGGGGCGTTTGCTGCTGCTGTAAGGATTTCACGTCAGTAGGTTGGCTATCAGTGCCACAGTCAAGTCTCCGGGTGGGTACGCTGCTGACCTGCTCCCCGTAATCTCTACCAGGGATAATTGAGAAGCTCCGGAAACGGAAAGGAGCTTCAGAATGAAGAAAAGCCGGTACACCGAGGAGAAGGTCATCGGTGTGTTGAAGCAGATGGAGGCAGGCCGCAAGGTGGCGGACCTGGCTCGGGAGCTGGGTGTGAGCGAGGCGACGCTGTACACCTGGAAGAGCAAGTACGGCGGGCTGGAGGTGAGCGAGGCACCCGGCGGCTGCGCGAGTTGGAGCGCGAGAATGCGGAGCTGAAGAAGCTGGTCGCCGACCTCAGCCTGGACAAAGAGGCGCTGAAGACGGTGATCCGAAAAAACGGCTGGAGCTTGTAGGCCGACGGCGGCCCCCGTTCAGGACGGATGTGGCGCTCGTGATAGCCGAGCACGGTTTGAGCGAGCGCCGCGCCTGCAAGCTCATCGCAGTGGACCGCAGCAGTTACCGCTACGAGCCGCGACCGGATGGCGACGGACTCGTGCGCGCCGAGTTGATCGCGCTGGCCCGGCGCAAGCCGCGCTTCGGCTACCGGCGGCTGGGCGTGCTGCTGGCGCGGCGCGGATTCCCGCTCAATCCCAAGAAGCTGTATCGGCTGTACCGCGAGGAGCACTTGGCCGTGCGGCGGCTGAAGCGCAAGCGGCTGCGGCGCGACACGGCGCCGCTGGCGGAGTTGACGCAAGCCAATCAGGAGTGGTCGATGGACTTCGTGATCGACGGCTTGGAGACCGGGCGCGGCGTGCGGTCGCTGACCATCATCGACAGCTACACGCGCGAGTGCCTGGCGATCGAGACCGACAGCTGCCTGTCGAGCCGCCGCGTGACCCGCACGCTGGACTGGATCATCGCGCAGCGCGGCAAGCCACGGGCGATCCGCTCGGACAATGGGCCCGAGTTCACCTCGCGCCACTACTTGGGCTGGTGCGAAGACAACACCATCGAGCCGCTGCATATTCAGCCGGGGCGGCCGATGCAGAACGGCTACATCGAGAGCTTCAACGGCCGGCTGCGCGACGAGTGCCTCAACGCCACCTCGTTCGCGACGCTGGCCGATGCGAAACGGAAGATCGAGGCGTGGCGCATGGACTACAACGTCGAGCGTCCGCACAGCAGCTTGGGCTATCTCACGCCTGCCGAGTTCGCGGCGCGGGCCGCTCCTTCGCCGCCGGCATGATCGGTGGGGCCGGTGCTCAGGCGGTCAAGGCTCAAGATAAACTCGCTGCGCTCGGCCTGGACCGCCCTCCGCGCCGGCCCCGGACAGCCTCATATGGCGGCGAAGGAGCAGATCGAAGTGCTAAGTTGGTTGGTCGAGTTTCTCAGTTACGAGTGGTAGGAAGACCGGGGGCAGGTCAGACGAACTCCACGCTCTTGCTAACTGCAGTCACAAAGACCTCTTCATTGTTGACGAGGTCGAACTGATCTTCCTTAACGTGAGTCGGCTGGAGCAGGCATTCCATCCCGTCCAACAGATCGTCGCTCGATTTGCCCCAAGCCAAGTAGACTCGATACTGCTTCGGCTTCACCGTGATCTTCTTCGCCTTCATGTTCATCCCCCAATTGTCGGCGACGCGCCGCCATATGTGAAGAAGCCGAACGAGTTCGCTCTTGGCAAGCGCGATGCAGCAGCCTCTAAAGCCTCCAGGGCAGGGCGCCATCGGACCGGAACGCATCCGGTCCAAAACGCGAGGTGCGGTGAAATAGGTTTCGATCACATTCCTCTCCTGCCGGCCCGGTTGGCCGACAGGAAAGGGTCTCAGGATAATGCAGA
>Ga0182030_10010862_pt1 | contig 18441 bp, 17 predicted proteins | sample 812S3MmetaG_FD_121299 | JGI IMG/M metagenome (GOLD analysis project Ga0182030, IMG submission 121299) | Permafrost microbial communities from Stordalen Mire, Sweden - 812S3M metaG (Illumina Assembly) | ecosystem: Environmental > Terrestrial > Soil > Wetlands > Permafrost | place: Sweden...
GAAACATGTCGAAAATCCGGTGGAGCACTCGCGACAGTGTTTTCCTAGGACAATTTTCAGGCTTTTTGGGTTGGAGGCGGGGGGGCATAATAGGCTTCGGGAAGTAACTCATCCTCCGGCTTAATTTTCTAAAGCATCAACCCCTGCGTCTATTTCCATATTATATCGACTTTGAGCACATATTCCAGTCTCAATGCTCATTATACGATCCGACTTCACTCCCTTAGCTTCAAAATATCATGCAAGAGGGGCGCTGCATTACTCTTCATTGTTGCCTCTACAAGGTTCCCCACTCCCCTACTGGAGTTGTTGTAATATTCGAAATCAAAGTATGCGAAGTAAGACGAGTCTATGGTGAGGTGAGAGTTTTTGTTCCAAATTGTAGACAAATGTATATTTGGGGAGGTCGTCCACTCCATTCAATCACCTCTCATTGTCCCGTAGTCCCCACAAATCCAAATCCATAATGCTTTTCTCCTCTAGCATATCCCTCAATCCCAAAGCATCAATAAACCCTAATAACGATCCACAAAAACCAACCAAACCATCAACGCTAGCAAAACCACAAACAACATGATCAACATCATCACCACATCCTCCCAATTACACTCCTCTAAATCAAGTGTTGGTTCTCGAGGTCGGTAGTAAATCGTATTTATAGTAGATGAAAGACCTGAGGAGGAGCTGGAACTGGAGGCGCTGGTGAGGGTCGAGGTATAAGAGTGGAGGGAAGTGAATTCTATGGGAGGAGAAGGGGGGATCAGGTTTGGGTCGACGTCTTCTAGATTTCCTGGACCTAGTTGGATGGAGCAGGAATTTACCAGGGAATTCCACTCGACATCTTGGTCATCTTGTGTGGAGATTTCCGAGGCGATTGAGGTCGGGTTCGACCCTGGACTCTGGTCCCTCTGTATGGTAACGGGAGCGCTGGGCGCTGAGAAGGTTTGGTATGATGGCGGTTGAGACATTCTGGTCTTTGGAAGACTGCAGCTCTCAGAACGCGCTTTTAAGAAGACGGAACTTTAGCCTCCAAGATAGAAGAATAGAGCTGTGGATATCTTGCTGCGAAATATCATTGTGGTGAATGCTCCTTGACTCATGAATTTGGTTTGTCGTCGCGCAGTCGACGAGGGAGTCGAGTCATTCTTCGAAGAAGTACTCGTTGTCTGATTATATCACAGGCGATCAGAGGAGTCCAAACTTGTCTAGAATGGAGTCTACTGAGCTTGAACTCCTCCACTAAGGTCCGTTCTCGTGCGATAGAAAGGGCCTGGAGTTGCACTGATCACGTGCCTTTGATCCTATTTGTACCTGGGTACTTCTGTTGCTGTTTGAAGATAGTCTTGATCGTAAAGCCATGTGAAGAGGTTTTCTGCGCAAGGCATAATGGATGTGGAATATGGAGAGTTGTTGAAATTTTTCGTCACCGCTGTTTTCAAGATTTGCTGGGCCGCAGAATGTCAGCCTGCAGTTGCAAAGATTGCTCGTTCCAGTTTTCCTTTCAATCAGTTCTCAATCCCCAGTTCATCAGAATAAGGTTTGCTCTCTCATAACAATGAACTTTCGAATTATGTCCGACCAGGCCTGGGCCCTACTCCTCATTGCTTGGTTGTTGGGATGGGCCAGTTTAAAATTTCTCGAAGATCAACGCCTGTGGACCCTACGTCTGGGCATTTCCGTCGTGACTCCTTACGTGATTGTCCCATTCACAATAGGCCTCCTGTTCTTACTGGAAACAGCCACTGAAAAAGTGTCTTTCCCGCTCTTCACACCATCAACTCCCTCGACTGTATTATTCGTCTGGGCGGTCGGCCTCCTCGCCGCCAACATTCTCATAGTCGTGCGTCTCGCGCTGCCGGTGTTTGCAAGCCGTCACTACGTGCGACTGCGATGGAAAGCCTGGACTGGGCCGAGCAGAACAGGAATACCCGCTGAATATGTCAAGTACATGGGAGATAGGGGCGACTGGATTGCCTTGGCAAGGTCTTGCGGCAAGGTCTCAAAAAACCCGATTGAGAAATTCGCCAGCCTCGTCTCTGCCACACCACCACGAGTCACGCGAATCACAACTGACCCTACAGATCTGCTGAAGGCAAGAGCCTCAGCAATTTCTACAATTGAACTGGCTTGGGAGCCAAGATCTAAGAATAAATCGGGCGTATATCAACCGATTCTGGAAGGCCAATCTGTCTCACTTCTTTGGGGTCAGGAGCTGGGGTTCCACAAGCGATGCAGTCGAGGGATTATCGCGATTACAAAGACTCTTCTTACTCTCCAGCCAAAGATCGAGTCCGGTCACGATGGGCGAGCGGTTTGTCTTACCCATGGGATTCTGGCACGGAATAAAGGCCTCGAGCCTTGGAAATTAGTGTGCGACCTAGGTTCGAACAATGCCCTGAAAGTCTTCGAAGAGAATAGTGTTCTCTACCCACGTCCCGCGAAGACATTACGAGGCATTTATCGCACAGAATTTTCACGCAATTATTCACTAATGGGAGAGTCATATGTCAATGCAGCCACAGAATTAGGACTTTTACTGGCTGACGCGTCTAATGAGTTGATCTCAGATTGGCTTGATGGGAAAATGGAGCACCAAGATCTGGAGTTGAATCAGAAAGCTCATGAACTTGGTGCTACAACGGAAGACCTAGGACGGCTCTATAGGGGCCATTACGCCGCAATGCTTGTGGGTTTAAATACCTACCAGATTGGAATCCGGATTCGACCAGAGATATTGGTTTACGATGCCATGTGCGCACGCGAAGGGGTACAAATTTCCAAGTGGGCTGTTTCACCGGGTATTGAAAATCGAAGGCGTCGAGAAAGTGCTATTTTTGGAATTAAAGGAGAGCGATTAGTTGCCGCAATTATTTGATTTGTGGCGGGGAACCAGTTTCGTGCGTGCATACCCCGGAATGGTATCTTCAGCTGAGACAGTGGACGCCCAATTGAGCAGGGGCGACAAATTATTTGTGCTACCTAGTCATTGCTTTTTCTCACCCCCTGGAAATTCATGCAGTCATTTATGCTTAGATAGAGCCTCATTTTCACATTTGTGTTGATTGACATGTTCCTTCGGATTTTGGTTCGTTCCCCAAAGTCACCAAGTGGGCTCCCATTTCCGACACGCTGCGAAGCATTATGGTGCTCCCTCTTCCAATACTACTTATCTTGCTCAGTGGTCAAGCTACCAATTCTGCGCCGACTGGCCATGTCATTTTACAGGTCAGCGAAGGAGTTGGAAAAGGACTTTCATGGGGATCCATCGGCCTCGCTGTTCTAACAGCATTCCTTCAAGGGCTAGTCACAGCGCTGGCATCAATGACAGAGACTTCGAATTATTGGACCTTTCGATTTCGACTTGCTCTGGTGGAGCACTACTGGTGGACATTTGTTTCCGTCCTCCTTTTCGCTTCGTTGGGCATGACTGCTGTTGCTTTTGCTACGGGAAACGGGACGGAACCACTTTCGGTTTTGATACTTGCATCAGCAACATTCCTCGCAACTGTTCGATATACTCTCCCTGCTTGGCAATTCCGTCATTTTAACTGGATTCGTTGGCTCGCATGGACAAACGACAGTCGAACAACGATTGGAGAGGACCGCTCGGTGTTTTGTGGCAACGAAGCAGCATGGCGACAATTGATAAAAGACAATGCGACTGCTTTAAGAACCGAAGTCAATGATGTAGCTTCAGATTGGTACGGATGGCGACTCTGGTTCGCCCCTGGCATCGCCCAGGATCCTACTGATATTTTGAATGTCTCAAATGCAAACATATCAGCAACCATCAATGAAGTTGACCGAGAGGAGTGGCTTTATGATACGGGCGAATCCTTTCCAAGGTCGAGATCCTTACGGTGGGGCAGGGGCCAAAACTTTCGAAGGAGAGTGTCAAGGGCTATTTCGGCTATACCCCGTGACCTGCTCAACTCAAATCCTTTTACAAATGAAGGCTACGGGGGACGAGGTCTTTGCATAGCACTAGGAATACTCGGACGCAACAAAGGCCTAGCCCCAGCAAAGCTTGTCTTCAAAATGGAACGCTCATTGTCCACATTTATGGAAAACAATTCAACCTGGAGACCAAGACCAGCGAAAGTCAACCGAGCATATTACCGCAAGCCGCTCGAAGAGCTTTTCGGTGGACCAGGTGGCCTAGGCAAAGACTTCGTCGACGCTGCTGTTGAATTATCACTGCTCATGCTCGACATGCCACACTGGGCAATCGAAGAGTGGCTCCACGGCCACTTCGAGCACCAATCCATCTCTGTAAACCGCTTTCTCAAAACCCTCAAAAATATCCCTACCAAAGAACGCCAAGCCATGCTCGAAGCACATTACAAATCAAGCTACGTTTCCATGATCATATCTCTCAACAGCATGAACCCTGCCATGAAAACACCGCCTCCAAAACAGAGAAATCTTTTGGCCCGGCCGGACATCATGTGTGTCGGGCTTTTGTTGAAAGCGAGAGGACATCCGGAACCGTCGTGGTGGAATCAAGATAATATTTCGCAGCGGAGAATTAACGAAATCGGATTTTTGTCGCATGAGAATGAGTGGAAGGAACCAATGGCGAAACTGCTAGGACTTGGTGGCTGGCCGGTGGGCTTTGAGAACCAGCCTTCTTTTTGGGGCTCGTGACGAAATCGTTAAACTGCCGATGAGTTGATCCAGCGAGCACCTCAGAGTCCAAGAGCTGAAAACTCACATCGATCGTAACTTGTTGAAGATCCAACTTACCAATATCGTCTCTTCGATCAGGAAAAAGCCAACCAAAGTAGCATACCGCATATGACATCGAGCATGGTAATCAAAGGCGGACAAAAGAGGGATTTATTTTCGGGTCTTACCATTCTCATATTCACCATTCACATTGTTTGGTCGCGGTATAATGCGCTAGAAGTAAGTGGCTATATGAAAACTCGATCGGCACCGCCTTTCAAATATCAACCATCAAGTTTTTGATGGTTTCCGAGTATCCGAGGTCTTCCAAACGGTTGCTTGACCTTTCCAACTGTCTAGATTTAGCCCTATAGCAGGTTCTGGGACAATGGACGACTTCTTGAACTAGTAGGGTGTTGAATAAATTTGACCGGAAATGAGCAGACTGTGCTACTTCGAACATTGTTATTGTGAGATCGAGCTACATATTTGAGAGATGATCCTCTATAATGTCTTGCGGAAGTTAAAAGGGAAGTACTACAATTCACCGATTCAAGGAACAGACATTCATACACATCGAGTAATAAGAATTCATATATATTCGTAAATGGTATCAACAACCCAGCCGTGCAAGCATGAGAACCCGAACGCCGAACCCAAATGCATATGTAAACCGTGATCTATGCATTTCCCAATCCATTTAAACAACAATAATATTGCCTACCACTAACCCCTGGCTCTCAATATGATACCTTCTTCTTAATCCCACACTCCTTGCCGTCTTCATCAAATCTACGGCTTTATTGCCGCCACCAACCATCACCATGGAGATCTGATGATGGCGAACCAGGCCACTGGGCGTCAGTTGGACTTTATCCAACAAAGGCCTGATCAAGTGCCCGCCTTTACTGCTAGCAGTAAATTCCGTTCCAGTATTGTCATTCATCTCATCGTCTTCGTCGTCCGACACAATAATCACCAATTTCAGCCCTCGTTGCGAAGGTGAGAAGCTAGGTATATTCGCCAATTTCTCGGAGAATGTGCAACCGCCACGTTTCATGACAATGAGTTCGTGTTTGTGAACTGCCTCGTCAGGGAGCTTTGATGTGCAAGCTTCTCCCGCGAAAAAGATGCGATTCCAGCTTAATAAATCCGGCTTTGGTCCTAGATTTGGGTCCGGTGCTTCGACGACGTCGATGATAGGCGCAGCGCCTATGCCTGTTGGTGCTATAGCGGGGAGGACGGCGAGATTATAGGTTTGCGGGATAGTCGGTTGGGGTATGATAGTAGCTGCCGGGTCGCGGAGAGCGGATGTTACGTGGTGGAGGAGGGAAGAGAACATGGTTTTGTATTCGGCTGCTAGTCCGGACGCAGCGGTGTCGATTGAGTCCTCGAAGGATACTTGAGGTCCCTCGTCTTGTTCGTCGGAGGAGGCGGAGTAGATTTCTTTTTCACTTGTAGTAGAGCTTTGATTGACTTGCGTGGGATTTTCGATTTGGAGGACGATGTCGAGCATAACTGGGTCGCGGACTCGGGTAAACGAAGGGTCTGTCATTTCGCCTACGACATCTCGTGGGATAAAGACCTGCTCGTCTCGTCCGAGGGCCATATTCGCAATGTTCCAGATGCGCCAGGACTCCATCAGTGGACCATCGAGTGCTCGGAAAGGTGATGGAGATTCGTGAACCATGCCCATTTTCAGGCCCGATAAACTTTTTACAAGGATTCCCTGATTTACTCGCATTAAACCTTGTGCTCCGAGTATGAAATTTGGAGTTCCGGGGGCATTGGGCATAGGATTGTTTATCGGAAATTCAATGCTGAATGTTGTCTTCATCGGAAGTCGATCACATGTCCCATTGCTTGGTACAAGGGACTGTGGTAAAGTCCACGGGTAGTACGTGTGGTTGGGGAATCTTTGCGGTTCAAATAGTCTAGACCCTTTCTTTGGCTTAGGTCCTTCTATCCCATGCGTGTTCGGGATCATATGTAGGCCAATCAAGCTTGCTGCATGAAATACATCAGGTCTAGCTGCTGTAGCAGATATTGTGAACGGAACATTAGGCGGAGGTGCTGGACATATGTCGCGGACGGGGACTTCCGGGATAGACTGAAGGTCTTTCGTAGTTGCTGGCTTTCTCCGAGCGATTTTTGTTTTCTCCTTTGGAATGAGTAGTGGGTGACCCTCAGTCGTGAAAACAAAGGCGGCGTCCAGAGAATTCAAAGGGTGATCTGGATCGAAGAGCAAATATAAGTACTTTGCCGTTTCTCCGAGGAAGAAACTTTCCATTCTATCGCTTTTTTCGCCAGTTCGAACATCCTGGAGACCAGACCAGCCACATTTCGTCCAGCATCGAGATTTGATGTCTTTCAGCACCATCTCGCCAACATAGAGATACCACGGATCTCGAGTGGCTCGATAGAGGTGGTAGTTCGATTCAATGAATTCAGGTCGTCCTGGCCACCACCCAAGCCCTCCCTCAACTTGACCATCTCGGACAGACCAACGTTCTGGTAATGCCGAATAGCGTGTCCACAGGGCAGTGTATAGTAAATTTGTCTCGATGGCTTCCTCGACCTCACCAGCGAGAGTCAATAAACCAGGATAGTAAGCCCCAAGGCTGTCAATCCAAAATGCTTGTGGCGAACCCGTGGCAAGATGAACGTTGACGTAGTGAGGATGGTGAGTGCCGCTATACAGATGTCTTTTAATCGCGGCATGTGCCTCGTGCCAGGCTTCTAGGAATGTTTCTGCCGAATTCTCTTCGACGCTCAGTGGATTATACATAGTATTGGGATCAAGCCATGACTCGTGAGGCTGCTTAAATGGAATCGTCGTATTTGGCATGTCGTGACCGGAAAGCAGGATGGAGGTCTTCAAAGCGTACTCAAAGAAACTATCGGCCCCAGCTCCAATGCCGGCGTAGGATCCAATCCATAGCCCATTCTCAGCATCGACGCCAGCTCCGATTAATCCTATATTGCTCCTTCTGTTCCATACTGCCCAGAACGCCCGTTTCGCAAGCTGCTCGAATCTTGGATCTCCTGTGAGTCGGCTCAAAACAGTGAATTCTAGCACCAAGCTTCCAGCTCCTGCACTACATGTTTCCGTGACCTCCGGTGAATCCTCGTCCTCGACGTCCTCTGAGCCAGAATTTTGGTTGAGAGGGGAGTTCAGGTAGAACGGAACTCCATGGCGCAAATTGACTCGTGGGTACGGCATGCCGGTGTTTGTGTAGAAAGCGGGTAGCAGTCGCTGTGCAAGATCCAAGGCTAATCGGAGAAGTTGTCCATTGTAGCGGAAGCCATTTGGCCACACTATTGCAGGAATCTCACCTTTCTTGAGCTTGGATCTGGAGTATGTTTTGGCCAGCTGTGGTTTGTATCCATTGATCGGAAGTTCTCCTGAAGCAAACAGATGTGCACTAACCAATCCGCCGACCCCTCGTATGACCGTTTCAAAGACCTGGACCTTACTATCGACATCAAATCCTCGGGCTCGTAGACCCTTTCCAGCTGGCCCGTTTGTACCGTCCCCATATTGTAAAACCAATGCAGAGACTCCTTCCTGAAAGTCGCGCAGAGCTTTTGCTCCCGTATTCGCTCGATCCGGCGGGGCAGATGCTAGGATGGCAAGGGTGGACAGACTGTCGATTAAGGTAAGAGAGTAGTTACCCAGGACGTCATTGAGCTCTACATGGCGCGGATTTTGTGCATCTCGAGTCAATGGTACGCAGGATACAGGGCGCAACTATTACAGTCAGTTTTTAAGAACTTCATCCTCCCGGGAGAAGTCTCACCTCATCCTCCGGGAATGCGACATTCATGTAATTATCGAAGCCGTGATAGAACATTTCCACAGTCTCTGCCCGCAGTTCTGCAATTCGCGCCGGCGTCATGGCACTGACCAATGCCAGCCATAACGTCGAGAATAGCAATATCATCCATTGTGACTTGGCAGGAGTGCTGTAGGATGTATCCGGCCAACCTGACCATGGCAATGGCATCACCGTAGTTTGTAAATAGTGAGAGGCATGTGAGCTCGAAAGAAAAATATCGCAATCAGCGGAAGGAATTCGAATCGATAAAAAGCCCCAAAACGCCAGCAACGAAGGATTGTATTTACGGTAGATAAGGTGGAGGGAAAAGGACACAAATCGATTACCAAGAGCCCTCGAGGAGGCGCAAGTTGTCAGCAGCACGAAAGCGGACAGGGATTGAAGATAAACACGTGATCTTTCTTGATGTCTGGGCGACACTCTTTCTTGGTCAACCAAGGTTCTCAATACTTCTCATGGTTGAGATCGTTCAATTAGCTTTGAGAATTTACTTGTACAGGGCAATCCATTTCCACATAGAACGTAGAGTCTAATTTCCATGCATTACCGTCACAGAAGACAAGTGACTTCCTTTTCCTGCAATTGCCTTCTAGGAAGGATGAAAGGCAAAGTGTATTTCGGACTTCTCGGATTTTCGAATGTGCCCTACAATGTGGTAGATTTTAGTAAGAGGCCCTGGAAGTGCCTCTTCTTCAAACAAGCCAACCTCGTGGTAAGGCTCCGAGGGATCTTCAAGAAGATCTGTGAAGCCAAAGGGTCCTGAATATGCTCAATAATTTAAAGCAACTAAACCCTCGTCAATCTTCGCCCAGAAAATTCAAGGTAACATACTCAAATCCACCTCTTCCAATGTGTAGGATAGTTTGACACACCCGGTCCAGGTTTTTGGAGAACCGCATTCTCATATATGCATCTGTTGGGACCAGTTCTCTCAATCTCTCAACTATTCTGGCATATTCAACTTCTCATTGTTTGGTTCTTAATCGTCACAATTCTGACATGGATGTCTCTAAAATCCAAGTGCTCGAAAGCGTCAAGTAGTTTGACACAAGCAAGGGTCCATTGCCCACCTTCTCAGATAGTCAAGAGAATCTGCACAAAATGTGGCCCTCAATTTTTAGGTTGCTTTGGCACAACCATTCTAGAGAGTCACACATACAGATTTAGATGACCTCACCCCCAGATACCCAAGTGTGTCAAATAGTCTTACACATTACATACCTCGTTCCTGATTCTTGAAGCGCAAAGTAAATCTAGATGATGGGCAAATGTGTAAACAAGTTGACACATCCAAGGACTCATCGACCACAACTTCATATAGTCTTTAGGATGTGTCGAAAGTCAATCACTGAAAAGTACAGATTACTTTGACACATCCCGGTCTGGGTTTTTGGAGAACCACACGTTCACGGTTGGATATCTTCGGATCAACTGCCTGAATCTCTCAAGTTGCCTAATATTATCATCTCGTTACTCGGGTCTTGACAGCCTGAAATCGAAAGTAGGTGCTGCGCGAATGCGTCAAGCTAGTTGACACAATACAAGTCTCATCCTACCCCGCCTCGTAGAATCTCATCTTAACCTCGAAAATCCTCTCAAGTCAGGCATTTGATTATGCTAAAACAGTTCTCACATTCAAGGACTTATTCAGGTCGTCACATTTCAAAGCAAATAGGATCAAAGAGAGGAAATGTTTCAAATTCTCTAAAGCAAGGTCACAAATCATAACACCGCTACCATCCATCCACCCACTAACACAACCCCCCAAATTCATCCACCCACAACTACACAACCACACAAACCCACAATCACCCACCGCCTCTCCCTTCGCCACTCGATCATCTTTCTCTCTCTCCATCCAATCCGACCTCGTTCCTTCCTCCAACCGATGAGCTTTCGCTCCTTCCGAGCACGGCGACGGCGACGAGGAGGGGGGTTGGCGGGGGCGACGGGGGCAACGGCAGGAACAGCAGGAGCAGCAGGACCAACGGAAGGGGCCACTGGGGCAGCGGCGAAAGCGGAGGTTCCGAAGGTGGGTTGGCCGAAGCCGAAAGTTGGTTTGGTGGTGGTGGAGGAGGGGGAAGGAGCGGGCGTTGCCGGGCCGAAAGCACGCGCTCCGAAGGAAGGAGCACCGAACGCTGGCTTGCCGAAGGCCGGTTTGGCGGAAGCACCGAAGGAAGGAGCGGAGGAGGGGGTCGGGGTCGGGGTCGGGGTCGGAGGTGGGACGGATGTGCTGCCGAAGCTAGCACTTTGAGGTGGGGTGGTGGTGGTCGAGGAAGGGGCGAAGGTGAAAGGGGTGCCAAAGGCACGGCCACCGAAAGAGGAAGTCCCGAAGGACGGGTGAGTTGGCTGGGAAGGAGCCGAGACGGAAGGTGCGTTGGTGGTTGGGGTGGTGGCGAAAGGGGCGAAGGGGTTTGGTGTGGTCGAAGTCATGGCAGGTGCGACGTAAGGCACATAAGGAAAGACGGAAACTGCCTGCGCACGGCGGTAGCGGCGATCTGGCTGGTAGACCAACTTCTTTCCTCTCTTCCTAAACAGAAGACCAATCAGTCACAAAGCCTGACGCAAGCACAGGGTAGAAGTACTTACGCCATAAACTGCACCTTCTTGCAGTTAGGACAGTTCATCTTGATCCAGACCGCCTCATCTCCTTCATAGTCCCTGCAGAAGCGGTAGTCCCAACTGCCCAGTACTACCAATTGAGAGCCCAGAGTTTGAGTTTCTTTCCGGAAGCCGGTGCATGTATAGATGACCGTTCCTGACTTCTGGCAGCCCTTGCAGTTGAAGTCGATGGTTTTGCACATCGTGACAGATTGAGATGGGATGAAAGTAGAGAGATAGGGGTATGGTGAGATAGAAGTAAAGAGTAGTGGGTGACTTGTAGTATTAGACTTGAGAGTAGATGTGTAATCGAAATCGAGACAGTCAAAGATACAAATGTCAAGTCGCTCGAAGAAAAAAAAAGAAGAAAAGAAAGCCCACAAGAGAGGAAAGAAGCCGTTCCTATATACCCTACCTCAACAATAGCAATTTACGACAATACCCTGGCGTTTATTCTGCAAAAAAATGATAGGGTTCGACAATAGAATAGACAATACTAGATGTTGGGTGAGGGTCAATAGGAGATTTAAATATTAAGCGAGGGGAGACAATAGGAAGTGGGATGTGAATGGGGGATGGGAATTGATCGTGTTTATTGTGATTTATTGATGATAATGTTAAAGGGATTGAGAAAACGATCGAGAGAAATGAAGGGATTGACTAGATTTTCACTGCTTGGAATTATTGAATGAAAATGTGCTTGGAAATAGATTTCTGGACATGAAGCTTGGGGAGGTTCTCCCATTATTCACCTTTCGCACTTTCTAGCGCGCAAAATACTCCAATCTCGTCGTTATGATTCTATTTTCATACTTCATAGTCAACAATAACTCATGCTTCTCAAGTATCCACACCAGCTAATGATCTAGCCAGCAGCAATGTCCATGCCATGTCCAACATTCTGAAACGCAATCCATATATCCTAGCCAACGCCAGGGTATCCATCCTTGAAATTCATAATCGTAACCCTGAGATGTTGCCCAGAGCTAATGTGTTTTAGGTTCCGTGACCGAGAGGTTTTGAGAAGAGAATGTGTCTGTGTCTGTCCGTCCATATATAACTCGTCGCATCATGTAGAGTGAATTCTTCAGTACTTTTTCCTCCATATTCTGTCAGTTTTCTCAAGCCAATCTCCGATGGTGAGATAATTTCGACAGCGGTGTAGGCCTCAGCCCAATCCATTAGCTTCCAACCCCTGAACCGCATTATACGAATACGGGAAGTCGACCAATCCATCCAACATCCAGTTCAACGGATCAAACACCTCATAATTACTCTCACTGTAACTAACTCCTCCGCTCAGCATTGGCATGCCTTGATTCGGTGTCACGGCTCCAGCTGCAGCTAGGAGTTGGCTGTTGAGTTGATGGGAGGGGGGCATGAGGGTGCTGTCCATGTGAGTAGAGGAAGCGGAGGATTCGGCTGCGCTTTCGGGGTTGGTGGGGTTCTTCATTGCTGCTGTTGTTTTGTCAGCTTTAATTTGAGCGGGCAATGAGAGGGAAGGAACGCACCTTCAAGATTGCCTCGGCCCTGTGCTTGAAATTCCTCGCGCCAGCGCCAGATGGAGTCAAATACCAAACTCATACTCATTCTACATCGTACTTTAAGTTGTAAACTATCATCGATTATGGTCCTTGTTTCGTGGGGGCCGTTGCTGCTGTTGCCTAGTTGCGCCATTTGACTTCGTGCTTCTACTCGTGCACCATTCCACATCTGAACCATGAGCTCCGCAAGTCTCCATGGAAGATCATTGTTGATAACGCTCATGCTTCTTATGCATTGAATGGTGCGGTGGAAGAGCTGTCTTCCGCGTTCGAAATCGATTTCTTTGGCGAAGAAGGAGCTGAGGAGCTTGAGGAGAGTGAAACATCCTGCGAAGATCATTTGAAGGATGTAATTTGTGGCGTAGCGGAGCATTCTTCCAGGCATGTTAATTTCTGGAGTGGCACTTTCGAGCTCGAAGACAACGTCGAGAAATCCCAGAGTGGCTTGCCACAATTTCATCAGGTCATCCATATAGCCCTGGGTTGTACTTGAATCAAAGAACGCAGATAGACGGAGGTGTAAACCAGCAGCTCTGAGATGAAGGTTGACTATTGGCGATAAATTCGATCGTGACATTATTGATGCCTCAAGTTCGCGAAATTCTCGTCGATAAACACGAGTCAACAGCGCTCGCAATTCATCGCCGGCGACCCCTCGTGGATCGCTTGCATTGCTATACATCTCCTTCGAGACTTTATCACAGAAGCGCTCGATTTGAAGCCTGGCCTCGAGCTCTGGTGACAATGTGAAGGGACCTTCTTCGCCGGGTCTAATAGCAAGAGTCCAATCATAGAGAGTCGAAGCGGGTTGGCCATAGCCAGTACCGATGCTTTGAGCTACAATATTGCAGACGGCCCAAGTTGTGACTCTATCATGTAATTGCTCTTTGTTGAGGTCGATTGAGACTCTCGAAAAGTCTTGAGTGTGCTTAGGTCTGTGAAGGCCGATTCCTGTTGCTGTCTTCATCATGACACCACTCAGGATATGTGTAGGATCTGTAGATGTTGTGCTGGTTGGCAAAGGCCAGACGCACAACAGGCATAATGCCTTGACAACATAGTGGTTGTTAGGTACTTCACCCACAGTTTGCCAAAGCAATCGAGTAAGCGGTCCAGAAAGTGACGTGAGAAGTCCCGGATCAGCTGTGTAACGTCGAGACGCAACTGCTATGATAGCCCAGAAGAGCAGAGGATGCTGCTGATAGTACGCCTCGGGAATCTGGGAAGTATCTAGGAATGGGAGCCATGGATGGTTGAAACACCAAAACTCATTGAAGAGATGATTGATGGCATCTTCCGTCAACCCCACATTTTCGATCTCCTTTACAAATCTTGGTAGATTGTATGAGCCCCCTTGCTTGAGATGGAGTAACGAAGACACGGCCTCGTCCGATCCCATGAACGACTGATTACTCCTCGAATACATGCCATTGGCAATCGGAGACTCAATTTCTTCTTCGTCTTCAATAATGTATCCTTGAACTCGCGCTCTATCTAGATTTCTTCGCAGACGCTCAATTTGTTTCTCCATCTCAGCATGCTTGCTTCTCTTCCCAACACGCTTGAAGTTCGATTCAATCTTGCACTCGAGCTTCAATCGATTGCAGCGTGAGCAGGTTGTGAAAGGATCTTGCACAACATCACAGCGTAACTAGAAGACGCAATCATCAGTCTCTTACTCGGATTTTTGAATATCTCAGGCCGAGTGTCGAGTCGCATCTCAAAACTTCTTTGCAAAATGACTTTGACTCTGACTCACTTTTTGCTGCCGACATTCATTGCAAGCTCTCTTCACACCTGGTTGTCTTCTCCTCTCTGCCTCTTCATCTTCTCCATCTCCTCCGCTCCCGGGACTGCTTTCAAATTCAATGCCACTTCTCTTCCTCTTGTTGTAGCTTCCCCCGATGCCTGGACCCGTAGGACTGGAAGCCGAAGGCCCCCCACTCACGGCATGAACGCCTTCCATGCGCGCATGCGACGAATAGGCGTTGCGCTTGGCTACAACTACAAACCCTTAGTAGAGGGTGGCAGATTCTGTTTGCGTTGCCCTCAAAGGTTGTCCGTAATCGGAAGTCAATATCAAACGGAGCTCGAGCGAGACCGGTGCACCCCGCGTTGCTGAAGATTGTCTCTGTCAAAAGACAGAGGCTTGACTGGATACGGCATGCGAAGCGAATACTAGTGTGTAGGCTGCGGGCTTGACTATATGAGGCAGTCCAAGCGATACCCTGGACAGACCGTCACTCTTCGAAGAAGTCGACCAGTGTGCAGATATTGTAGTTCTATGAAGGATGAAAAGTTCTGCCTACCTTGAACTGTCTTGCACAACAATGGAGCCAAGACCCGAACGAAAGTTGATCAAAGGTCAACTTGGCCCTCCAAGAAAAGATTCCCAGCGCCGGTCCTATGTTCAACCACCAACCTCAAAGGATGAAATAACCGTCCGGAGAGGTAAGGAAAGAGATGTCCGAGGTAAGAAAGAAAAAGGAGCTCTCTCTGTTATAATAACTCGAAAGGACTGACAGTAGAATATAGTCACCGAGTTCTCGTCTCGAGCAGTTCCAATGCCTTTTCTTGACCCATCCATAATGCAACGTCGGATACAAGCTGAGAAGCAATGGGATGCTGATCAAGAGAAGAAATCCAAACTCGAGAACCCTTCATCATCATGAAAATCGTAAGAGCTGTCACCCCATGGGATTTCTCGATATTCAAGCATATCACGTGATGTACTCGTGCGGCTTGAAATGGACGTTCAGTCCTTCAAACGGTACCGGTACCCAATCTTCCTAGCATTCTCGGCTCACATGAAGATCCACCGTTGCTTTTGGTTGTTGATGATACCGTGGCTCATGCAGGATTACATACTCTAATCATCACATGAGAGTAAAAGACGATCTGCTCGGAGGAAACACCCCGCTTCCGACCTTCCACTAGTCGGGGACGAAGATTGCTCATGAACTAGAGGGCGTGGTATTGGAGTTCCCATTCATTGGTAGATCCGGAAGACCCCCAAAGGGTCTTCTCGTTTATGCACGGGTCGAAGATGATGTGGTACCATATTTATATAGCCTCGTGAGATTTTAGAAGACATAACTCAACTCCCTCGTATCCCATTACCCCACAAACTTTCAAAATCTCCAAGACTTTTCGCGTTGCCGATTGCAGATTGACACTTGAGGATCACCAACTAGTTGCCCCGCAGTTTCTGAGATAGTCAGATGAGCTTCACGTAGGTTAAATGGATTAAGGTGACTTCTAAAAATCGGAAAGCTTATTAGTCAGAAGGGCGATGCGAGGAGCCAAGCTCCGCTCGTTGAGCCTCGGTATGATCTTCATCTTCATACAGCATCACGCGATTCAGGCTTCCTCGTTCCTGGGAGATTTTCAACGCGCAAAAGAGAGCCCGGAAATGCCTTCTTTGAGAGAAAGTAAATTAAAATAGAAAAATCCAATGTTCTTGGTACCCCTGGGCAGGTATCCACTCTTCAAAGTAAGCCTTATCAATACGAAGATACGGCAATACGGTGTCGCATTGGGGGTGAACAGGAGATAAGAAGCGCTTTGTAAAGTTGAAATTCAGGTACAGCGGAACTAAGCTCCCTAAGATTCCTCAGATGGTCCCGTCCTTCCTTACCCAAGGTAGTAGTAGCATCTCCCACTTTCCCCTCGGTCTCTCTCGGTCCAAGAGGTCGCCCTTGATCGACCTTTTCATCGATCATCGATCACCTGAATAAGACTGTTTTTGAAGCTGGCCCTGTGATAGTAATGAAGTAATGACATCGAAAAACATGGACGATCAGCAGAAGTCCACGTGCAAGGAGACTCAAGGAGCCAACGCATCGGGCCAAAGCGCCTTAAAGATCTGCTCAATGTTCTTTCTGAGACATTATTGGATGACGCAAACTGGGATCAGGCCGAATCGTTCAAAAGTAGCACCGACTGGAGAGCGAAGCCACGAATGAGATGCGCCCCGCGGACGGTGGCTTGCTGCAGGGGGCCGCTTAGCAAAGCCTTCTCTCCTGCCGGCTCAAGCCTCACCGCAGCCTCTGAAGGGATTGCCGAGCTCTAGGCACAGCCAATATACAAGGACCAGAAAAGCGTAATCTGCAGCCATCGTGCCATTCTCAGTAGTAATTTGTTGCTCTGGATCAAAGGTGGAATGTTTATCACACCAGGCTGCAGGCCAACAGGGCATAGGCCAACACGCTACAGGCCACAGCACGTATATCCTGTGGCACAACAGGGCACCGCTCCGTCTCCTCCGTCGTGCCCTTCCTGAATGGGTTGAACAACACCGGCCACACCCCCCCGTTTGCGATACGATCAGCCGTATGCTAGACCTGCCAGAGACAGCTACCCAAGCTAGGGCGAGTTTGCGGGGAATATGTGAAATGAGGATATTACTTATATAGCTGTTGTTGCCCTGGCTGCCAATAAAGAAGCGATTCCCAGCCACAAGATTCACTATCAACACATACCCCCTCAGTGTTTTTAGTCCTTCATGTCTGCAGCCTCCATACACATACAAAAGATACTATCAAGGAATCGATAATCATCATGGTATTTATCAAAGCCATAACTATTACTGCAGCTTGTCTGTCAGTCATTGAGGCCAAGCCCCTGTCCGTACCTCTCCCAAGCGCCTCTCTTTTCCTGCTAACATTTGCACAGCTTAAAGAGAGATGGACTAAGCTTCGATTATAACGGCGACAAGGTTCGCGGTGTCAATTTAGGAGGGTGGTTTGTGTTGGAGCCATGGATTACGCCCTCCCTGTTCGAGCCATGGGCAAACGGCGGCGGGGTTGTTGACGAGTACACCTTCACTCAAGCGCTTGGAAAGGATGCCGCGCAAAACCAATTGAACGCACATTGGAGCTCGTGGATCACGGAGGCGGATTTCCAGGAAATTGCTTCGTTTGGTCTCAACCACGTTCGAATTCCAATTGGTTACTGGGCTGTCAATCCTCAGGATGGTGATCCATATGTTCAAGGCCAATTGACCTATCTTGATCAAGCCATCGGATGGGCCCGAACGGCTGGCTTGAAGGTCTTACTTGATTTACATGGAGGTTGGTTTAATCCCCCCAACATAGCTTTCATCTAATGTTTTCGTAGCTCCTGGATCTCAAAATGGCTTTGACAACTCCGGAAGATATGGAGCCATCGACTGGCAACAGGGCGACACCACTGCCCAAACCAAACAAGCCATCACGAACTTGGCTCAGCGGTATGCCAGTCAAACAGACGTTGTGACTGCGATCGAACTTCTCAACGAACCTGCAAACTGGGGCATCGACATGAGTCAGCTTAAACAGTTTTACTACGATGGTTGGGGAACTATTCGCGATTCTAATCCATACACTGCTGTTGTCATGCACGATGCTTTCGAGGATATTCAATCATACTGGAACGGGTTTGCGAATACTCAGAGCGGTCTCAATGATGTTATCCTCGACACCCACATTTATCAGATCTTCTCAACTGACGAGGTTGCGATGAAGCCTTGCGAGCATGTCCAAGTAGCCTGTTCCAATGGACCTAAACTTGCCGGCACCGACAAGTGGACTATTGTTGGAGAGTGGACTGGTGCCCAGACGGATTGCGCAAAGTGGTTAAATGGACTTGGAAAGGGTGCGAGATACGACGGAAGTTTCCCTGACTCGAGCTACAATGGTGATTGCCAGACCAAGTATCAAGGCACTGTCGATGGCTTGTTGGACGTGGACAAGACGAACCTCGCATATTATGTCGAAGCTCAATTGGATGCGTACGAAGCACACTCTGGC
>Ga0182030_10010863_pt1 | contig 18438 bp, 19 predicted proteins | sample 812S3MmetaG_FD_121299 | JGI IMG/M metagenome (GOLD analysis project Ga0182030, IMG submission 121299) | Permafrost microbial communities from Stordalen Mire, Sweden - 812S3M metaG (Illumina Assembly) | ecosystem: Environmental > Terrestrial > Soil > Wetlands > Permafrost | place: Sweden...
ACCCGCAGGACGTCGGGCGACCCCGCAGAATCATCGGAGAGGGAGGCTGCGGCCACCGGCTTGCCATTCACGGTCACCGCGACGCCGGGCGCCGCTTGAAAAGCCGTCTTGCCGCCATGGAAATCAAACGTTCCCACATTCTCCGGAGCGGAACCCGGCGGGAGCACAAAATTATTCTCCCGGCCCGTGCCCAGGGTGCTTGCGCCCTCCTTCAGCCAGAAGAGCCCCGCCACCGTGAGCCACCCACCTTCCGCTTTCAGGCTCTCTTCCCGCTGCTGCCGCCATTTCTCTATCTGCGCGCGGTAACTCGCTTGGTCAACGGGCAAAATCGCTAGAGCAAGGACGGCAACCAGCACTCTCGAAATCAGCACGGTGTCTGAATCCTTCCTTTCAATGTGGGTATTTTACTTCAGACCGGGAACAAGCGAAGGTTCGGGTCAATCCTCAACGCGGGCTCGGTGAGTGTTTGCACGATTTGGGCGGTCGTGCCGGGGGCGGTTTCTTTCAGCACCAGGCCGCCGGGCGTGACGTCAATATATGCCAGTTCAGTAATAATGGTATTCACCACGCCGGCGCCGGTCAGGGGAAGTGAGCACATTTTCAGAATTTTCGGGCGGCCGTCTTTGGTGGTGTGCTCCATGGCCACGATGACGCGTTTGGCCCCTGCCACCAGATCCATCGCTCCTCCCATTCCTTTGACCATCTTTCCCGGGATCATCCAATTCGCCAGGTTCCCCTGCTCATCGACCTCCATCGCGCCCAGCACCGTAAGATCGATGTGGCCGCCGCGAATCATGGCGAAGGAGTCAGCGCTGGAGAAATACGCCGTGCCCGGAATTTCCGACACCGTTTCCTTGCCGGCATTGATCAAATCCGGGTCCTCCTCTCCTTCCCACGGGTATGGCCCGACCCCCAGCATGCCGTTCTCCGATTGCAAAACCACCTCCAGGCCATCCGGCACATGGTTTGCGACGAGCGTCGGCAAGCCGATTCCCAAGTTCACAAAGAAGCCGTCCCGCAGTTCGTGCGCCACTCGCCGCACAATGATTTCACGCTTGTCCATGGGTTCGCTTTCTTACCGTTCGCCGCTCGATGCGTTTCTCGTAATTCACACCTTGAACGATTCGCTTCACATAGATTCCCGGCGTGACGATGGCGTTGGGATCAAGTTCCCCGAGTTCAACCAACTCCTCCACTTCGGCGATGGTCACCCTCGCCGCGGCCGCCATTACGGGATTGAAATTCCGCGCCGTTCCACGGTAAATCAGGTTGCCCCAGCGGTCTCCCTTCCAGGCTTTGATCAGGGCGAAATCAGCCGTGAGGCCCCGTTCGAGCAAATATTTCCGTCCGTCAAATTCCCGCAGCTCTTTTCCCTCCGCCACCACCGTGCCCACACCTGTGGGTGTGTAAAATCCCGCGATGCCCGCGCCGCCCGCGCGGATGCGTTCCGCAAAGGTCCCTTGGGGAACCAGCATGGCCTGCAGCTCCCCCTTCAACACCAAGTCCTCGAACAATTTGTTTTCGCCCACATACGTTGCGATGATTTTAGTAATTTGCCGGTTGGTCAGCCACTGGCCTACTCCAAACCCGTCGACGCCGGCATTGTTGCTGATGACGGTAAGGTTCCGAATGCCCTTGCGGTGCACCGCGGCAATCAGGTTTTCGGGGATTCCGCAAAGGCCAAACCCGCCGGCCATGATTGTCGCGCCGTCGGGGAGATCGGCAATCGCTGCATCAGCATTCGGATAGACCTTGTTCACGGAACCTCCCGGCGCAACGTCCGGTTGTGGTTGAAGGAACCCCCCAGCCCCGGAGTGAAGGGGGCGCCTGGGCGCCGCCTCTACCTCAGCTCGTAAAAAGCCCGCATGTTTCCCATCCGCGGGTAAAGGGCATAGCGCTTGATTTCCAGAATCTGTTTCACATGGCCCAAATCGTGAAAAGCCCACTCGGTGATCAACTCCTCAGCCGTAATGTCCCCGACTTGCTGATGAACCCCCCGGCGCTTCAATTGTGCAGGGCGAAGGGTTCGGAGCCACTTCACATTGGCTCGACGCTGGCGCTCGAAGCGGGTGAGGCTCTGCCGCGCGTCGATCGTGTTGTATTTCAATTCTGTCGCACGTGCCTCCTGATCGAAGAACGGCAGCGTGGGATTTTTTTGCTCGATGATCGCTGCCACCCGCGCCCGCATACCACCTTCTTCCACATCCGCCAAATGCGCCAACACTTCTTGCACCGACCACTTGTTGGAGGCGGGCCGGGCGAGCATTTCCCGCCGCGAGAAGGTGGAAATCTCCCGCTTCAGCTTCTGGGGAGTTGTAGCCAGAATCTCCAAGACCGCTTTCAGCATCAATCCGTCCTCTCGCGCCAAGTCAGCTTTTGCCAACTCAGCTCATTTGGCGCAGCTTGTCGCGAAGGCGGTGGGCGGCAAGAAACTCGCGATCGAGTTCGCGATCACTCAGGTGATCCTTGATGGATTCCAATTTCTGAATCAGCCCCTCCAACGCCATTTGGATATTCTGAGTATTCGTCAGACAAATGTCGCGCCAGACCGAGTAGGGGCTGTCGGCCAAGCGCGTCACATCGCGGAAGCCCGTGGCCGCCAGCTCCAGAGACAGATTCCCGGCCGTGTGCTTCTCCTCAATCAGGCTGGCCAAGCCCGAAGAGAGCAACTGGGGGAGATGGGAAAGATATGCGACGGCCAAGTCGTGGGTGGCCGGATCGCTGGTGAGCGGACGCGCCCCGACAGCCGCCACGAGCGCCCGAAACGCCTGCACGCGGTGGTCGTCGAGATGTTCCGGCTTGGCCGGGGTCAGCACGTAGCGGGCGTTTTCAAAAAGCCGCGCGTCAGCGTTCTCAAGTCCGGAGCGCTCCTTGCCCGCCATCGGGTGCCCGCCCACGAACAGCGGCCGCTGGGCATAGAGCTCCGCCCCCCGCGCGCAGATGCGGCGCTTGGTGCTGCCGACATCGGTGATGAGCGCCTGCGGCGAAATGTAAGGTTGCAACCGTGGAAGGTGGTCGAGAATCACCGCGACCGGCGTCGCCAGGATCACCAGATCGGCCCCGCGCACGGCCTCGGTTACGTCGGCGAATCCCTCGTCCACCGCGCCCCTGCTGAGAGCCTGCTCGCGCGTCTCGGCGCGCCGCGCGTGGCCCACGATGCGGCCCGCGAAACCGGCCTTCTTGAGCGCCAGCCCCCACGATCCGCCCAGCAGGCCCAAGCCGACAATCGCCACACGCCGAAATTGAGGTTCTGCAATTATGTTTTCCAGAGAATGAACTCGCATCCTGTGCCCGGCGAAACTCGAAATTCGAGACTCGAAACTCGTGCGCTATCGATCGAATTCCGACTTTCAAATTTCGAGTTTCGACCTACATTTTTCTGCCCACCGCCGGCGCAATCATTCGCAATTCCTTCATGAGTTGCTCGAACTGCTCGGGGAAAAGGGATTGCGCGCCGTCGCTCAGCGCTTTGTCCGGGTCGTTGTGGACCTCAATCAGCAAGCCATCAGCCCCCGCGGCCAGAGCGGCGCGGGCCATGGGGGCGACTTTATCGCGCCGGCCCGTCCCATGCGAAGGGTCAACCACAATGGGCAGATGCGAGAGCTTCTGGATGACAGGGATGGCGGAAATATCCAGGGTGTTTCGCGTATAACTTTCGAAGGTTCGGATGCCGCGCTCGCACAACACGACATTGTAGTTCCCTCCCGCCATGATGTATTCGGCGGAGAGGAGCAACTCCTCGATGGTGGCGGAGATTCCCCGCTTCAGCAGAACCGGTTTGGCCACCTTGCCGAGTTCCCTCAGCAGGTTGTAATTCTGCATGTTGCGAGCTCCCACCTGGAGCATGTCCACGTAATCGAGCATCATGGGAATTTGGGTCTGGTCCATAACCTCGGAAACCACGCAGAGGTTGTGCTTGTCGGCGGCCTGACGCATGAGTTCCAGCCCGTGGTGGCCGATCCCCTGAAAACTGTAAGGCGAGGTACGGGGTTTGAAAGCTCCGCCGCGCAAGATGCGCGCGCCATTCGCCGCCACGGATGCCGCGATGGTGTCAATCTGCTCGGCATTCTCCACGCTGCACGGCCCCGCCATCACCACCACTTCTTGGCCCCCGATGGTGACACTCTGGCCCACGGTTACACGGGACCCCTCCGGCCGGAAATGCCGGCTGGCCAGCTTATAGGGCGCGGTAATTCTTAAAACCTCATCCACGCCTCCCAGCAATTCGATATTGCGGGTATCGAAATCCACCTTTGCACCCACCGCTCCCAACACCGTGTGGCGCGCCCCCGTCGAGCGGTGGATATCAAATCCCATACCCATCAGCCTATTAATAACATGCTGTATTTCCTCTTCCGTCGCGCCTTCCTGCATCACTACCACCATAAGGCATTACTCCTTTCGGAAGGAACTTCCGCCATCCATGGAATGCCGCTCGAGTGACCGCGCTTCATCAATAATGCGCTCAAACAGGCGGCGGATGGCGGCGTCATCCAGAGGTCCTTCATTCGCCTTCACCACGTTGCGCAGGATTTCGACCTCGCGCTGCGGTTGCCACGCGGGAAGATCCATGTTTTTTTTCAAGTGCCCAATCTCCACCGCGCACTTCGACCGCTCGTTCAGAAGCTTCACCAGTTGCTGGTCAATCTCGTCAATGCGCTTGCGCCACCCCTCCAAATCGCCCATGCGGGTTACCCCCCCGTCCCGGCTTTGAGTCCGCGCACGAAGCGTTCAATCGCCGCCGGTCCTTCCTGGGAATAGTGTTCCTCAATAGCGTGAACTACCGCGCTGCCCACCACAGCAGCGTCGGCGTGCGCCTGGACTTCGCGGACTTGCGCCCCGGTGGAGATTCCAAATCCTATGGCGAGCGGCAGGGAGGTGAGCCGGCGCGCGCGCTCCGCCAAGGGCCCCACGCTGGCAGCCATTTCGCTTCGTTCACCGGTGACGCCGGTACGTGAGATCAGATACAAAAAACCCGTGGAAAGTTGCGCTGCACGCTCCAGGCGCGCGTCCGTGGAAGTGGGCGAAGCCAGAAACACCGTGTCCAGATTCTGCGCCCGCATCGCCCGAAAATAATTCTCCGCTTCTTCCGGGATCAAGTCCACCACCAATGCGCCGTCCACCCCCGCGTGCGCGGCGCTGGCCGCAAATTTCTCCAGGCCGTATTGCAAAATGGGATTGAAGTAGCTGAACAAAATGATGGGCGCGCGCACGGCTTGGCGCCAGCTTGGGAATCGCTCCAGGATCTTGCGCAGTGTCGTGCCGGAACGCAACGCTCGCTCTGAAGCACGCTGGATCACCGGGCCGTCGGCCAGGGGATCGGAAAACGGTACGCCCAACTCGATCACATCCACGCCCGCCCGTTCGAGCGCCAAGAGCAGTTCTCCCGTAGCGTCCAAATTGGGATCGCCCGCGGTAAGATAGACGATCAGGCCTTTGGCGTTCTTAGCGCGCAGGTCGCGAAACCGCGTCTCGATGCGGGAAGAGAATGCATTTTTCATTGGGCTATATTTCTTCAACCTGCTTCGAAAATGGATATTGCTCAAGCTCCCCAGTAGCAGACTCAAGTCACAGAAGTTGGAGAAATGCGTCGAGGCCGAGCCGAGCCGCCTTGAGAATGTGGGCAAGCGTTGAGCGTTTGATGGGGCGGTGAGCCGGTACGGTGATCTTCAGCAGTTCGTCTCCAATCCTCTTTTGCAGCCGCAAATGGCTCCCTCTTTGGCGCACCACGCTCCACCCATCTCGCTGTAAGGCCCGGACCACTCGCTCATAAGGGAGACTGGGAACCTTGCTCACAATTCGATCTCTTTCACCAAGGCTTGCCCGGATGTGACGAAATCATCCTCGATCGGCTCCAGGTAAAGCCCGATCGCCTCCTGGATGTTGGCCAAGGCCTCTTGGATGTCCTCACCTTCGCTGACACAGCCAGGAAGAGAAGGAGCGTATGCGGTATAACCACCCTCTTCACTCGGCTCAAGTACCACACGGATCTTCATTAACCGGTCCCCCCCTTCCCACACGAAATGCTGGCCCCGCCGGACATTACAGAATTCCGGCCGATTGAAAAATCCCCAGATCCTTATCGCCGCGGCCGGAAAGGTTCACCACGATAACACTGTCGCGCGGCATCGTGGGCGCACGCTTGATGATCTCCGCGATCGCGTGCGCCGATTCAAGGGCGGGGATAATACCTTCCACCCGCGCCAGCAGGCTGGCCGCTTCCAGCGCCTCCTGGTCGTTCACGTGGGTGTACTCTACGCGTCCCTGGCGATGCAGTTCGGCATGTTCGGGCCCCACGGCGGGATAATCGAGCCCCGCCGAAACCGAGTGTGTATTGGAGATAAGGCCGTCTTCCGTTTGCAACACATAGGTGTATGATCCGTGGAGGACGCCGGGTTTCCCACCCGCAAAGCGTGCCGCGTGCTCACCCAGGTTCGGCCCGCGTCCGCCCGCCTCCACGCCCAACATCTTCACGCTCGTGTCAGGTATGAATGCGTAAAACAGACCGATGGAATTACTTCCTCCGCCCACGCAGGCGCAAAGCAAATCCGGCAGTCTCCCGGGATTCTCCAGAATCTGCCGGCGTGCTTCCTGGCCGATGATCCGCTGAAAATCGCGCACCATCATCGGGTAAGGGTGCGGTCCCAGCACCGAGCCCATCAAGTAATGCGTGTTATGAACGTTCGTCACCCAGTCGCGCATTCCTTCGTTGATGGCATCCTTCAGCGTCTTCGTTCCGGAGGAAACGGAAACCACTTTCGTACCGAGCAGCCGCATGCGGAAGACGTTGGGAGCCTGCCGCGCCATGTCTTCCTCGCCCATGTACACGACGCATTCCACCCCCAGCAGCGCCGCCACGGTGGCGGTCGCTACGCCGTGCTGCCCCGCCCCGGTCTCCGCCACCAAGCGAGTCTTACCCATCCGCTGCGCCAGCAACCCCTGTCCCAGGCAGTTGTTGATTTTGTGCGCTCCGGTGTGCAGCAGGTCCTCGCGCTTCAGATAAATCTGCGCGCCACCCAGGCGCGCCGTGAGCCTCTGAGCGTGGAACAGCGGAGTCGGGCGGCCCGCAAAGTCCTTAAGTAATCGCGCCAGCTCCGCCTGAAACGACGGATCGTTGCGGGCCACGCGATAAGCCGCTTCCAACTCCTCGATAGGGGCCATCAGCGTTTCCGGGGCGAAGCGGCCTCCGAATTCGCCGAACCGGCCCTTAGCGTCGGGCCAACTCATTAGTATATCTGTGGTGGTTGACATGATTTTCGTAGCGCCGGTTCGAGAAGTGATTTCCTCCGCGGCCTCGCTTGCACTCACTGCTGTCGGCCGTTACCTCGAGTCTGTCGATCTACGAATTCAATGAGGGCGTTCAATTTGCCATCCATTTCTGACAGACTCTCGGCAATTTCGGCCAAATTCTTTTCGGTTCTGCGCACGTCGCTTCGCAACGTTACACCGGACCGCGCGAGTTGAGTCACAATACGACTATTCTGCGCCACCACTCGCTCAAGTTGATCCAACCGTTTTTCTGCTTGCGCAGAGCGCTTTTCTGCTTGCGCAAAGCGCTGGTCGGCCCTGGCGAACTTGGCGTCAAATCGCGCGTCCATGCGCGCCTGATTTTTGAGTAAGAACTCAATGGTCCGTTCGACGTCCATACTGGTCCCCCATTTTGCACCGATGAAATCAAGCGACAGCGAACCGGCCTTGTAGGGATCGGATAGAGCTACGCCCGCAGCCCTCTTTCAGTATACAGGCACCGGCGTTTTTGCGACTACCAAGCTTGTGGCTCCCCGTATATCACCCTGTCGGCTTCTTTGACCGCGGCGAAGAACCGCCTCAATTTTTTCTCGTCTTTTACTCCCGGCGATGCCTCCACCCCGCTGGCCACATCCACCGCGAAGGGCCGAACTTCCCGGATCGCCTGTCCCACATTTTCGGGCGTCAACCCGCCTGCCAGGATTATGGTGCCGAAGCGCCTTGCATCGCGGGCCACGGCCCAATTGAAGGGGTTGCCTGTTCCCCCCAGGAGTTCCGCATCGAAGGCATCCAGCAGAAACGTGCCGCCACCCAGGTCGCGCAGCATTTCCGGCCGGAATTCTTCCTTGACGGCTACGGCTCGAATCCGCGCAAAATCCGCCAAAGCTCCATCTAACGGCGGAAACCGGGGGCCATGCAACTGCACCACACTGACCCGCGACTCCTTCGCCACGCGCGCCACGTGCTCGCCATCCGATTCATTGGCGAAAATACCCACCGCCGTAATCAGTTGCGGCAGTTCTAGGATAATCGCGCGCGCAGCCGGCGGATCGATATATCGCGGCGAGGGTGGATAGAAGTTAAAGCCTAATGCCGCAGCGCCCAGTTCGACGGCAATCTGCGCATCTTCCCACCTCGTGATCCCGCAAATCTTTACGCGTGTTGGCATCTTTTCAATTTTGGATTTTGGATTTGCGATTTTGGATTTTTTCGCAGCAAACCCAATATTCTGCTCTGGCAAATACGCGCCTCTGCGTGTCTTCCCGTAATCCGTAGCCCGCAATCCAAAATCCGAAATCTAAAATCCAAAATCAATGGGGCTACGCGGCAAAATCAGCCAGCAACCTTTGCAATGCCTGGCCGGGGTCCGGCTGCGACATCAGTCGTTCCCCGATCAGCACCGCGTTAAAACCCGCTTCCCTGATGCGCCGCAGGTCCGCCACCGTTTTGATCCCGCTTTCGCTGACGGCCAGGCAGCCGCGGGGCATCTTCGCCCGCAATTGAAACGACGTCTCCAAGTTCACTTCCAGCGTGTGCAGATTGCGATTGTTCACGCCGATAATCTGGGCGCCCGCCGCTACCGCGCGGTCCAATTCCTCTTCCGTGTGAACCTCCACCAGAGCGGCGATGCGCAATTGTTTGCACAAATCGAGCATGCTGCACAGGTCATGGTCCGGCAACACGGCGACGATCAGCAGCAGAGCATCGGCGCCCGCCGCCACCGCTTCATAAACCTGATAACTTTCCAGGATAAAATCTTTGCGCAGCACCGGAAGCTCAACCGCTTGGCGCACTTCCGTCAGGTCTTGGGTGGAACCCAGAAAATAATGCTCTTCCGTCAGCACCGAGAGCGCCGCAGCGCCGGCGGCTGCGTATCCCAAAGCTATTTCGCGGCGGCGATAGCGGTGCCGCAGCAGCCCCCGCGAAGGCGACGCGCGCTTGAGTTCCGCGATCACGCGTAGTCTCTGGGGAGCGCCAGGGTCGGGCGCCAGAGCCGCCGCAAAATCGCGGCGCTCCTGCCGCCTCTCCGCCATCTGCTGCACGTGCTTGAGGGGGACAGCCAAACGCGTTTCCTCCAGCGTGCGGCGGCGCGTGGAAACGATATTATCCAGGATTGTCCTTCCCGGCTCGTCCGACATGGGGGGCAAACTCCCAATCTCAATGTGAGCGTTCATCCGAAAGGCAATCTGCCAATGTATGCCGCAGTTAAGCGCAAAGTCAAGAACGGGAGCTGCGTGGGCAGGGCACCATCAAAGTCTTATGGGGTTGAAAGTGACCCCTCACCTTCCCTCCTCCGTCGGGCACCCTCTCCCCTGGGAGAGGGCTGTGATTTTGATTCCTCTCCCTCGGGGAGAGGGGGGACCGCAAGGCGGGGGGTGAGGGGTTTCTTCGCGGGTGATGCATTCATGGCCATAGAGGTATCTGACGCCCGCGACTTTGACGGAACCCCGGTTGCGTGGGTCCGTTCCTTGCCACGGCGGGAGGCGCGTGCCGCTGCCGGGCGAAAGCCTAAGGGGAGGGAAGTGGAAAATGGTCTACAATTCCCTTTAAACATTCTATAGTAGTCGATTGCGTGTCGGGCCGAACCCGAAAGTGGAGGAGGTCATGCCGGAAGTCGTAACCTTTGGTGAAGCTATGGTCCGTTTGTCGCCGCCGCACTTCCAGCGCCTGGAGCAGACTGCGACGCTGGATGTGCAAGTGGGTGGCGGGGAGTTGAACGTTGCGGTGGGGGTCGCCCGCCTGGGTTTGACGAGTGCCTGGGTTTCCCGCCTCCCGCAGAATTCCCTGGGGCGCCTGGCGGAGAATCGCGCCCTCCAGGCCGGTGTAGACACCTCGCATTTGATCTGGACCGCCGAGGCCGAGAGCCGCATGGGTCTCTATTTCCTGGAATTCGGAGCGGCCCCCCGCGCCAGCGCCGTGCTCTACGACCGCCGGAATTCCGCTATCAGCGCTATCCGGCCCGGCGAGGTGGATTGGAAGCGAGTCATGGAAGGCGCGCGCTGGTTCCACACCAGCGGCATCACGCCGGCGCTCAGTGACTCCGCCGCAGCCGTTACGAGGGAAGCCTTGCAAGCGGCAAAGCAGGCGGGGCTGACGGTCAGTTATGACCTGAATTATCGCGGCAAGCTGTGGCCGCCGGAAAAGGCGCAGGCCGTACAAGAGCCCTTGATGGAATACGTGGACGTTCTGATCACCACGGAAGAAGACACGAACGTGGTGTTCAAAATCAAAGGGGAAGGGAAGACCAGCCCGCAAGCGTTCGCGCAAGTTTCGGCGGAGCCGTACAAAGAGGTGGCGCGGCGCTTGCAGGAAAAGTTCCACTTCCAGGCTGTGGCAATCACCTTGCGTGAGAATCCCTTGGTGTGGCGCAACACCTGGACTGCCATCGCCTTTGCCGACGGCACTTTCTACGATGATGTGAAGTACGAACTGGAAATTGTGGACCGCCTGGGGGGAGGCGATTCTTTCAGCGCCGGGTTCATTTATGGCCGGTTGATGAAGGACTCTTACCAAGCAGCCGTGCGTTACGGCAACGCCTTCAGCGCGTTGAAACATTCGATGCCGAGCGACTTCAACTGGGCGACCCTGGCGGAGGTGGAAAGCCTGCTCAAAGGTTCCAGCCTGCGCGTCGCGCGGTAGAGCGAGGTGTCAGGTGCCGGGGGCCAAGTTCGCAGGGCCAGACATCATGATTGAGCGGCGAAATTCTTTTTCTGTCTTACCACTTTCGATTTTCGAATTTCGTCTTTGCCCTGACGCCCGACACCTCAAAAGGAGAAACCCATGTCCTGGTCTAAAGAAAAATCTCTCGCCCTGATTCGCGAAGTCGGCTTGGTGCCGATTGTGCGCGCCCCTTCGGCGGAAGACGCCATGCTCGCCGTAGAGGCGATTGTTGCGGGGAATATCGGCATCGCCGAAATTACTATGACCGTTCCCAACGCCATCCAGGTGATGGAAAAAGTTGCCGATAAATTCGGCGACAAGGTTCTGCTCGGAGCCGGCACGATTCTTGATCCTGAAACCTGCCGGGCGGCGCTGCTGGCGGGAGCGCAATTCATTGTCACTCCCTCTCTCAATCTCCAGGTCATCGAGCTGGCGTGCCGGTACAGCAAGCCGTGCATGCCCGGGGCGCTGACGCCGACGGAAATCGTTACGGCGTGGCAAGCTGGTGCGGACCTGGTGAAAATTTTCCCGTGTGGACCGGTGGGAGGCGCCAAATACATCAAGGCGCTCAAGGGGCCCTTCCCGCAAATTGAGTTCGTGCCCACGGGCGGCGTCAATCTGGAAACGACCCCGGAATTTATCAAGGCAGGAGCAGCCGCCGTCGCAGTGGGTGGCGAACTGGTGGACCTCAAGGCCCTGCGCGAAGGCAAGTTGGAGGTGATTTCCGCCAATGCCCGCCTTTACGTGGAAGCCGTCCGCACAGCGCGGGCTTCCCTGGGAAAGTAATGAACCATGCGCCAGACGCTGCTGAATATCACCCTGGTGGTGGGCATTTTGGGTTTCAGCGCCGTCGCCACTCAGCTTTTCGCGCGTGCCATGTATCTTACGTGTTCTCAGTGCCACACACTCAATGCCCGCCGGCGCTCCCAATGCCGGAAGTGCGGCGCGAACCTGCGGGTGTAGTCCTGCCGCTTCACCAACCCGGTGGATCCGCAGATCCCTTCGCCGCGGTTGGGCGAAACGTATTTCCACCCACCCCGTGATCGTGGCAGGATGATACAAATCATTCCGCAAACAACAGGAGGAAAAACTATGACAGGACCCGACGAGAAGATAGGCAGGCGGCAGTTCCTTGGCGCCGCCGGCGCCGCGGGGATCATGATCATCAAGCCGCAACTGGTGCGCGGCACGGCGGCGAACTCCGCGATTCGATTGGGATTGCTCGGTTGCGGGCATCGCGGCACGCACGTCGCCACATCGTTTGCTAATAACACCACCGCGCGCGTAGTCGCCTTGGCCGACCTCCTTCCGGACCAGTTGGACAAGGGCAAACAGCACTTCGACGCCGTGGCCGCAAAGCACGGCTATACGGGGATCGATTCCAAGCTGATGTTTCGCGGGCCGCATGCGTATCAGGCCTTGGCAAACTGCCCGGACATTGACATGGTGCAAATCTCCACGCCCGACATTTTCCATCCCGGCCATCTGGATGCCGTCGTTGACAACGGAAAGCACGTCTACTGTGAGAAACCTGTGGCGGTGGACGTTACGGGGTGCAAACGCGTGCTGAGCATAGGGGAAACGGTGCAGAATCGCTTCAGCCTTGACATCGGCTTCCAATGCCGCCACGCGCCTCCCTATGCGGAGTTGGCGCGCCGGGTTCAAGGAGGAGCGTTGGGTAAGATCGCCTGTGGCGCAGCCTATTACCAATCGACCGGCGCCTTCTACCCGCCTTTTCCCAACGCCTCGCCTCTCGAACGCCGCATTCGGACTTTCTTCTGGGATCGCGTCATTTCCGGCGACATCATTGTGGACCAAAGCATTCATCTGGTGGACCTGTGCAACTGGATGCTGGGGGCCCATCCACTGAAAGCCCTGGGCACAGGCGGGCGGAGGGTAAAGGAGGATTCGGGTGATTGCTGGGACCACTTCGACGTTACGTTTACCTACCCCAACGACATCCATCTGAATCTCAATTCCTTCCAGGCAGGCAAAGCCTTGAACGACGTCAGCATTCGCCTGTTCGGCGCGAAGAGCGTAGCGGAGTTGCACTACAAGGGGGTGGTGGGGATTTACGGTGAGGAACCGTGGGAATGGGAGGGCAGCGTCGGGCCGGCTTCACCGCGGCGGGGGCACGCCAATATTTACTCCGCCAACGAGGAGTGGCCCACTGATAAAGCCGGCGGCATTTCTCACGACCCGCTCGAACAGGCCGACCCGGAGAAAGAGAAAGCTTTCATTGAGAGCATTACCAGCGGCAAGTTCCACAACCAAGCGGCGATGGGGGTCGAAACGACGCTCAGCACCATCCTGGCGCGTCAGGCCGCGTACAGCCGAAGGGAAATAACCTGGGACGAACTGCTGGCCTCCAATCAGACGTACGATCCGGAGCTGGAGGGAATTGACCTGAGCGAGTTCGAGTAGCTGCCGGGGGAGGGTGAAATACTGGGCAGGACTTTGCTGGCTCGCGATCAGGGTTCCGTCAAAGTCGCGTGCGTCGCATACCTCCACGGCCATGAATGCGTCACCCCCGAAGAAACCCCTCACCCCCCGCCTTGCGGTCCCCCCTCTCCCAGGGGAGAGGGCGCCCGACGGAGGAGGGCAGGTGAGGGGCCCCTTTCAACCCCATTTGACGCCCTGTGCCCGTGGTGAGGTTCCTACCCGCTCGCGTCCCGATTGTGGCAAAATAGGAGTTTCGGTATTGTTCTAAGGCATATAACACTAAATCACGGTTGCAAGTTATTGCAACCCCAAATTTCCCTGGAGGATTGGTAAATGCGATACGGAATGGCGATAGGACTCTCACTCGTGTTGTGCGGAAGTGCGCGCGTCGGCTTCGCGGACGACAAGCAGGCGGAACGCCTGGAAAAGTCGGCGGAGGTTATGACGGACATCATGAAAACTCCCGAAAGAGGCATTCCGCACGACCTGATGGACAAGTCGGTCTGCGTGGGCGTCATTCCTTCCGAGAAGAAACTAGCATTTGGCGTTGGCGCCACCTATGGCCGCGGGGCGATGGTTTGCCGGCAGGGCGGCAACGGCCCCTGGGGCGCGCCCTCAATGTTCACGGTGGGCGGCGCCAATGTCGGCTTCCAGATTGGCGGCGAAGCCACCGATTTCGTTCTGCTGGTGATGAACGGCAGGGGGGCGGAAAAACTGCTGCATGACAACACCAAGATTGGCGCCGACGCTTCCGCCGCGGGCGGGCCTGTGGGCCGCAGCGCGGAGGGGGCCACGGACCTGCAACTCCACGCCGAGATCCTCACCTACTCGCGCTCGCGCGGCGCCTTTGCGGGCATTTCACTGGACGGCCAGATGTTCAAGCAGGATGGGGACTCGAACGAAAAACTTTACGGCCGCAAACTTGCCCCGGAGGACATCCTTTTCAAAGGTGTTGTCCCGGCGCCGGCCGCGGCCGGGCCGCTGGATGCCGCGCTTACGCAATTCTCGCCTCACGGTGGCGAGGAATTCCAACCGAAATGAAATATCATCCGCAGATTGCCAGATTTACAGATGAGGTTAACTGCCGGGATTTAGAGCGCATCTGCTTTTTTCCCATCTGCGTATTCTGTGCAATCTGTTGATCCACCTGCGGGCAGGAACACCTGGAAGCACGCGCCCTTTCCCGGTTCGCTGGTCACGCGGATCCACCCGCGGTGGTCGTCAACGATCTTCGAGACAATGGAGAGCCCCAGCCCGACTCCGGTTTCCTTAGTCGTAAAGAAGGGGTTAAAAATCTGCTCCCGCAGTGCGGCGGGAATGCCCGGGCCGGTATCCTGGAATGTGATCTCCACGCCGCCCTTGCCGTCGGAGCTCGGGGCCGCCGCCACCCGCAGCTTTCCCCCGCCGGGGCCCATAGCCTCATAAGCGTTAAGCGCCAGGTTGGTGAACACCCGTTCGATCAGGTCGCCGTCAAGGGTGACTTCCGGCAGGTCGGGCGCAAATTGCCGCTCGACCTCCACCTTCGCGTCAGGCCAGCGGTCGCGTGCCTCTTTCAGCGCCCGCTCGATCAATGGGGGGACTGGCTCCAGGTGCTCCTCGAGTTTGTGCGGGCGGGCAAAGTCGAGAAAGCGTGTCACCAGCGCGTTCATACGATTTACTTCGCTGGAGATGTACCCCGCCATCTCGGTGGTGATGGGGTCGGAGCTGGCGAGTTTGCGCATCAGGGTCTCCGCCGAGCCTTTGATCACCGCCAGAGGATTCCTTAATTCATGCGCCAACCCGGCGGAAAGTTGTCCGAGCGCTGCCAGACGTTCTGACCGGCGCGCTTCCTCCTGCGCTTCCTCCAGCCTTCGGTTGGTCTCCGCCAGGGTCTCGGCCAGTTCCCGGTAACGTCTCACTTGCTCGCGGTTTTCCGTCACGAAGCGGTTCACCACCACGGCCGCTAGGAAGAAGAACAAATTCCGAATGGCCAGCTCCGTTATGGTCTCCGCCGTTACCTCCAACGCCGGGAGGCCGGTTAAAGGATCAAGATTTTCGATGAGTGCCCAACCGACGAAGGAGCAGTAAACCATCGAGGTCAGCATGGTCCAGGCCAGCGTCGCCCATAGCTCAAAGTACATGGCCGCCGTAACCACGGGCACGAAGTAAATCAGATAGTAGGGACTCTCAATCCCACCCGTGTGATCCAACAGCAGCGATCCCAAAAGGATTTTCACGATAACGCTGTAGCTGCGTCCCCGTTCCGGAACCCATTCCAGGATGCGGTACTCGAAGATTTGGAACACGCCAATGGCAAGCAGGATGAGCTGTTTGTGGATTATATCCGAGCGGGGCGGCAACACGGCCAACCCGGCCAGAAACGCCAGCCACAGGAGATCCATCCACGCGAAACTGCGCCGCTGATTCATACTGCTTGATTGACCCCCATCAATTTAACATCAATTATGGGTCGCGTCCCGATTCTGCTCGAAACTCAAAGATCAAAACGCGAAATTCGCGCCGAGTTTCGACTTTCGATTTTCGAGTTTCGATCCTCAATCATTTCTCCCCCACAATTTCCCGCAGCGTCTGGGCCGCGTAAGCCGCCTGTTCGTTGCTCATTTCGGGGTAAAGCGGCATGCTGATGACGCGCTCGCAGGCCCGTTCCGCCTGCGGCAAATCGCCCCGCTGATAGCCCAGATATTGGAAAGCAATTTGCAGATGAATAGGGAGCGGGTAATAGATGCCGGTCTGGACGCCGCGTTCTCCCAGCCGGGCGCAGACGGCATCGCGATCATCCACGTAAACCACCAAGAGGTGATCGACCCGCTCACATGCGGCGCCACCGTCCTGCAGTTCTACGCGTGCGCCGGCGAGCGTCCGGCGGTAAATTTCTGCCAACTCGCTCCGCCGCGCGTTCCATTGCTCCAGGCGCGGCAGCTTGAGGCGCAGGATCGCGCCCTGGAACCCTTCCATGCGGTAGTTGTAACCGATGGAGTCGTGAAAGTAGCGGCGCGACTCGCCGTGTGAGCGCAGGGCGCGCGCCTTCTCCGCCAGCGCATCGTCGTTGGTGGTGAGAGCGCCCCCTTCTCCGTAGGCGCCCAGGTTTTTCGAGGGATAGAAGCTGAACGCCGCCGCGTTGCCGATGCTTCCCACCCGCTTGCCGTGGTAGCGCGCGCCATGCGCCTGGCAAGCGTCCTCGATGACGGATAGGTGGTGCTGCGACGCAACCCTCAGGATGGTGTCCATCTCCGCCGCCAGGCCGTAAAGGTGCACGGGGAGGATCGCCCGCGTGCGGGGGGTTACGGCCGCCGCGATTTTGCCGGGGTCGATGCTGGCCGTGTGCGGGTCGATGTCCACAAACACGGGCTTGGCGCCGGTATAGGCAATGGCTTCCGCCGTAGCGATAAAAGTGTTCGGCGTGGTGATGACCTCATCGCCGGCTTGCACGCCCACTCCCAGCAGTGCCAGGTGCAAGGCGCTGGTCCCGGAATTCACCGCCACGCAATGCTTCACGCCACAGTAGGCGGCAAATTCCCGCTCGAACTCCTGCACTTCTTCACCCAGGATAAATGCGGCCTTGCTGCCCACACGGTCGAGCGCCGCCAGAACCTCCTCGCGCAGCGCCGCGTATTGGGCTTTCAAATCGGCATAGGGAACAATCATGGAAATCCTTTGTGTTAAGTGGCGCAGATTCATTCCGCCCGGTGCAAACGTAAGCGCCGCCCGGCCATTCGATCTGAACTCGCAATTTTATTCCCGCCTGAGTCGATTGTCATAATATAAATGCGGGGAAGCGATTTTCAATGGGCGATCAAACCCTCGGGCCATCTGGCTATCGGGTGATTGGGTGATTTGAGATTTGCGATTGGAGATTGACGATTGGTGGTTGGCGATTGGTGGTTTTCGGAGTCGTCACATTCCCTCATGCTCTCATCTGACTCTGCCGATAACCGATAGGGGGAAGTGTGTCACGTGTAGAGGTAGGCCGCCGGCCCTGCCCACGTATGCGCCTTCCGATACTGCCCGCTTGGCTGTCATCCTGAGCAGCAGCGAAGGATCTCGCCCTGACCGGTTTTCCGCCCTCGGACTTTGCCTGTTTCCCGTTCACTGCTCTTGGCATCGGAGGGTCGAGCTGTCGGGCCATCCATGGATCGGCTTTCGAGCCATCGGATCATCGGGCCGTATAAACCCAACCCCGTCATCAGCCGATAGATCGATGAACCGATAAGCCGGTCTTGCGTCCGTAGCGATTCAGAATTCGGCATTGATTCGGCCTCCCCCGCGTCGCCTTTCTCCTTTTGTTTCAATAACATTCAAGAGTCGTAGCGATAAGTACCTTATTTTTCTGTGACATTCAAGCTTCATTGCGAATTTGCGCGATTTCATTTTTTTAACTCATTTATTTTCATACATATTCAAGGATACACCTGCATTTTTGGGGCCCCTTTTTTTTTGGCACTCTCTCTCCCGCATGATACAACAACTCCTTTTATATCAATACTATAGATTTTTGAGTGGCTTGCGGTCTCCATCGCTAACTCCTTATTTTTCTGAAACATTTGATCTAATTCGGGGTCTTTTCGAAATCCTCCACCTCTTGCTCGTGACGGTTCCTCCTCACGCGGAGGCTCATTAGCCGGCTCTGGCGTCCTCGGCGAGCCCCGGGCGCTCCCCGGTGCGGTCATTCCCTCGACAGGGAGAATCTACTCGGCAAGCCATTGGGAATTCGCCGCCGGCGGACTGGATTCCGGCGTGCCGCCTTGGCGGGAACAAACTTCGCGGGAATAAACTGGGTACCGAAGGGAAACCCCTTCCCCATGACACCCGCACCCTGGACGGCTTGGGGTATGCGAAGGAGGGCGACTTGCGTGCGGATATGACAGCGCCATGCAGCATCACCCCTATAAGGTATCAACCTACGCTACAATTATCAAGATAAATCAGCCAAGGTTAGAGGCTACGAATCGTCGCCGGCCGGGAGAAGCTAGTGTGGTGTCCCGGATAAGATTTGACAATGGCATGTTGCAAGGACCCCCTCACCCCCGGGCCCCTCGGTCGCCACGGCCACCGAGGGGAGGATGGATTTTATTGCCCTCGCCCCTTTGG
>Ga0182030_10010864_pt1 | contig 18436 bp, 15 predicted proteins | sample 812S3MmetaG_FD_121299 | JGI IMG/M metagenome (GOLD analysis project Ga0182030, IMG submission 121299) | Permafrost microbial communities from Stordalen Mire, Sweden - 812S3M metaG (Illumina Assembly) | ecosystem: Environmental > Terrestrial > Soil > Wetlands > Permafrost | place: Sweden...
AGTCCGAGAAAGCCAACGTATATCGGTCGAGGCCGAGCGAGGCCAGCGGCGAGCCGCGCGGAGCGTACCTCTGTACGCGAGCACGCTCGACGCCGGAATCGCGAAGGTATCGGCCGATAGACGCTGGCTTTCTAGCAGATGCGCGGAAGCGGTTCCCCCGCCGGAAGGTCGAGAGCGCGCGCTGGGCCAAACCGTGTGCGAATCGACGCCGTGCCAGCACGACCGCCGGTCGTAACACGCCCGATGATGGCAGAACCTCGGGAAACCTCGAGCGAGCGAAGCGCGTGCAGTGTCCGCTTAGCATCGGATTCGGCCACGAATACGACCATCCGTCCTTCGTTAGCCACATGCAGAGCGTCGATCCCGAGAAGCTCGCACGCGGCAGCGACGGCGGGGTCGATTGGTATCTCCGTCTCTTGAATCTCGACATGGACGCGCCCCGCTGCAGCGATCTCCAAAAGGACTGCGGCGACGCCTCCGCGCGTAGCGTCTCGCGCGCAGTGCACGTCGATGCCCTCCCGAATGAGGCATTGCATCATGTCCGCGAGCGGCGCGCAGTCGCTCTCGATGGGCGACTCGAACGTGAGGCCCTTGCGCACGGACAGAACCGCAACTCCGTGGCGTCCGATATCGCCTGTGACAATGACGGAATCTCCATCGCGAACGCGCGCCGGCCGGACGTCGACGCCATCGGGCACGATTCCGAGCCCGCTGGTGGTGACATACATTCCGTCGCCCTTCCCTCGGTCGACGACCTTGGTGTCGCCCGTCACGATGTCGATTCGGGCCGTCGCTGCGGCTTCTCGCATCGAATGAACGACTTTCTCGAGCACGTCGAGTGGCAGTCCTTCCTCGATGATGAAGCTCGCGCTGAGCCACTTGGGAATTGCACCGGCCGCCGCGAGGTCATTCACAGTGCCAAATACGGCGAGCTTGCCGATATCCCCACCGGGAAAGAACATCGGGCTGATGACGTATCCATCGGTCGTAAACGCGATCCTCTGCGTTCCGACCGGCAATACGACAGCGTCATGCCGCGCTTCCGTGTGTTTATTGTCGAACGCGGGGAGGATCGTATGTTCGAGCAGCTGGCGCATCTTCCGGCCGCCGCCACCATGGGCCAGCTCCACGTGATTTGACACGTGAGGAACTCCACAGGCCACGGACTCGTCAGGACGGTTCACGAGACCTCATTTCGCTTATATCGATAGTATGCGGCGCAAGCACCTTCAGACGATACCATCGTGGCTCCGAGGGGCTTGTCCGGTGTGCAGATTGTGCCGAATGACGGACACTGATTTGGTCTGCGGTGTCCCGTGAGCACTTGTCCGCTGATGCACTCTATGGGATCGTCGACCTCAGCGAGCTTCATCGGGAACTTGCGCTCGGCATCGAACTCTGCGAATGGCTGCGCGAGTGCGAATCCGCTCTTCGGGATCATGCCGAGACCTCTCCAACGGCGATCGACGGTTTGGAACACTTCCTTGAGAACGGCTCGAGCGGCTAGATTTCCAGAGGGTCGCACGGCGCGAGCGTATTGATTATCGAGCGACGGACTCCCGTGCTCGAGCTGGCGAACACATCGCAAGATGCCCTGAACGAGGTCGAGCGGCTCAAAGCCGGTGACCACCATGGGAACCTGGTATTTGTCGACGAGCAACGAGTATTCGTCGAGTCCCATGATGGCGCAGACATGGCCGGCCGCGAGGAAGCCATCCACCCGCCGGTCGGGATCGCTCAGGATCACTTCGAGTGCGGGCGGAACGAGCACGTGGGCGACGAGCAGAGAGAAGTTTGGCAAGCGTCTGCGCCTCGCTTCCACCACGGCCATCGCGTGAGCCGGTGCCGTCGTTTCGAAGCCGACGGCGAAGAACACGACCTCGCGCGCGGGATTCTGCTCCGCGAGGTCTAACGCGTCGAGAGCCGAATATACGATACGAACGTCGCCACCCGAAGCCTTGACGGAAAAGAGATCACGATGGGATCCCGGCACCCGAAGCATGTCGCCGTAGGAACAGAAGATCGTCTCGGCGCGCGCAGCAATAGCCAGAGCGCGATCGATCGTTTCGGTCGGCGTAACGCATACCGGGCACCCGGGACCATGAAGAAGAGTGACCTTGTCGGGCAATAGCTCGTCGATACCGAAGCGAACGAGCGCGTGGGTCTGGCCTCCGCAGACCTCCATGATATTCACCGGGCGCGTGATGAGCTGTCCAATTGCGTCGATATAGCGTCGGACGTCATCCGCATTGCGGTACTCGTCGAGGTATTTCATCGTCTATCCAGCAGCTAGCGCGCGCTCCGCTTCGTCGATCCACATCAGAGTCGTCTTCGCCTCTTCCGGATCGATCACGCTGATCGCGAAGCCCGCGTGGATGATGACGTAATCTCCGACCTTGGCCTCCGGGAGGTACACGAGCGAGATCTCCTTGACCACGCCTGAAAATGACACTCGAGCGATTCGCAAGTTGCCGGTCGGTTCGCCGACGATTTCACCGGGAATGCCGAGACACATCCTGCCGCTCCTTCCATCGCTCCATTGCGACCCACGCCTGCCCCAGCGATAGCCCCCCATCATTCGGAGGCACTCGGCTGCAAGAAATCACTTCAAAGCCGGTCTGCTCTAGGGCAGTGCGAGCTTGGATGGACAGTAGCCTACTCTGGAAGCACCCGCCCGTCAGTGCGACTCGAGAGCAGGCCGCGCGGCGAGCGATCTCTACGGTCATCTGGGAGAGGGCTGCGTGGAAGCGTCCGCTCACGACGCCGGCCGACACACCTCGTCCGAGGTCCTCGACAACCGATTCGATCACGGGCTGCCAGTCGGCAATCCAGATGCCCCCGTGCTCGTGCAGCGCGAAGGCGTAACCCTCCGACACCGGTTCAGCCAAGGCCTCGAGGTCCATCGCCGCCTGCCCCTCGAACGTCGCCACATCTCGAACGCCGGCGATACAAGCGACCGCATCGAACAAACGCCCGATGCTAGTGGTCCATGGCGTTGCCGTTTCTGTTCGAAGCATCGAGACGAGTCCGCGCTCTTCGGCTGGGGAGAACCGGCCGGGTAGAAGCGTCATCGCGCGGTCCCCAAGGAGCTCAAAGAGGACTCCGATCGCCGATCGCCGTGGCTCCCGCGCGGCCCGGTCGCCCCCTGGAAGGCGGAAGGCTCGAATATGGGCGACGCGTTTGGCGTGTGCCCCTTGCAGGACAAGGCATTCACCACCCCATACGCGACCGTCATCGCCGAGTCCCGAACCGTCCCAAGCGAACCCGAGCGCCGCGCCCTCGATGCGATGTTCCGCGAGGCAGGCGGCGACGTGCGCGTGGTGATGTTGCACGCGTTCGATGGGAATCGCGAACTTGTCCGCTAGCCTCTGGGCGAGCAGAGTCGAAGCAAAGTCGGGGTGCTCATCGCACGCGACGACGTCTGGTCGAGCCCGATAGAAGTCGAGGAAGTCGGTCACGGTGCGTTCGAGGAGCAGCTGGGATGCGGTGGTATCGAGGTCGCCGAGATGTTGACTGATGATGATGTCGGACCCGATGCCGAGAGCGATCGTAGATTTGAAGTGGCCACCAAGAGCCAAAATGGTAGGTCCACCTCGGTCGCGAGCGAGCGGTGTCGGGGCATATCCTCGAGCACGCCGAAGGATTTCCTCCCCCGTCGGGCCGATGCGAATCAGAGAATCGTCCACGGGGCGCGCAATCGGTCGATTGTGCATGAGAAACGCGTCCGCAATGTCACCCAAGCGATCGAGCGCTTCGGCGTCATGCACGCAGATTGGCTCGTCGCTCACGTTGCCGCTCGTGCACACGATGGGTCTGCCCACGCGATCCATGAGAAGGCGATGCAGGGGAGATGACGGCATCATGGCACCGAGCCACGGGCTCGATCTCGAGACTCCCGTCGCGATTGGATTCGGGCAGCGCGTGTCGCGGCGAGCCGCTACGAGCACGATCGGTGCGGCGGCCGAAGAGAGCGCCTCCTCTTGCAGCGGGTCGACGGTCGCGTGGGCTCTGAGCTCCGAGATAGATGAGAACATCACGGCGAATGCCTTGTCTGGCCTGCGTTTGCGCGCTCGAAGGGTCGCGACCGCACGCTCGCTTGTCGCGTCGCAGGTGAGCTGGTAGCCGCCAACCCCTTTCACCGCGACGATGGCTCCTTCCGCGATGGCCTCGCATGCGCATTCGAGCGCCGCCCATCCCCGGGCATCGACACCGCCATCGCGCCGAACCCACCTGAGCTCAGGGCCGCACGCCGGACAAGCGACGGGTTCCGCGTGGAATCGGCGATCCGCGGGATCTCCGTATTCGCGTGCGCACTCTGGGCACAACACGAACTCCCTCATCGTGGTGTTCGACCGGTCGTAGGGCAGAGCCAGCGTGACAGTGTACCTCGGGCCGCAGTCGGTGCAGTTCGTGAACGGATAGCGGAACCGCCGGCAACTGGGGTCCGCCATCTCGCGCAAACACTGCTGGCAAGGAGCTCGGTCGGCAGGAAGTGTGGGCGATGTCTCGTCGCCTGCGAGGACACTCGTCCGTATCTGAAACCCGCTCGCCTCGACGGGTTCTCCAGGTTCGGTCGTGATGTCGCCGACGCGCGCTGCCGGCGGCGCGTCGTCGCGAAGAGCGCGAATGAAATCACTTAGCGCGCTATCGGCTCCCTGCACGACGATCGTAACGCCCCGCCCATCGTTCCACACGAAGCCGGCAAGCCCGCGAGCCACGGCCGCGCGATGCACGAAGGGTCGGAATCCGACGCCCTGAACGGTTCCGGAGACTTGAATGGTGAGGCGCTTCAAGGGGTCTCAGTCAGCCACAGAAACCATTATCGAAGCAGAAAATATAGTCCCACGAGGACCCCAGCGAGCGGGACGGCTTTGCGAATGCGATTGCGTTCGTGAAACGCGAGTCCTCCCACGACAAAACTGATGATGACGTTGCTTCGCCGGACGGTGGACACGACCCCGACAAGCGCTCCGGGAATCGCCAAAGCCCGGAAGTAGAGTGCGTCGGCGACAAGGAGCAGCACGCCGACGGCGGGGATAGCCCATCGCCATTGGAACGGAGTCCGGTCTCGGTTGCGCTTGGCCCATATCCATAGGACGAGCCCACCCTGGAGCATCGTATTGTATGCGGTAAACCAGAACTGCATCGCCATCGCTGGAAGATGAGCCACCTGCATCAGATGCTTGTCGTAGAGGGCGCTCACCGCACCGAAAAACGTGCCTGCAAATAGCATCCACACAGCGCGACTTCGTTCGAAGACAATGCCCTCTTGGCGGCCTACGAACGAAAATCCGATGTAGGCGGCGATGGTGATCGCTATTCCAAACGATTGGGAAACTGTGAGTCGTTCTCCAAAGAAAAAGACGGCTCCTAGGACGGTCAACATGGGTGCGCTCGCGCGCACTGGCGACGCGAGAGAAATGGGCAGCGATCGGAGGGCAAAGAACGTGAGCGTCCAGGACGTCGTCACGATCGCAGCCTTGACCACGACGAGCGCGTGAGCGTGCCACGACATAGATGCGATTTCGACGCCAAGGCGTGCTGCGAGCGACGGAGCAATCTTCGTTACGACGTAGGCGGGAGCGACAAAGATCAGCCCCGAAAGGCCAGTCGCAAACAGGACCAAAAGCACCGCGTTGCGATCGACGGCGGCCTTCTTGGCCACGTCGTAGAACCCAAGGAAGAACGCTGACAGAAGCGACAGTGCAAGCCAGGTCATGAAAATCGTGAATGTTCGGTGATGTCCCGCAACGTCGATTTGCCCTGCAACCGATGGGCCTCTCTCAGAACGTCCCCACGAGGGCGATGCCGCTACCAGCAGGCACGAGGGCCGCTCGAGGGGCTATGGGGGCGGGATTTCCGGGCGGACGTTTCGATGGGTTATCGGGGCCGCCGACGACCTGTGCGGAAAACGGCAATCCAGCGATGAGGAGAATCGCCCCCGCGGCTTGAATGATGCCACCGGTGACGAGCGCTGCTCTGACCGCGGACTCTTCCGCGCAAGGATCGACGGGAATCGATACGCCGGCAGGAAGCTGAGGCTGATTGCAGCTTCCGCGATTCGCGAGATCGATCCAAGGTCCGATGAGGGGTGCCAGCAGCACCTGATCGGAGGACCGAGGCGAACCGAGTCCGACATAGGCGCTCGGAATGTATGACATTCCGAGAACGACGGCTCCCGTGATTGTCGCGACGGCGGAGCCCGATGCTTCCACCGTTCCTCCCCCTGGGACGCGTTCGCCCACGTGGAACGCTCCCGTCATTTCGATGCCGTCTGCGGGGGCAAGCGCAATAGTCGGCGCTGATTCGGCCGGAGCTCCGCGTACGACGTCGGAGTCCTCCGGGGACGTTGCGGTCCCTGGCTTGAACCGAATGAAGATGGGCGGGGTGCTGGCCGATCGAACCGCCGTGATCCTGCCCTGCGAGTCGGTTTCAATGACGTCCCCCGGCGCGAGCTTGTGAACGACGACAGGGGAGCTCGGAATCGCGACGTGATCCGCTTCGATTTGCGCGCCGGCTGGCAATGCGATTCGCGCTTCTCCGCGAACGATTGCCGTCGCGTGCAGCTGTCCCGAACTTTGCATATTGCGAGCCGCTTCGAGCCCAAACGTCCGGGTGACCGTGACACTTCGGACGCACCCCACGCATGCGCCCAGAAGCAAAACCTGCCAAGCTTTCATGACTGTCGTCCCTCTGGAAGCATACGCGCTTTGTTCCCAGGAAGTGAATGGCGCGCGCGCCGCCGCAGGTTGGGGCGGGCCACTGCTCACTCGTTGTCGACGGAGATTCCCTTCATAAGCGCGCACCGAGCTGAAATCCGAAACGAAATGACGTGAACGTCGAGGCTGAAGCGGGTTGGGCGATGTGAGGAAGGTAGAAAACGCTCGCGTCGAGCCCCAGAAAGAAATAGCTCCATGTGAGCGCGAGCAGCGCTTGGGGCTCGATGTATATCGAGTGCGCTGCGGTGTGTGACGTGCTCGAGGCACACGTGTGATCAGACTGGCAGATCGTCGTCGTGCTGTCTGTCGTGTTCACGTAATCGCCTACGCCCACGACTGCTCTAAGCAGGAGAAGCCTTTCGAACGACAGTCCGTAACCGCCTTCGACTCCGTACGAAAATCCGTGGGAGCTGCCACATCCCCCGGGGTAGCTCTCATCACAAGCCGCTTCAGTGAGATAATCCATATACGTCAGCCCGCCATAAGCTCCTCGAAATATTGCCCCAGCTCGCCCGCCAACGCCACCGCCGGCCAGCGGTCCCGGCGCGCCATAGAGCGGCGACTCGAGCTCGGTGCCCGAGACCACCACGCGGCCGGCCGCTTCGACATGAATCGGGCCGAGCAATCCGGGGAAGCCGCCATCGGGTTCGAGGGCCAGTGCTCCTTTTGCGACGCTCGAAACGACCGCGGCGCAGAGGACCCCCAACGCCGTCGGCGTTTTCACGTTGTGAGGCTAGCACACGAGGGGAGACCGAGATCCCGTCCCGATACTCATCGAGAACGCACTTGTCCTCGAGATTTGCCCTCACCCCCGCTGAACCGCGATGCTGTCTGCCCTCTCCCAAGGGAGAGGGCGACCGTGAAATAGCGTGAACTGAGGGGTGAGGGCCCAATTCCGGACGGGTGCTCCGCGACTTTCGGGATGGGTTCAAAAACGAAAGCGCTGCCACCCCGCATGGGATGACAGCGCCGTCGTAGCCCCCCGTCGTTCGTCAGATTTACTTGCTGCGGGGCGTTTCAATCTGCGCTTGCGCCGCCGCGAGGCGCGCGATGGGAACGCGGAATGGCGAGCAGCTCACGTAGTCGAGCCCCGTCCTGTGGCAGAACTTGACGCTCTCGGCATCGCCGCCGTGTTCGCCGCAGATGCCCACGTGGAGGTCCTTGCGTGTCGATCGACCGCGCTCGACCGCGACCTTGATGAGCTCTCCGACGCCATCGGTGTCGATGGTCTGGAAGGGGTCGTCCTTGAGGATCTTCTTCTCGAGATAATCAGGAAGGAAGCTTCCGATGTCGTCTCGGCTGAATCCGAAGGTCATCTGAGTGAGGTCGTTCGTTCCGAACGAGAAGAACTCAGCGACTTCGGCCATCTTCGCCGCCTGGAGCGCCGCGCGCGGAATCTCGATCATCGTTCCGACGTGGAACGGAATCTTGACTCCAAGCTTGGCAGTGACTTCTCCCGCGACGCGGTCGATGATCACCTTCTGATCCGTGAGCTCGTTCGGGTGGCAGGTGACCGGGATCATGATCTCCGGGTGAGCCTGTTTGCCCGCCTTGATGAGCTCTCCAGCCGCTTCCAGAATGGCGCGGACCTGCATCTCGGTGATCTCTGGGTAGGTCACCCCGAGACGGACGCCGCGATGGCCGAGCATCGGGTTGTTTTCGCGCAGAGCATCGGCGCGCTTCTGAAGCTCGGCGTGGTCGATGTGGAGCTCCTTGCCAAGAGCCTCGAGCTTGTCGTGCGCGTGGGGCACGAACTCGTGAAGCGGCGGGTCGAGGAGGCGAATCGTAATGGGGAGACCGTTCAATGCCTCCATCGTCGCCTTGATGTCGGATTTGACGAATGGGAAGAGCTCCGCGAGAGCAGCTTTGCGCTCGGCGAGAGTCTTGCTCATGATCATCTTGCGAAGCAAGAAGAGCGGCTTGTCTGAGCCCTCGCCGTAGAACATGTGTTCGGTCCGGAATAGACCGATGCCCTGCGCGCCGAACTGGATGGCCTTCTTGGTGTCCTTCGGGCTGTCTGCATTCGTGCGCACCTGGAGCGTGCGGATCTCGTCCACGAGCTTCATGAACGACGTGTAGGACGCGTTCTTCTCGACGTCTGCGTCGACGAGCGGAAGATCGGAGTTGAACACGAGGCCTTTGGTGCCGTTGAGGGTGACCCAGTCGCCTTCTTTGACGACGACGCCGCCCTTGGTCTTGAACGACTTGCCGTCGTCGAGAACTTCGATATCGGAACACCCGACGATACAGCACTTGCCCCAGCCGCGGGCCACGAGAGCCGCGTGGGAGGTCATTCCGCCCTTGGTGGTCAGAATAGCCTGGGCCTTGTGCATTCCGTCGACGTCTTCAGGCGAGGTCTCCTCGCGTACGAGAACGACCTTCTCGCCTCGTTCGGCCCACTTCACGGCGTCCTCGCTTGTGAAGACGGCGCGCCCCTTCGAGCCTCCAGGGCCGGCAGGAAGGCCTTTGGCGATCGGCTTGAGAGCGCCCTCCGCCTTCGGATCGATCATCGGCAGAAGGAGCTCGACAAGCTGATTCGGCCCAACGCGCTTGACCGCAGTCTTCGCGTCGATGAGGCCTTCCTTGTGCATGTCGACGGCCATCTTGATCGCGGCGGTGCCGTTTCGCTTGCCGTTGCGGCACTGCAGCATGAAGAGCTTGCCGCGCTCGATCGTAAACTCGATATCCTGCATGTCATGGTAGTGCTTTTCGAGCTTGATCTGGATGTCGAAAAGCTGCTTGTAAATCGCGGGCATCGTCTTCTCGAGAGTCGGCAGATGAGAGCTCTGCGCGTTCTTCGAGTTGTCGTTGATCGGAGCGGGCGTCCGGATTCCTGCGACGACGTCCTCGCCCTGGGCATTGATTAGGTACTCGCCGTAGAAGTTCGGGTCGCCGTTGCCAGGGTTGCGCGTGAACGCAACGCCGGTCGCCGAATCGTCGCCCATGTTGCCGAACACCATGGACTGAACGTTCACGGCGGTGCCCCAGTCGTCGGGGATCTTCTCAATTCGGCGGTAATCGACCGCACGCTTTCCGTTCCAGCTCATGAACACGGCGCCGATGCCGCCCCAAAGTTGATCCTGGGGATCTTCCGGAAACGGCTTCCCGAGGACATCTTTGACCATCTTCTTGAAGTCGGCCACGAGGCCCTTGAGATCGTCAGCCGTCAGCTCGGTGTCGTTCGTGTAGCCCTTCGCCTTTTTCACAGCGTCGAGACGCTCGTCGAGGACTTTGCGAATTCCCTTGCCGTCCTTCGGCTCGATGCCTGCGGCCTTCTCCATCACGACGTCGGAGTACATCATGATCAGGCGGCGATACGCGTCGTAGGCGAAACGCGGATTTTGCGTCTGTGCGATGACGCCCTGGATCGTCACGTCGTTCAGACCAACGTTGAGAACCGTGTCCATCATGCCCGGCATCGACGCGCGAGCGCCGGAGCGAACGGAGACGAGCAGCGGGTTCTTGGGGTCGCCGAACTTCTTCTCCATCAGCTTCTCGACGGCCGCGAGAGCGGCTTCGCCTTGGGCCTTGAGCTCGGGCGGATAAGTCTTGTCGTGCGCGTAGTAATACGTGCACACCTCGGTCGTGATGGTGAATCCGGGTGGTACCGGCAGGCGCAGCGAAGAATGACCCGCCATTTCGGCGAGGTTGGCACCCTTGCCGCCCAGCAGGTTTTTCATGGATTCATTCCCGTCGGCACTACCGCCGCCGAAGGAATAGACGTACTTGGTCATGCGAACTCCTCCATTTCCTTGAGACTGCGCGCGCGTCGTTCAAAGCTCGCGGGCTGGGCTCGGTAAACTAGTTGCGGGCAGCCGCGGGCACAATAGCGGAACTTGCTCGTGGGGCCACTCCGAGGTGCATGGCATGACGTCGATGAAAGCTCATGCGCGGTTTCTGCGCGAAGACGCAATTGGAACGCGTCCCATGGGCCACATTCGCCGAGTGGCTTTGTCCGCAGGGCTCCAGTTCGGCGGCAAAGAAGTCAGTGGTGTCGCGGGTAACGCGAGCTGCGCTCACGCGCTCAAGGCAGGCGATACCCGATTCCGAGCCCCATCGATCCAATGACAGGTTTCCGCTTTTCTGCCGCATTCCACACCGCATAGTTGCCTATTTGGAAATCCGGTCGCGTGACATCCACGAGGGCGTCGCCGTGAAACCGCATAAATAGTCGATCGGTAAAGGGCCACTCAACTCCGACCCTCCCACCCAAGGCAGCGAAGAGCATGCCGTCGGAGTTCGGATGGACAACCTCCGAGGCCGCCGCATGGAGCCACCCCAGTTCTCCCAAGAGGCAAATGACGGCCGCGCCATGGTGGATGCACGGAACGAGCGTGCCGGCGACGAAGGTAGACGATACGGTCCCGTCGGGAACGACGCTGAGCGGCAGCGACCAATCGACGCTCAGCTCCGCGCCAAGCGAAAGGGGAAGGTTTCGACGGGACCACCAGCGCGCGAACGCTGCAGCCCTCGGTCCAGGGCTGGGGCCGAGGCCGGCAGATGCGGCAAGGTCGCCACCGACGGCCCAAGGAGTCGCGTTGTCGATTGGCACAGGCCGAGGAGGCGTCGGCGGCTCGACCCTTGTGATGGTGGGCAACGCGGGGGCGGGAGGCGGCTCTGGGGCCGATGGCGGCGGCGGCTGAACGGCGGATGGTTTGGGGAGCAGTTGTGCTGACGCGTCCAGAGCAATGCTGATCGCGAGGGCGAGAGCGTCGAAGAGCTCCGAGCAGCTCTCGTCGTTCGATCGAATCTCCCGCGTCCCGCGAGCAAGCCCTGCGTCGTCGACAATCTGAAGGCGCCCCACATAGCTTCCGTGGTCTCGGGTGACCCAAACTACCAAGGTCTTTTTCGCCCACGCGAAAAACGGATCGTAGCCAAATCGGCTGGCCACCGCCTTTCGCAAGGTCTCTTCGTCCGGGCACTCGGCGGCATCCGTTGTTCGCGAATATACGAGATGAGCTGATGAATTCGCTCGCACGTTTCGCGCCGTCGCGCCCACGAGCAACGCTGCCGCTCCAGCGATGAGCCTCATCCGCGTCACGCTATCGTTCCTTTCGATGGCTTGGCGACCAATATCTCGGTGGCGTGTGCAGATGCAGAAGAACCCCACACTGAATACGGAATCGCGAAGCTCGAATGGTCAAGAGCGCGAGCCCCCCTCGATGCGACCAAGCAAGCGCAATAGGCCGTCTAACACCGTAAACGGGTGCGGCGGACATCCGGGAACGTAGAGGTCAACGGGAATATCTCCGGGTACCCCGTCGCGGGAGCGCCCTCCACCTGAATACGGGCCTCCCGAGATCGCGCAGCTTCCTACCGCGATGACGATCTTTGGGGGCGGAATCGCGGCATAGGTTTCGCGCAAAGCGAATTCCATATTATCGGTCACCGGGCCCGTGATGACGACACCGTCGGCATGCCTCGGGGATGCAACGAAATCAATCCCAAATCGGCTTAGGTCGAAAACGACGTTGCTTAGCGCATTGAGCTCTGCCTCGCAGCCACCGCAGCCACCAGCGGAAACCTGACGAAGCTTGAGGGATCGACCGAACAGCCTGCGCATGGTGTCGTCGAGTGCGGACACGATCCTGCCTCCTTGTGAATCGTGGACGAGGTCTGCTCGAGAGCGTGCGGCGAGCCGGTGGTCGCGTGTGAAGGTGATGGCGCCCGTAGGGCAGTGCGGCTCGCAGAGGGGACAGAAGACGCAAGCTCCCGTATCAATGCGAAGAGGCGCGTGCGAAATCGCGTTCACCGGGCACACGTCGGCGCAGGCATCGCAATCCGTGCTGCATTTGCTTTCGTCGAGGTTCGGTCGCCCCCTGAAGCGTTCCGGTAGCGAGGGCATGGCGCCGGAGATATCGACGGTTCGGTGCCCTTGTCTGAGACGGGTGAGCCACAGATTCGGCATCGCGTCAGTGTCCTCCAGGTCCGCTCATGGGGCCGCCTTTATGGGTGGGTAGAGGAAAAACAATCGATTCACAGGTCGTGCCCTGAGTAGGAAAGATTAAAGCTCTTGTTGCAAAGCGGAAAGTCCGAAATCGGGCAGTCTCGCAGAGCCATCGTGAGGCCAAACCAGTTGTGAAACGACGGGTCCACGATTCGGTACGCCGTGAACTGCCCGACCTCGTTCGTCACTGCCACGTGCGCGATCTCTCCGCGCCATCCTTCCACGAGCGACACGCACACGGCCTCTCGAGTCCGTGCGCCCACGGCACCATGGATAGGCGAATCGGAGAGCGAAGCGATCTGCTCCTTCACGAACGTGAGTGATCTCTGAATTTCGACCCAGCGAACGAGTGCTCGAGCCATGACATCGCCACCGGGTGCGATGGCTATCGGTACGTGAGCAAATCGATAGATGCCTCGAGGATGGTCCCGTCGGACATCTCGGTCGCACTCGCTCGCACGAGCGACCGGGCCGACGAGTCCCAGTTCTTCGGCAACGGTGTGCGAAACTCGCCCGGTCTCCTCGAATCGTGCCGCGAGCGCCGAGGATGCGAATGCCATGTTGGCGGTGTCTTCGAGATCGCGCTGCACGCGCGTCAGCCTCGCAATCCAAGCGGCGCGCTGATCCAAAGGAACGCCGAAGCGAACGCCACCCGGAATCACCATGCCGCGCCCGACCCGACTTCCAGACAACTCCATCGTCAAATTGAGAAATTCCCCTCGAAGTCGCCCGAAATACGAAGCTCCCGGCAGATACCCTACGTCACCGCAAAGGGCCCCGAGGTCGCCCGTGTGATTCGCGAGTCGCTCGAGCTCGAGTGCCACACCTCGCAGCGCGAGCGCGGCGAGCGGAACCTCGGAGCCCCCCAGTGCCTCCTCGTTCATGCAATAGGCTGTCGCATGCCCAATGCTCGTGTCGCCCGCAACGGACTCCGAGATGAGCAGTCGCCTAGAGTCAGGCGATCTGAGAAATAACGCTTCGGCGCCCCGGGTCTGATAGCCGAGCTGTATCTCGAGGTGCAGGACGGTCTCCCCTTCGCACTGAAAGCGAAAGTGTCCGGGCTCGATGATGCCCGCATGGACGGGGCCGACCGCGACCTCGTGGACGCCAGCGCCTCGAACCTCGAAGAACGGATGGGGCCGGGCGGGCGCACCTGAGCCCATCGGCTTTTCCAATGTGTCGTGGCGCCGGAGAGGCTTTGGCCACGGGTGTCCTATCGGTTGGATCCCATAGTCCTCGAGGAGGCAGCGTTCGAAGGCTTGAGCCTGAGGGAGCTCTGGCGTCAGAGAGCGATAGGCGAACGCTCGACTGTCTGGGTCTCGCATGAGTCGCGTGCGCAGAAGTCCGATTCGACCTTGCAGGTCATCGACCAGTACCCCGAGAATCGATATCGCGTCATCCAGCTCCGGACTCGCGACGAGCGAGACAACGCGGGCCCCTTGTCCACAGGCTGCCAGGCAGGCTTGCCAAAACGCAAACGCATCGATCGAGGCTATCGACTGGGACGGCACGGCCACGCCGTTTCGCGTCCAGGTGATGGACGGCGAGGACGTCTGAGGAGCCGTATCGGGTGGTGCGGGCACGTCCACGATTCAACCTCCTAACGACCTCGCTGTCAGTTCGATCGCGTGCGCGACCAGCGGGGGGACGTAGAGTCCAAGCACGAGGACACAGGCGAGAGCGAGAGCGGGTGCCGCGAGCAGAGGCCACGGCTCCTTCAGAGGAGGCGAATCGGACTTGGGCTCCCCATGTACCATCGAAAAGACGACGCCACACATCCCTAGGAGTCCGATGGCCAAACAACCCAAAAACGGTATCGCGAAGAACAAACCGGGCCCCTGCATGGCCGAACGAAAGATCATGAACTCGCTCATGAATGGTCCGAACGGTGGAGTGCCCCCTATCGCAAAACAAAGCGCGATGAGCAGCCCCGCGGACAGCGGAATGCGACCGAGTGCTCCGCGAACCTCGTGAACTGCCGATGTCTTATAGGCACGTAGCACATTGCCAGCGACAAAGAAGAGTCCCGCTTTGCATAGGGAGTGATTGAGCGCGTGAAGCATCGATCCATACGTCGCCGCCCCACCCAAACCGATGCCCACCGTGATAATCCCCATATTCTCGATGCTGGAATACGCGAAAAGCCTTTTGTAGTCCCTTTGACCCACCATCAGGGCACTGGCGACCGCGACAGAACCGAATCCAAGAACGACAAGCAGCTGACGAGCGAACCCTGCTTCCCCCGCGGCCAAGCAGACCTGAAACGTTCGCAGCATTCCTAGAAGCGCGCAATTGAGAACCGCCCCCGATAGCAGCGCCGACACCGGAGACGGCGCCTGACTGTGTGTGTCGGGAAGCCACGTGTGCATCGGAACGAGCCCCATCTTCGTTCCGTACCCCACGAGCACGAAGACGAATGCGGCCTTGAGCCATGGTCGAGCCATTCCGGGGGCGGACTTCTCGAGGGAGGACAGAAGAAGGCTCGAACCGCCAGCGGGCGACGCCGATGCTGCGACTCCGAGCAAAAACGTTCCCAGAAGCGCGAGCGCGATGCCCACCGAGCATATAAGAAGATATTTCCAGGTGGCCTCGAGCGCCCCTCGTCTCTTGTGGAAATACACGAGTGGCGCACTGGTGAGGGTCGTCGCCTCGATCGCGGCCCACAAGATCGCGAGATGCTGCGTCGTCGTGACCACGGTCATGGCGGTCAAAAACCAGAGAAGACAGGGGACGAAGTGGCGTGGAACCGGTGTTCCTTCTCGTGTCGCGTTCGAAAGGAAGGACACCGTGTAAAGTGTAACGAGCACGAAAAGTAGGCTGAGAATCGACAAGAAGAACCGGCCGGGTGCGTCTAACGTCCATATCATCCCGACCGGGGCCACCCGAGGAGAGGACGCAACGAGCAGGGTCGTAGTGACCGCGTGGAACGCGGCCGTCGCCGAGAGCGCCACCAACGCAAAGCGCATTCGACCCACGGCGAAGCTGATGAGTCCAACCGCCGCCGGCAGCACGATCAAGAGGGCGATGAGCATCCGTCAGTCCTTGAGGCTGGACAGCTGATGGGTGTCGACATGGTCGAACTCCCGGCTGATATGCAGGATGGCGACTCCCATCACGAAGACTCCGCCGAGAACGTCGAGCAGCATTCCGAGCTCCACGGCGAACGGCATGTCCGAAACCAGAGTTTGGCCAAAAATGAAGACTCCGTTTTCGAGAGTCAGATACCCGATAATCTGAGTTATCGCCAACCGTCGACTGATAAGAACGAAAAGTCCGTGCAGGATGGTTGTAAGGGCTATCGGAACTAGCAACGTGGACGGCATGGCCATCGGCAGAACGAGAACTCGGGCCAAGTAGAAGGCGATCGCCGTGAGGGCTGTTGCAAACAACGCCGCTGCGTGCCGGCTGACATGAGGTGCCGATTCCCGGCGCACGTGAGCGGAACGCAGAAACCGAAACAATAGCCAAGGAATCACAAGGGCCTTGATGACAAGGGCGCTGACACTCACCGTGGCTACATGGATGAGCTGACCGTGCTGTCCCCAGAGCACGATCGGAAGCAGCGAAAGCGCCACGCCTTGCAGTGCGGTCGCGCGGATGCACGTGGCGATGTCGCTCGAGGCGACGATGATCATGTCGGTGACGAGAATAAATCCAAGAAGGGAGTCCGCACATCCAGTCAACGTCATGGCCCGCCTCGATAGAATAGAGCGACGAGTCCGAGAGCCGTGATGACGGTGGCTCCGATGAGAATCTCGGGCACTCTCGAGAGCCGCAGCCGTGCGGTGACGGATTCAACGAGACCGACCGCCACCGCGAGAACCGATTGGCCTACGAGCAGAAGAAAGGTCGCGCCGACGGGGTTGGCTCCCACCGATATAGGAAGAAATAGGTGCACGATCACGCTCCCTAGGATGAAGAGCTTGAGTGCGCTGCCGTACACGATAAACGCTAGGTCTGGGCCTCCGTGGTCGAGGACCATGACCTCGTGCACCATGGTCAGCTCGAGGTGTGTCGTCGGATCGTCGAAGGGAATTCGGCTGCATTCGGCCAGCAGGACGATAAATAGAGTAATTGCCGCTGCCAGCGTGGCTGGATAGCCGAGATTCTGCCCGCCGACGGTCCACGCTCGAAACGCACCACTCAACGACAGCGCTCGAATGGGAACGCAAATCGTCGCGAGGCCAAGGAGGAGAGCTGGTTCCGCGAGGGCGGAAAACGTGGCTTCTCGGCTGGCGCCCATGCCTTCAAAACTCGAGCCGGTATCGAGCGCTGCCGCCATGGTGAAAAAGCGCCCCAAGGCAAGCAGATAGACGAACACTATGACGTCACCCGTAAACTCGAGTGGAGCACGTGAACCAATCGGCACCAGAAGTCCCGCCGCGAGCAACGCCGCCAGGGACACGATGGGACCGGCGGTGAAAAGCCATGTTGTCGTGGAGCTGTAGACGGCTCCTTTTGTTAGGAGCTTGGCGATGTCGATATAGGTCTGAGCAAGCGGCGGACCCACCCGACCAGCGACGATCGCCTTGGTCTTGCGAATCAGCCCGAGCGATAGAGGCGGGAATGCCAAGAGCACCCCGATGTGAATGAGTACATTGATCATGGCGAGCCCAGCGCCGTCGGAAGCACGAGCACCCAAACCAGCAAACCTATGAGGACCGCCAGAATATATACGAGATACGTATGAATGTGCCCCTGCTGCAGGACGTGCAACCGACCGAGAAGCCGAACGATACGGCGCATCGCAGGGACAAACAAGAGGTCAGCGGGAATGTCGACATAGCGGCGTTCGAAGTGTGCGCGGGTCGGAAAGTATCCTGAGGGTCCGTCGCGATGAACGCGCGTAGGGTAGAAGCCGTCGAATGGCGCGAGAAGCGGCGCGGCGAACGACGTCGCTGTGTACTGCATTCGTGGTGTCGGGGCGTCATAGCCGCAGCCCCATGTGCTGGCGCGGCTCACGGGTCGTCCTCGGAACAAGAGCTTCCGAACGCAACCGAGCGCAATGACCAATGCGACAAGCAGAGCGGTCACTCGGGCTGCCATCGCGATCCCATCCACGACACCGGCCGGATCGACATTCGCGCGAACGAGCTCGACGACTGGAGCGTTCACGAGCGACAGAGCGAGCATCGGCGACAGGCCGATGGCGACCGAGAGGGTCCCGCCGATGATCATGGCCGTCGCCGTGGTCCATCCGATTTCGTGCGCTCTCTCTGTCGCGGCGGAGCGGGGGATACCGAGAAAGATGATTCCGTAGGTCCGGACGAAGCATGCGCACGCAATTGCGCCTGTGAGCGCGAGCGTCGGCACCACCACGAGCGATGCCGTTGCCCCGGCTCCCGGCACGACCGCGGCAGCGTGAAGCGCGCCGACATATAACAATAGCTCGCCGATGAACCCGTTCAGCGGAGGAAGCCCAGATATGGCGATCGCGCCTAACAAAAAGGCCGCGGCGGTCACAGGCATCTGGCGAGAGAGACCTCCCAGAGACTCGATGTTGCGAGTTCGCGTTGCATGGGCGATCGCCCCCGCGCAATGAAAGAGTAGCCCTTTCATCAATCCGTGATTCAACCCGTGGATTAGTGCTGCTGCATACCCGAGATATGCGACGACCGGGAGCGACTCGCTCTGGCCCAGCATTCCGACGCCCAAGGCCAGCGCGATGATTCCGATATTCTCGACGCTGCTATAGGCGAGCAGACGCTTGATGTCGGTCTGTCCGAGCGCGTGGAGCACTCCGCCAAGGCTCGATGTGGCCCCTATGACG
>Ga0182030_10010866_pt1 | contig 18430 bp, 18 predicted proteins | sample 812S3MmetaG_FD_121299 | JGI IMG/M metagenome (GOLD analysis project Ga0182030, IMG submission 121299) | Permafrost microbial communities from Stordalen Mire, Sweden - 812S3M metaG (Illumina Assembly) | ecosystem: Environmental > Terrestrial > Soil > Wetlands > Permafrost | place: Sweden...
CGCCGACGTCCGATCAGCGGTTTGGTTGGAAGCAGATGGAATCAGACAGTAAACCTGTCACTTCTTGGCGGGAGAAACTCTGAGACTGTCAGTCCCGACTCGGCTATAATTCTTCGGTTAATTGGCTTCACACGGCAGGAGTGGAGTTCATGAACAGGCTCGTCGAAATTCGCAATCAGGAATTTATGTGCCGAGAGCGTGCTCTGCTGGATTCCGAGCGTAAGGTTTTCTGGCTGGCGAAAGCCGAAGAGTGGGAACAGTGCGCGCTCGATGAGATTGCGTTTCACTTTAGAGAATGCAATCTCGATATAACTAATCCCCAGACGTCCACTTCCTAGAGAGCATTTTGCGGCAAAGTGGAATCCCCCTTGCCGCAAGAAAATCCTCCAATGCAGCGCGGCTGCTTTCGCCGCTGCGCCGGCCGATGATCGCTGTGCGCGCAACGCGGCGGCGGCATTCGAACTCACACGCGCCGAACGAACGCGTTAGTGTCGGCTTTCCGGCTTGGTGACAGTGTGCCTGACTTCGGCGCCGCAGTCGGAGCACTCATAGACGAAGTCGATCTTTGCCATGCTCCAATGAGGCTCGACGTCTCTGACGTACATAGGGAGCAGTCCTATGCAGCCTGGGCAGACAATCGCAGCGGTCTCAATCTCGTGATGCTGGACGTAGGCTGGCATGTCGGGTCTCCTTCACGACGGAAGCACAATAAATTTCAACCCGAGGCAACCTACCGCGTATCATGGATGCGCCTCATCAACTCTTGCGAACGTAAAAAGAACGGCCGCACAATCTTCGTGGGTGTGGCTTTCCTGTAACATGCCATTCGATGTGATGCGTTTGTCGCGCGAGACGGCGCGTCCGTCACGCCGTCTCATGCTTCGCAAGATCGCGGGCGTGATCGAAACGGCTGGCTTGCAGGTCGCTGCCGGTGACCTGGATTTCGGGAAGTGCCGCCTCCGCCAGAATTTCGTCGGTAATATCGTCGACCGCGGTGTCGGCGACTTCATGAATGAAACTGATATTCTTGTATTCGCCGGATGCCACGCGCGAGATGACTTCCCGCCGGGTGATTTCGGGATCGACGATGGCTTCGCGTCCGCGCCGTCCATAATCGATCATCACGACGAAATATTGCATGGCGATGCCCTTTCGCCCCGGGAAGGGAAACAACTTCGCCCCCCGAGAATGGAAATTCCGGAGATGTCCATTTATTTCTGAAAATCAGAAATTAGTCAAGTCGTAATTCTGAAAATCAGAAATTATTGGCTCGATCGAGGGGTTCTGCCGCGAAGTTGCGCGAGAATCACGTGACGTCCGCTCATTTGGAGGGGCTCCTGGCGGCCTTGCGAGAACGCGCCGCGGCCTTGGTCCGCAACCGTTCGATCTGCCCCCTTGGCAGGGTCACGCAGATCTCGCCGATCCATTCCAGCTTCACCCCGTTGATCGGCTTGGCGTTGAAACTGGTGAGGTTGACGACGGTGGTGGACTTTCCCCGCTCGATGGTTTTCAGGTAGCGCTCGCCGGTCTTCAGCCTGACCGCCGCCTCTTCCCCATAGAAGCTCGAAATGGGATGGCGCTGCTCCCTGTAGACCACGATTATATCGCCGTTTTCGTACTTCGGCAGCATGGAATCGCCGGCGACCTCAAAGGCGATGGTTTCCTCGGCGATCGGGAAGGGCAGTTCGACATTGCCCAGACCCTCGGGCGGGACCTGTTCGTGCTCCGGCTCGATGGTCGCGCCGGCACCGACGCGGCCCATGATCGGCACCGAATTCAGTTCGAGGTAATCGATGATGGGGGCGATTTCCGAAGCCTTGATCAGGCGGGCGTCGGCCAGGATCTCGGAAACCGCGCCGGGCCGGACGCCCATCGCCGTCGCCAGGCCGCCCTTGGTCTTGCCCGGCTTCTGCAGCCCCCGTTCGATCATCCTGATATCCAACATCGCCCATCTTTTCCGAATTTCAGAAATGATAGCAATTCCGATTATCCGAAATCAAGCTTGACATTTATTTCGGAATATCCGAAATTGCGCGAGTCGTTCCGGAGCGCTCGCCAGCACGAGTCCGGAATCCAGAGATGATCATGTGTGGAGATTCCCGGGTTCGCGTTTTCGACGCGTCCGGAATGACGAGGTTACTTGCCATGCGGCGACAGGAGAGGCGCGAATGCAATCGATAAACTGGACGCCGGAGCATTCGAACGCGCTTCAGGAGCATCTGGCCAAGGGGATGTCCTATTCGGAGATCGCGGAGGCGATCAACGCGAAATTCAACACCGCCTATTCCCGCAACGCCACGATCAGCCGTGCCAGACGAATGGGGCTTGCCGGCGCGGAGCGTCCGGGGGACTGGCCCAAGCAGCCGACGAAAGCGCAACAATCAAGCTCGCGCAAAATGAGGGAACGCTACGCCTCCCTGTCTGGATGGATCGTTCCGGTTTTCGAACGCGAGGAGCCCGTCAAGCTCCGCTGTGTCGAAACCAACCCGCGCCATCTGTCGCTGCCGGAGCTCGAGCCCGGCGATTGCCGCTACCCCTATGGCGGCGACGACGAGGGCGAAGCCATCACCTTCTGCGGCCAGCCGTGCCGGGAGGAGTCCAGCTATTGCGCGCCGCATTTTCACCTGACGCGAGGTCCCGGCAGGTCATTGAAACGAGCGGCCGGCACCGTCGTACTCAGGCTGGTGGAGGCGGCATGAAACGCAGCCGTCAGCTCGGTTCGCGCTGCTCGGACCGCCCCGTTCTGCAGAAAAGCCTAACCAGCTAACGGCGCTACTCGCTTTTTCAATTCCACACTTTCCAAAGGAGCAATCCGACATGGCACGGGCAAGACGCAACAGGCCGCACAAACCAGCAAAGATTCATGACCGGCGATCGCGAGATCTCCCGCGCAATGCCGAAGTCGCGGCCGTCGAAGTCGACGATCCGCTGGGCCTCGACCCGGGCGACAAGATCGTCACGCTGCGCTCGATCCGCAACGATCCGCTGGCGCGGCTGCACACGCATCGCCAGATCGACGAGGCGCAATACCAGGGCGGCCGGGCGTTTCAGGATGACTGGGAGAAGGCCGAGCGCGGCCCGCAGGCGGTCGATCCTTCACGGGAATATGTCGATGGAGGACAGATGCGGGAGCCCATTACCGAGCGCCAGCGCAAGGCCGTGTTGCGGCTCAACCGCGCCGAGCGCGAACTCGGCGCCGACGGTTCGGCGCTGGTGCATGAGGTTTTGATTTTGGGCATGACCATGGAGCAGATCGGAGAACGGCGCGGGTTGCGTGGCCAGCGCTGGATCGATTATTTCGCGCGCCGATTCCGGGAATGCCTTGACCGGCTGGCGCTAATTTACGGCTTTGCGACGGACCCGAGATAGGTGCGACGCGGTGTCGCGCTTTAGCCGTTGCCTGTGTTAGGCTTTAGGAGCTCAAATTACAGCCCCGGGTCAGGATCGCGCGATGAACAACCTGCACAAAAGGGCATTCGTCGCGTTAGTGCTGCTTTTTCTCGTGATGGCGGCGCTGCTGTTCGTTCCGGCATGGACGCTCGACTATTGGCAGGCATGGACGTTTCTCGCGGTCTATTTTGCAGCGTCGGTCGCGATTACCCTTTATCTGATGAAGCGAGATCCGCAGCTTCTGGCGCGACGGATGAGCGGGGGCCCTGCGGCCGAGAAGGAGCCCGCTCAAAAAATCATCATGTCTCTGGCGTCGCTGGGATATATCGGCCTGCTGGTTATCGCGGCGCTGGATCGTCGCTTCGCCTGGTCTCATATGCCGCCCGGCGCTGCGCTTGCCGGAGACCTGCTGGTCGGGCTTGGCTTCCTCGGTGTTTTTTTCGTGTTCAGGGAAAATACTTTCAGTTCCGCGACCATCGAACTGGCGCCGGACCAGAAAGTCATTTCCACCGGTCCTTATGCGTGGGTGCGACACCCGATGTATGCCGCAGGCCTTGTCCTGCTTTGCGGCATCCCGATTGCGCTCGGCTCCCTGTGGGGCGTGCTCGTCTTCGTGGCGATCCTGCCGGCACTGCTGTGGAGACTGTTTGACGAGGAAAGATTCCTCGCCAAGAACCTGCCGGGCTATCTGGAGTACCAAGGCCAGGTGCGGTATCGCCTGATACCGCGGGTTTGGTAGAGCAGCATCAGGCCGCCTCATCTCGCCGGCCCGCCAGTCGTGCTTCTTCAATCGCAGGTCAGAACGATCTTTCCTTCCACGCTGCCGGTAGCCAGGAGCTCGATGGCTTTCCTTGCTTCAAGCAGCGGAAATGTGGCGGCGATGACGGGACTGACCTTCCTGCCCGCGACCAGCGCGAAGATCTTCGGCAGATCCTCGCGAAAGGGCTTCGCATTCTTTCGATACAGCAACGTGATGCCATAAAATTTTCCGATGCGCCCGCGGAGGCGGGCTCCGACAAAGATATCCCAGAACATTCGCGCCTTTGCGAGCGCGCTATCGGCTGCCATGAAGCCATAGCCGACCACCATTCCGCCACGCCGCGCCGCGCGCAGGCATGGACCAATGTTGGCGCCTCCGACGGCATCGAAAACGAAATCGACGCCGGCCGGTTCGCGGGCGTGGATCAGACCATCGATGGGCCCGAGATGGTAATCGACCGGCGTTGCCCCAAGCCCGGCGACGAGGGCGTGCTTTCTTGCCGAAGCAGCTCCGTAGGTCTTCACGTCGGCAAGCCTCAGCAGTTGCAGCAGTGCCGTCCCGACGCCGCCACCCGCTCCGGTTACCAGAGCGGTCTGCCCGGCTCGAACGTTCGCCACGCGATGGATCATTTGCCACGCGGTGACGTAATTCAATATGACCGCCACCGCTTCCACATCCGAGACTTCATCGGGGATCGGCACGAAATGCTCAGCGCCCCGAACCAGGCGTTCGGCAAAGCCGCCATACACGGTAAGGGCTGCGACGCGTTGGCCGACGCGAAAACCTGTCACATCAGCGCCAAGCGCTTCGACGACTCCGGCGATTTCATAACCGGCAATGAAGGGTATCTTGGGAGCGAACGCATAATTTCCCGTCAGCATGGTCAAATCGGTCGCGCCAACCCCTGAAGCGCACACCGCCACGCGCAATTCCCCGGGTCCGGGTGCTAGGATCGGCAAGTCCACGGTTTGCAGTACTTCAGGCCCGCCCGGCCTCGTTATCATCTGGGCGCGATAGGTCGTCGGCATCGCCGTTCTCCTCGTTTGCCAAAAGCATGAGGAGGAGTATGGGGATCGGCAGGCTAAAGGAAATTGCCTTAATACGTATCTATGTTATACATTTATGTATGACGCAAGGCGAGCCTGGCTGGGAGCTGTTCCGCACCTTTCTGGAGGTGGCGCGCGATGGCCGCCTGTCGGGCGCGGCGAGAAAGCTGGCGCTGACCCAACCGACCGTCGGCCGGCATATTGACGCGCTCGAAGCAGCACTCGGACTGTCGCTGTTCTCCCGCTCGCCACAGGGGCTGACAGCTACCCCGGCTGCGCTCGAACTTGTGGGCTATGCCGAAACCATGGCCGCCGCATCGGCGGCGCTGCGCCGGACCGCTTCGGGCGGAACCGCAACCGATCGCGGCACGGTCCGTGTCGCGGCTAGCGAGATGATTGGATGCGAAGTGCTGCCGCCGATTCTCGCGCGCTTTCGCGAGAGTCATCCCGGGATTGTTCTGGAACTGGCGCTGAGCAATCGCAACGAAGACTTGTTACGGCGGGATGCGGACATTGCCGTTCGCATGGTTCGACCAAAACAAAAGTCACTGCTCGCGCGCCGCATCGGCAAGACGGTTATCGGCTTCTATGCGCATCGAAACTATGCGAAAGAACACGGCGTTCCGAAGACGCTCGCCGAACTCGAAAAGCACTGTCTGATCGGCTTCGATCAGGACGCCCGGGCCCTTCAGAGTCTGGGCCCGCTGCCGCTGCAAGTTACCCGCGACAATTTCGGTTTTCGCTGCGACAGCGATCTTGCGCAGTTCGCGGCATTGCGGGCGGGCGTGGGAATTGGCGGTTGCCAGCACAACATTGCCAGCCGCTTTAGAGAACTGGTGCCTGTGCTTGCCAAGACGATCCGCTTCGAACTGGAGGTGTGGATCGCGATGCACGAAGACATGAGATCCACAGGCCGGGTTCGGATGTTGTTCGATCACCTTGCCGCCGGTCTCTCCGCATTCGTTCGCGGGGCTCCGGTCGATTGAAGTGTTAGGGCGAGCGCGCAAGCCGCACGCTCCTCACAGAGTTTTCGAACGAAGGCTGGCAGTTCGCAAAAAAAAGAAAGGGGCCTAAGCCCCTTTCTTCCGGATTAGCCCTGGTGCCGATAGCTCCAGTGGTGCGAGCTGTATCACCAGCCACTATAGTAATGGTGCCAGTGATGCCAGCCGTATCCCCAGCGACGGTGCCAACCCCAGCCGCCATAATATTGCGGGTGGTAGTAACCGTAGCCGTAGGCCGGCTGGTGCCAGCAGCGACCCCACGCGTTGCAGACGTAAGCGGCCTCTTGAAGGCTGGACGCTTGCGAGGCCTGGCCCGGAATGGCGACAGGCATTGCAGACGCTGCGGCGTTGGAGAGTGCCACACCGCCTAACGCGGCGAGACCAACAAGCGCAGAAACAAGTTTCATGATATTCACCTCCTAACATCCGTTGGAGGTACGCGCCGAGCAATCGGTTCGGCGCATTGCTGCGATTTAATACCGATGAACAAATCGCCTGCTTTCCAATTTGTAATCAGCCCGTCTCGAACGGTGCGTTCGTCGCAACCTACCAACCTCCATGCAGATGGAGGGTTCGATGAGGACGATGTCATGGTCGCGGTATCATTGCCTGTCATGGTCCTTCATGCGCATCCGCGCCAGCCTGCGCCACGGCCGTCTGGCACGCAAAGGCCATAAGGTCACAACGGTCGCGATCTCCGCTCCGGCCGCAACCGGGGTTGCGCCGGGCCGGCGCCGACAGCAGCCGCTTGCCGCCGAAAACGCCGGGGCACGGCGCTCCGAGCCGAGCGTGTCGGATTCGCAGTCAGGATGTTTTCGAACCAAAACAGGGTCACGTAATACCGATGTCTGACGGTATCGCCTCAGACAATATCGCGCGCCGGATACCCCAATGAAAACCCTCCAGATCGCCCTGCCGCTTTGGGTTCGCGCCATCCTGTTGGCGGGCGTGTTTTGCATCGTCGCCGGCGTGGCTCTCATATCCTATCGGTTTTACCAGCGGCCGACGACGCTGACTGTCGCAGTGGGATCGTTCGACGGTGAGGCCCAGAAGATCGCGTCGATCGTCGCGGGCCGCCTCGCCATGACCGATTCCCCGGTCAGGCTCAGGGTGGATAATTCCGGCAACGCGCTCGATGCGGCCAAGGCATTTGCCGCGGGCGCGGCCGACCTCGCGGTGGTCCGGGCCGATGCCGGAGATCTCTCGCAGGCCCGAACCGTGGCACTTACGGCGCATGGCGTGGTGATGATTGTGGCGCCGCCGGGATCGGTCATCACCAGCATTGCCAAGTTGCGCGATCACACCGTCGGCGTGGTCGGCGGGAAAATAAATCACGGGATCGTCGAGGTGCTGAAGAAAGAATACGATCTCGGCCGCGCCAACGTCGTGTTCAGGGACATCGCGCCTGCGGATGCGCGCCGCGCGGTGCAGGCGAAGGAGGTCAGCGCGCTGTTGCTGGTGGTGCCGCTGACCGAGAAATACCTGTCGTTCGTGAAGAGCCTGTTTCGCGAAGGCCCGAATTTGTCGCCGGTCCTGATACCGATCGATGCCGCCGGCGCGATCGCCGATATCAAGGGGCCGTACGAAAGCTTCGACATCCCAAAGGGCACCTTGCGGGGCGCGCCGCCGGTTCCAGAAGATGACATTACCACCCTGAGGGTTGGATATTATCTGGTTGCGAACCGGCGTCTCAATTCCGGTCTGATCACCGATCTTACCAAGAAGCTGATGGCCGTCCGCAGGGATATTGTCAGCGAGCAGCCGCTGCTGGCAGGACTGGCGGCACCCGACCTCGATCCCGACGCTTTCCTCTCGGTGCATCCGGGTGCTGCGGCCTATTACAACGGCACCACGGAACGCTTCATGGACAAATATGGCGACGCCATCTATCTGACGCCGATGGTGCTTGGCGGCATTGCATCGGTATTCGCCGCGGCGTGGCGATTTCTCGGGGTTCGCTCGGGTGAAACAATTCAGACGACGCTGGACGTGCTGTGTGGTTTGCCGAGACGGATACGAGGAATCGATAACGAAGCCGAACTCGCGGCGATCGAGGATGAAGTCGATGCCATGCTGCGAACCCAGCTGTTGAAATCGGCGGAGCAGGACGAGGTTGCCTCAGACACCACGGTGTTGATCGCGGCCACGCATCGGATTGATAATCTGATTCATCACCGCCGCACGCTGCTGCTGGCGGCGAAGGCCGGGCTCGGAACGCCAAGCGATGCGTTCGGGAGAAGCCCTACCACCGTGTGATGCCGGCCCGCAGATCAGCAGCGCTCACGAGCCTAGCTGCGCTCGATCGCGACGGCGGCCGCATCGAGCGCGGCGGCGATATCGCGGACCTGCTGTTCAGTCAGCGGACCGCGGCCCTCGCGCAGGCGAAGTGCCAGTTTCAGGTTTTCCCTCGCGCGCATGATCTCCGGCGCCGGACCACCGCTGTGCGCGGTATTGACGGATTGCATGTGCTGCAACGCATGGTCCAGCGCAGCCTTGTTGACCGCGAGATATTCGGTGCCGGCAGCGGTGATGGCATAGAGCTTCTTGCCGTCGCTTTCCGCCACCGTCGCGTGCCCGAGTTCTTCGAGCATTGTCAGGGTCGGATAGATGACACCTGGGCTCGGGCTGTAAGTGCCGGCGACGCGATCCTCGATCTCCTTGATGATCTCGTAGCCATGCCGCGGACGCTCGGAAATCAAGGCCAGCACCACGAGGCGAAGCTCGCCATGGTCGAAGAGGCGGCCGGATCGGCGCCCGTGCCGGTGGCGGCCGTGCCCACCACCGTGTTCGTGCCGAAAATCGCCGTCCATGGATGATCCGCGGCCAAACGGCCTGCCGTGGTGGAACTCACGGTCTGTATGTCTATGACGCATATACTTTTTTCCTTTTCGATCCGATTTAGATATATCGAATTTATGAGATATATCTAAACTGCATCGATATGGACGTCAAGCTTTGGTTTGTCCCTTTGTCGCGACTGACTAACGGCGCCGATGACGGCGCCCCGTTTTGAAAGCTGCGCCGTTGAATCTGTGGTTTTGACGATCGATCCGTTTGATGACGGCAACGGCCACGTCGCGCGCCGTCGCTGATATGTCGCGCGCCCGATTGCAAGAGAAACCGCGCTGCGCGATATCACCGATCTTCTGCTACGCGGTCACGAGGAACGAAGCCGGCGGCCGCAGCAAGGGCTGTTCGCTGGCCGAATGAGCGTCCAGAACCGGTACTTGTGGGCCGCTGGAAATGGCCCATAAATTCGAGGCGCGGAGCGCCAACCTGCCGATGATCGCCAATCGACATCACAAGAAAAGGACGGGACGATCATGACTGCTAGACCGCAATTGCCGGATCGCGCGCCGCGCGCGAAGGGCGCGCCGACCGCCCTCGACAGTCTGCTGGTGGTGGATTTCACCCGGGTCGTTGCCGGTCCTGCCTGCACGCAAACCCTGGCGGATTTCGGCGCCGAAGTCATCAAGATCGAAAGCCCTGACGGCGGCGACGATACGCGGAGCTACGAGCATGCGGAAATCGGCGGCGAAAGCGCTGCCTATCTCAGTTTGAATCGTAACAAGCGTGGCATCACGCTCGACTTTACCAAATCCGCGGCGTGCGACGTGGCGCGAGAGCTCATCGCAAAAGCAGACGTGGTGGTGGAGAATTTCTCGGGCGGCGTGATGAAGAAGTTTGGCCTCGACTATGCCGCTGTCGCGACGACCAATCCACGTCTGGTCTATTGCTCGATCTCGGCCTACGGCCGTCAGGGACCGTTTGCCCTCCGCCCAGGCTTCGATCCGATTACGCAGGCCGAAAGCGGCTTCATGTCGCTGAACGGCTTTCCGGACGGGCAACCGGTGCGCACCGGTCCGCCGATCGTCGACCTGGCAACGGGGATGTCGGCCTGCAACGCCATCCTGCTCGCTTTGCTCGCCCGCGACCGGCTCGGCCGTGGCCAGCATGTCGAGGTCGCGCTGATCGACATCGCGGTGGCAATGACCGGCTTTTACGGCATGGCCTATCTGATTAATGGCGTGAATCCCGGCCGCTTCGGCAACTCTCCGAATGGGTCTCCCAGCGTCGGGGTCTATGAAGCATCCGACGGGCCGTTTTACCTCGCCTGTGCTAACGACCGGCTGTATCGCCGTCTCGTCACTGAGGTGCTCAAGCGGCCTGACCTCATCACTGATCCGGAATTCGCCACGCGAAAGTCGCGAACGGCCAACAAGGAAAAGTTGCGCGCCGCCATCGGCGGGGTCTTCGCCAGCGACCGGCTTGAGAACTGGATGGCGAAAATGAAAAAGGCCAATGTCCCGGTCGGCTATCTTCGCACCGTCGAGGAGGGCCTCAACGCGCCCGAAGTACGCGAACGTCATCGCCTCAGCCAGATTCCGCACCCGACCGCCGGCTCGGTCCCCAACATCGAAACGCCACTGCGTCTCGGATTGACGCCGGTCGTCGACCCCGTCGCAGCGCCCTTGCTGGGCGAACATACCAGGGCGGTGCTGCGCAAGACCCTCGGCTACGACGACGCCCGCATTGCCGCGCTGGCCGACGCTGGGGTATTCGGAAAATTACCAGGCGGCGGCTGACGTTGCGCGGGATATCGCGCCTCGCCGATCAGTGAACCGCCGCGTACATGATTTTTTCTTCGGTCGCTTCCAGCGCGGAGAATTCCTCGACCACCTTGCCCTGTCTCGACACCAGGATGCGATCGGACAGCGCCATGATCTCGGGCAGATAGGACGAGATCACCACTACCGCCTTGCCTTCGTCGGCCAGCCGCTGGATCAGATCGTGAATCTCGACGATCGCGCCGACATCGACGCCGCGCGTCGGCTCATCGAAAATGATGAGATCGGGATCCTGCACCAGCGACTTCGCAATCACCACCTTCTGCTGGTTGCCGCCCGACAGTTCGACGACCTTCGCGGCATTGCTGGTGGAACGAACCCTGAGCTTCTCGACCCACGCGCTGCCGATCTTGTCGGCCTCGCGCCGGGACAGGAAGAAGCGGCCACCCGGGACTTTGGCAAGCAGTCCGAGATAAATGTTGCGGGCTACCGACATGGTCTCGAAAAAGCCCTCGACCTTGCGGTCTTCCGTGACATAGGCGATGCCGGCCCGCACCGCGGTCGCCGGAACGCGGTAGCGCACCGGCTTGTCGTGGAGGATCACTTCGCCGCCGTGAAAGAAATCGCGCTTGAGAACGCCGGCGACGACCTTGAATGTCTCGGTGCGGCCGGCGCCGACCAGGCCGAACACGCCGGTGATCTGTCCGGCGAACACCGAAAGCGAATTATTCTTGACCATCGGCGCCATTTTGAGGTTCTGCACCGTGAGCACCCGCGCGCCGGCGGTCCGCACCGTGGTCTTGCGGGTACCATAGAGCGTATTCGACAAATCGCGTCCGACCATCGCCTGCACGATCCGCGCGCGGTCGAAATTCGAGGCGTCGTCGGTAACCACATGCTTGCCGTCGCGAAGGATCGTAATCCGATCGGCAAGGATCAGAGCCTCCTCGAGCGCGTGCGAGATGAACACGATCGAGACGCCGCGGCGCTTCAAGTCGCGCACGAGGTCAAAAAAATATTTCTTTTCTTCCGGTGTGAGCGTGGCCGTAGGCTCGTCGAAGATGATGACCTTTGCTTCATGCAGGACGGCGCGCGCGATTTCGACCATCTGTTTCTTGGCGGCGCCGAGCAGTCCGACCGTCGCGGTCGGCGTGACGTCGAAATTCAGCGATTGCAGGAATTGCTGGGCGGCGATGTAAATGCCGCGCAGCCGGTTGTAGAAGCGTTCCTGCCCCAGAAACAGGTTCTGGGCGACCGTCATGGTCGGAACCAGACTGTTTTCCTGAAACACCATCGCGATACCGAGATGGCGAGCTTCGAGCGGCGTTCTGGGCACCACGTCGACGCCATTGACCTGCATGGTCCCGGACGTCAGGGTGACGACGCCGGCCATCACCTTGGTCAGCGTTGACTTGCCCGCCCCGTTCTCTCCGACCAAAGCGTGAATCTCTCCACGGCGAAGTTCGAAATCGACGTTCTCGATCGCGGGAACGCCGGCATAGAGCTTGGTCGCGTTGCGAAGCGAGAGGATGATATCGCTCATGCCCGCAATCCCTGCTCGATCATGCTCAGCGGCGCGCGCAACAGCCGGCCCGGTCCCTTGGCGATTGCGAACAACGACCCATCCATCTCGACGGCCGCCACCACGCCATGGTTGACGCCGTCGACCCTGCTGTGCAGCGCGTAAAGCGGTACTCCGCTCGCATTGAGCCGGATAACGAGGCCGTAGGACCGCGGCGGCGCCCATGGTTTGACGACGCCCATGGTCTTGATATGGGCGCCCTGCATCGGTTCGAGGAACGACTGGCCGGATTTCAGCTTTGGCGCGATCCAGTACTCTGGATCGATTTCGCTCATCATGCGACGCCGGTAGGCATTTTCACGCAGCACGAATTCGACGAGCTGGGTACGGGCGGCGAACGCCGTCAGCCAAAAACCGCCGGACACAGCCTTGGAAAGCCGCGAAGGATACACCGGCAGATTGTCCAGCACGGGGCGCTGGATTCCATCCGGGGCGATGGCGATCACGCGGTGCTTCCAGCTTTCGCTGACGAACAGCGCGTCACCCGCGGCGCAGACGCCGAACGCGTAACTCAACCCCGCGGCGATGGTGCGAACGCGGCCGCTCGCGAGATCGAGTGATAGCACTCTGCCGGTGCGGCCGCGTTCCATCAGGTCGTACGCCCATTGCCGATAGGGGCGAGCCGTCGATCCATCGGTGGCGATCAACGTTCCGCCGGGTCCCGGCGACAGCGCGTTGATCGCGTTGATCGATGGATCCGACAGCGTCGCCGCGGCAGATGATGCCGATGGCGTCGCGAACACCTGCACTTCTCGTCCGTCGATCGCTACGGCCATGCCGCCATCCGGCAGACAACACAGTGCGGTGACGGCGCGGTCAAAACGCCTCACCTCGGCTGTGGCAGTGCCCTCAAGGCGCAGAATGGCCGCGCCGTCCGCGATGTACAGTGTCTTGCCATCGGTTGCGAGATCCTCGGGCGCATCGAACTGTCCGACCGTCTCGACGTTTTCCAGGATCTGGTTGGGCTTCAGCGCGCCGTCAAAGGTCGGCACCGTGATGGTTGCGTCGCCGCGTCCCAGAAAGCGGTCGGTAAAGGCCTTCAGCGCGGAGATCACTTGCTCTTCCCCCAGCGCCGGTCGTACTGGATGAAGTTTGGATCGGCGCCATCGAGCTTGTACCGGCCGATGCGGTTGTTGGAGATACCGCCGAGATAGAGATAGCCGCGGTGCTCGCGCATCGATGTAATCATGGGATGGTTGACGCCCTGCAGATCCCAGAACGATTCGAGCACTTCGCCGCGCTCGTTGAACTTGATGACGCATCCGGTGTTGATGTTCGGGAAAAGCCATTCATCGATCGGAACCCGCTTGCCCATCCGCTTGCGGAAGCCGGGCATTCGCCAGGCCAGATCGAGCGCGGGGCTGCGCATGCCGACCATCGCCAGCCAATAATTTCCGTCCGAGGCAAGATTGATGTTGTCGGGATAGCCCGGCAGATTATCCATCACCGTCTCGACTTTCCCGGTCTTCGGGCCATCAAACCAATAGCGCTTGATCGAGCACCCGAAGGTCTCGGCGAACAGGATCGATTGGCCGTCGCTGGCGATGCAGATGCCGTTGGGGAACTTCAGCCCTCGCAACGCGGTATGTGTCGTTCCGGTCGTTGGATTGTAACAAATGATCCGGCCGTTGCCGCGCGCCTCTAGTCCATCCACCGGCCACTCGTGCATTTCGTAGCGGACGGTTGCTTCGGAGAAGAAAATGCGGCCGTCGTCGGCAATGTCGAGATCGTCGGCAAGCCGGAGGCGGCTGTCGTCGTTGACCGAATAAAGGCTCCGGTTGGTTTCGTCCGTCACCTTCTCGACCTTGCGGTCGGGCGTAATGCGGTAGAGGCCCATGCCGCCGATGCACACATAGAGATTGTCCTCGCGATCGAAGGCCATGCCGAGCGGTTGGCCGCCGATATGGGCGAACACTTCCATCTCCTGATAGTCGGGCGGTGTGAAGCGGATGATGTCGCCGTGGCGCGAGCCGGCGTAGAGATAGTCGTTGCGATCGAGAATGACGTCTTCCGGCGCCTCGATGCGCCCGAGACCGATCAGTGTGACGTCGCGCAGCTTGTCGTTTTGCGCGAAAGGTCCGCTGCCCGGTGCGGTCGAAATCGGCGGGGCCAGTCCGTGAAAAGTCGGACTGACATAGACCTTGCTGATGATGCGGTTGCGGTTCTTCAGCCAGCGGATGTCGATCACGGCGGCGACCAGCAGGACGGCCGCGAGCACCATGCGGTTGACGCCGCCGCTCACCGACAGCGTGGTCAGGCCGTTGATCAGAAACAGCACGATCAGCGTGCCAACCAGCGCCTTGGCGACCGAGCCCTTGCCGCCGCCGAGGCTGATGCCGCCCAGCACCGTTGCTGTCAGGACAGTCACTTCCAGCCCGACGCCGACATCGCCGCCGACGGTGCCGAGCCGCGCGGCAAAAAACAGCGCGCCGATCGCGGTCATCGCGCCGCTCGCAGTGTAGCACAACGCGATCGTGCGCCGCACCGGAATGCCCGAATTATAGGCTGAGCGGCGCGAGCCGCCGATCGCGGTGACATGCCATCCCGGCCGCAGGCGGGTCAGGAAGACATGCCCGAACACGGCCACGACGATATAGACCAGAACGACGGCAGGAATGCCCGCGACAGTGCCGCCGCCAATGAAATCCCAGGACGGGAAGTCGGGCAACGCGGCGGCGATCTTGTTTGAATTGTCGAACAGCAGCAGATCGTAGGCGGAGCGATAAATGATCAGCGTGATCAGCGTGGTGATGAAAGCGCGCAGCCGCAGATAGCCGATCAGGAGGCCATTGACAGCGCCGAGCGCCGCGCCGCATGCCAGTGTCGCAACGATGACCGCGGGCACCGGCCAGTTGAGGACATTGAGACAGTACAGCGCGCAGAAGTCACACAAAGCGAACATCGATCCCACCGAAAGGTCGATGCCGCCGACGATGACGACGAGCGCCATGCCAAGCACGACGAAACCGATCTCGCCGGCCTGCCGTCCGGTGTCCGCCAGGCCGGCCGTGGAAAGAAATCCGGGGATCGATCGGCTGAGAGCGATGGTGACGATCAGGAGAACGATCACCGGGATCGCGGTCTCTGTCCAGCGCTTGGATAGAATTTCACCGAGCAGGTGGTCCGGCCAGTAGCGGTATCTAAAACGAAGAAGTGCGTCTTGCATCGGTGGCCCGGGGTGGAAAGAGAAAGGATTCTGGATCGGTATGCGGCTTGGCCTCATGAAACGGGCGGCCGTGCGATGGCCGCCCGTTCATTGGTGTAACGATCAACTATTTCTTGAGGTCGCTGAGGTTCCAGCAAGCCGTGTCGCTTGAGGCATTCTCTTTGGTGATTGGAATCAGGGTCGTGTACATCGATCCCTTCACGGATCCGGGTTTTGCGCCGGAGGAGAGCAACCACTTGATCATGCCCGCCATGTCTGCGGCCTGCGTCGGCACGTCGTAGCTCATGTCGAGGTCGAACGCGCCCGACTTCACAAGCTCGCACGCGCCCTTGCGTTCGCCGCCTCCGGAGGTCCCGAGAAATACCTTGCCGGTGAGCCCGGCTTCCTTCACGGCAGCCGCGGTGCCGATATCCATGCCGTCCCAGAAGCCGATGATGCCGCACAAATCGGGATTCTGTTTCAGCACCGTCTGGGTGATCGCCTTGGCTTTGGCGGCATCCCAATCGGCGGCCTGGCTCGAGACAACCTTGATGTCCGGATTCTTGGCCAGAATGTTTTCAACGCCCTTCAGGGTGTAGGCGCTGGTCGCGGCCGACAATTGTCCCTGGACGATCGCGATTTTGTTCGATTTGCCCTGGCAGGCCTTCACGGCTGCCTCGGCCAGGCGTTCGCCGATATCGATCCAGTTCGCGCCGACATAGGCTGAGCTGCGATAGTTCGAGCCCATGTTGACCTGGAGGATATAGATGCCATCGTTCTCGGCGCGCTGTGCCAGTTTGGCGTAGGTCTGCACGTCGGGATTGTGGAGGATGATCACCGCCGGCTTTTCGGAGATCAGCGTCGTCACCGCCTGTGCGCCGGCGTTGGTGCTCCAGTTCGGATCGCGGACGACCACCTTGATACCATAGGGCTCCAGTTCCTTTTTGAGGCCGGCGAACCAGCCCTCGGTCAGGTCGAAATTCATGGCGACCGGCACGAAAGCTACCGTCTTGCCGGCGAGCGCTTCCTTGAAGGCGCCCTGAAATGGCTCGTCGAGGCCCTTTTGTGCAGCGGCTGGTGATATCGCCGCTGCCGTCAGGCCGATTCCCAACAGCGCCGACTTGAGTCTCCCACATCCAGAAATAGTCATCTCTTTTCTTCCTCCCATGGTCGATTGATATGTTACGCGTTGTTCAGATGTCGCCTTGTTGTGCCGTTTCTTCGTTACGCGGATTCAGAAAGGAGTCCGCGATCACCGCGACCAGAAGCACCACGCCCTTGACGAGGTTCTGGCCGGAATAGGAGACGTCCATGATCGTCATGCCGTTGAGCATGGTGCCGATCAGAAGCGTTCCGATGATCACGTTGACGACGCCGCCGCGTCCGCCCGACAACCCGATGCCGCCAAGGACGACGACCAGAATTACGTCGTAGATCAGCGTCGAATTGAAGATGCGTGTCGGCATGCTGTTGACTGACGCTGCGAGAATCAGGCCGGCCCCAAAGCCTATCAACGCCGCCAGAACATATTGCAGCACGATGATGGGCCGGGTCGGAATACCGGTAACTCGCGCGCCATAGGGATTGTCGCCGATGGCGTAGATATAGGCGCCGATCCGGGTCCGCCGCAGCAGGAATGCCACCGCGAGGCATGCCACCGCAAACATCACGACCGGCATCGGTATACCGAGCAGATTTCCCTGACCGAGGTGTTCGAACCCGTCGAGCCCCGGGCTCCATTGCACCACGTCGAGCTTGAAAAGCGCTGCCTGGCCGAGGCCGGCGAGAAACAATCCGGACGCCAATGTTGTGAACAAAGACGGCACCTCGGCATAGGCGATCAGCCATCCGTTCACGAGACCGAACACCACCGTCAGCACAAAAGCCGCCGCGAGCGAGGTCGGCAACGAATGACCGTCCTGCACCATTTGAAACACCAGACCCGGCGGAACGGCCAGTGCCGCGATCAGCGAAATATCGATGCCGCGTCCGATCACGACGATCGCCATCGCGAGCCCGAGGATGCCCAGCACCGCCACGCTTTGCAGCAGTGTCAACATATTTGAGGTGGTAAGGAATCCAGGCAGCGTAAGAGCGAATATCACAAACAGTGCGGCGAAAACAGCAAACACGATTCCTTGCTGGCTAAAACGCAGGTGCCTCATGCCAGCGTTCCCTTTACTGTAGCTAAAGCGCCAATGGACACACGCCGGCCGCGAGGTCCGTCGTCGCGGACCCTTACGCACAAGGCTGCGCCGATGAAAGTTTTCACGCCTTCGATAAAGGTCTCGATCGGTATGCCGCGCTTGCGGTATTTGGCACGCTTGACATACCAGTCCTGCAGCAAGGGCTTGATCAGCGACGCGGTCAGCGTGACGTCCGGGATCACGAAGGCGCCACTTGTAACGCCGGCGGCGAGGACATCGGCAACGATCTTCTCGATGGCGACTTCGGCTTCGACCGCCATCTGCCGCTCGGCCGACGGAAACGATTTCGCCTCCATGAAGGCGAATACGAACCAGGGGCGCATCGCCTCGGTCAGGCGGATGTGAGTTTCCAGGACCCAGTCGAGATGGGCACGTGCATCTCCCACGACATGGTCTGGCGGCTCGCGCAAGACTTCCAGTGTGGTGATCACCACCTCGCCGAGGATCATCGACAACAGCATCGGCTTGTTGGGAAAATAGGTGTAGAGCCCGCCCATGCTGAGACCCGAGGCCCGCGCCAGGTCACGCAGGCTGGTGGCATGAAAGCCCTTTTTATTGGAGAGTTTCAATGTGGCGACGATGATGCGGCCGAGGTTGGCGATGGCCAACTCCGTCTTCTGCACCCGTATAGCCTCGCGATGCCGTTCAAGGATGCGCGCACAGAGCGCTTCCGTAGAGAACGATCTCGGCAACGGCCGACATATCGCAATGTCCATCTCCTCCCCCGGGGA
>Ga0182030_10010867_pt1 | contig 18428 bp, 15 predicted proteins | sample 812S3MmetaG_FD_121299 | JGI IMG/M metagenome (GOLD analysis project Ga0182030, IMG submission 121299) | Permafrost microbial communities from Stordalen Mire, Sweden - 812S3M metaG (Illumina Assembly) | ecosystem: Environmental > Terrestrial > Soil > Wetlands > Permafrost | place: Sweden...
GAACGGTTCGACGTCATCGTCACCGACAACCTGTTCGGCGACATCCTCACCGACCTCGGTGCCGCGGTCGCGGGCGGGATCGGCCTGGCGGCGAGCGGGAACATCAACCCGGAGGGCACCTCGCCGTCCATGTTCGAGCCGGTGCACGGCAGCGCGCCGGACATCGCCGGCCAGCAGAAGGCCGACCCGACGGCGGCAATCTTGTCTGCCGCCATGCTCTGCGAGCACCTCGGGCTGTCCGCCGAGGCGGCGCGGATCGAGCAGGCGGTGGCCGAGGACCTCGTCGAGCGGCAGGGCGCCTGGGCGGCCCGCACCACGGTCGAGATAGGCGACGACATCGCCGAGCGAGTATCCGGCTGACCGGACTCGTTCCGGTCGGCACAGCTCACTGGCTAGTGTTGATGTCGCGCCCGGCCGCGGGCGAGGAAGAAGTCCCGATCATGCTTGAGTTCGATATCCGCCCCTCCGGCCACACCGTGCCCGACGCCGAGCGCGAGGCGCTGCTGGCCGCCCCCGGCTTCGGCCAGATTTTCACCGATCACATGATCACCGCGCGCTGGTCCGCCGAGCGCGGCTGGCACGACGCGCGACTGGAGCCCTACGGCCCGTTCACCCTGGACCCGGCGACCTCGGTCCTCCACTACTCCCAGGAGTTCTTCGAGGGCCTGAAGGCCTACCGCCAGGACAACGGCTCGATCGCGATGTTCCGGCCGGACGCCAACGCGGCCCGGTTCAACGCCTCGGCGCGGCGGATGGCGATGCCGGAACTGCCGGAGGAGAGCTTCATCCGGGCGCTCGAGCTGCTGGTCGCCCAGGATCGCGACTGGGTGCCGTCCGGCGAGGGCAACAGCCTGTACCTGCGGCCGTTCATGATCGCGACCCAGCCCGGGCTCGGCGTCAACCACCCGTCGAACCAGTACCTCTTCTGCGTCATCGCCTCGCCCGCCGCCTCCTACTTCAGCGGCGGGGTCAAGCCGGTCACGGTATGGCTGTCGCAGGACTACACCAGGGCCGCGCCCGGCGGCACCGGCGCGGTCAAGACCGGCGGCAACTACGCGGCCGCGTTCTTGGCCCAGCGGCAAGCCGTGGACCGCGGCTGTGACCAGGTGGTCTGGCTGGACGCCGCGGAACACCGCTGGGTTGAGGAAATGGGCGGGATGAACCTGTTCTTCGTCCGCGGCTCCGGCGCCCCCGACCCGAGGACCCCGGCCGCCCCGGCCGCCCCGGCCGCCCCGGCCGCCCCGGCCGGCCTGGTGCCGATCAGCACCCCGCCGCTGACCGGGACGCTGCTGCCGGGGATCACCCGTGACTCCCTGCTCCGGCTCGCGCCCGATCTCGGCATCAAGGCCACCGAGCAGCGGATTTCCATCGAGCAGTGGCAGGCTCAGTGCGCCTCCGGCGAGCTGACCGAGGTGTTCGCCTGCGGGACCGCGGCGGTGATCACCCCGGTGGGCCGGGTCAAGGGGGAGTCCGCGGAGTGGCTCGTCGCCGACGGCGAGCCCGGCCCGGTGACCATGCGCCTGCGCGACGAGCTCATCGCCATCCAGTACGGCCGCAACCCCGACCCCTTCGGCTGGGTGCACAAAGTCTGCTGACCCGCCGAGCTTCCCTTTTTCATCAGCCTGGCCAGTACCGGGCGAATACGCCCGGTACTGGCCACGATCATGAACGCCCAACCCCGGCGTCTCGCATCGTGAGATGAAGGCGCCAGCAGGCGGTTAGGTGTGGCACACTGAGCCCATGACGTCCGGCCGGATCATTATCGGCAGGCGCGTCGGCTCCTAGGGCCCACGGCTCTAGGCGCGGTCAGGACCGCCGGGCACCGGCGGAGTCCGGCCCGGCGCCGACGCGCAGACCTCTCGCGTACTCGCGAGGGGTCTTTTGTTTTGCGCCCGGCGGCCGGCCGCCCGGCACCCAGAAAAGAACCCGAGAAACGGACAGCACCGATGCTCGACGACACCTTTCACGTCTACGACACCACCTTGCGGGACGGCGCCCAGCAGGAGGGCCTGAACCTGTCCGTCGCCGACAAGCTCGTCATCGCGCGGCAGCTGGACAACCTGGGTGTCGGCTTCATCGAGGGCGGCTGGCCGGGCGCGATCCCGAAGGACACCGAGTTCTTCCGCCGCGCCGCCACCGAACTGGACCTCAAGCACGCGCAGCTCGCCGCGTTCGGCGCGACCCGCCGGCCCGGCGCCAAGGCACCTGATGACCCTCAGGTCGCCGCGCTGCGCGAATCGGGCGCGCCGGTCGTGACCCTCGTCGCCAAGAGTCACGACCGGCACGTCCTACTCGCCCTGCGGACCACCCTCGAAGAGAACCTGGCCATGATCGCCGACTCGATCATCCACCTGCGCGCTAACGGCCAGCGGGTGTTCCTCGACGCCGAGCACTTCTTCGACGGCTACCGGTCCAACCCGGCCTACGCCCTCGAAGTCGTCAGGACCGCCGCGGCGGCCGGGGCCGACGTAGTCGCCCTGTGCGACACCAACGGCGGCATGATGCCGAACGAGCTGGCCGATGTGGTCAACGCCGTCGCCGCCGCCACCGGGACCCGCCTCGGCATCCACTGCCATGACGACACCTCCTGCGGCGTGGCCAACACCCTGGTCGCGGTGGACGCGGGCGTCACCCACGTCCAGGGCACGGCCAACGGCTACGGGGAACGCGCCGGCAACGCCAACCTGTTCAGCGTGGTGGCCGGCCTGCAGCTGAAGAAAGGCCGTGAGGTCGTGCCCCAGGACCGGCTCAAGGAGATGAGCCGGATCGCCCACGCGATCAGCGAGGTCACCAACGTCGCCCCGGACACCCACCAGCCGTACGTGGGCCTGTCCGCCTTCGCGCACAAGGCCGGGCTGCACGCCTCGGCGATCAAGGTCGACCCGATGCTCTACCAGCACATCGACCCCGCCCTGGTCGGCAACGACATGCGGATGCTGGTCTCGGACATGGCCGGCCGCGCCTCGGTCGAGCTGAAGGGCCGCGAGCTCGGCTACGACCTGTCCGGCGACAAGGCGGCCATCGGCCGGGTCACCGACCGGGTCAAGGACCTGGAGGCCCGCGGCTACACCTTCGAGGCCGCCGACGCCTCCTTCGAGCTGCTACTGCGCGACGAGCTCGGCCAGCGGCACGAGTACTTCGCGGTCGAGTCCTGGCGGGTCATCGTCGAGCGCCACCCGGACGACCGGATGACCAGCGAGGCGACCGTCCGGCTGGTCGCCAAGGGGGAGCGCCTGGTCGCGGTCGGCGAGGGCAACGGCCCGGTGAATGCCCTGGACAAGGCCCTGCGGGCCGCCCTGGAGCAGATCTACCCGGAACTAGCCACCCTGGAGCTCACCGACTACAAGGTGCGCATCCTGGCCGGCTCCCACGGCACCGGCGCCGTGACCCGCGTCCTGATCGAGTCCGACGACGGCACCGGCGAGACCTGGAGCACCGTCGGCGTCGACGAGAACATCATCGCCGCCTCCTGGCACGCCCTGGAAGAAGCGGTTACCTACTCCCTCCTCCGCTCCGGCCGCGAGCCCAGCTAACCCATCGACCGCACCCCGGCTCCGGGCACGGCCTGCGCGGCCGCCCTGATCTAAAAGATCTTTTGGCCGAACGATCGGTGGTTCGTCCCGCACGAACCACTACTCGTTCGGCTTAATTGGCCGACCCCGGGCCGCAGCAGGCCGGCCAGGGATTTACGGTAGGGGCATGGACGACAAGCAGATCATGGCGCAGATCGATGAGTTGATCGAGACCGAGCACAAGCTTCGTCAGCAGCTCGCGGCCGGTGAGCTGAGCGCTCCGGCCGAACACGAGCGGCTGCGCTCCGCCGAGGAAGCGCTTGACCAGTGCTGGGACCTGCTCCGGCAGCGGCGGGCTCGCCGCGAGTTCGGCGAGAGCCCGGACGAGGCGGTGGCCCGCGCGGTCAGTGAGGTCGAGGGCTACCAGCAGTAGGGCGGCCGGCTCAGGCACAAGCCGGCCAGCAGGGTCGAGGTAAGGAGTGGCGTGCGCATCGCGAGATTCGCCAAGGGGGACGGAGTCGCGTACGGCGTGGTCGAGGGTGAGCCGGAGCAGGGTGGCCTGGGCGGGACCGCCACCGGGCTGGGACTGACGATCGCCGAACTGCACGGGCATCCGTTCGGGATTGATCCGGGCGGAGTCCGGCTGACCGGTAGCAGGTACCCGCTGGCTGAGGTCCGGCTGCTGGCTCCGGTGCTGCCGAGCAAGGTGGTGGGCGCGGGCCGGAATTACGCGTCTTACGTGCGGGAGGCCGACGGCGAGGCCCGGCCTGAGCCGGTGCTGTTCCTCAAGCCCTCCACCTCGGTGACCGGGCCCGGAGACGCGATCAAGTACCCGGTGAAGCTGACCGACCGGGTCGACTTCGAAGGGGAGCTCGCGGTCATCATCGGCCGGCTGTGCCGGCAGGTGCCGCCGGAGCGCGCCGCCGAGGTGATCTTCGGCTACACCTGCGCCAATGACGTCACCGCGCGGGACCTGCAGGCCAGGGACGGGCAGTGGACCCGGGCCAAGGGCTTCGACACGTTCTGCCCGCTCGGGCCCTGGATGGAGACCGGCACGGACCCGGCCGACCTCGAGCTCACCACGACCGTGAACGGGACCGTCAGGCAGCAGGCGCGCACGTCGGAGCTGCTGTGGGACGTGCCAGGCCTGGTCGCGAACATCAGCCAGGTGATGACGCTGCTGCCAGGCGACGTTCTGCTCACCGGGACGCCCGCGGGCGTCGGGCCGCTGACCGACGGGGACGAGGTGTCCGTGACGATTGAGAGTATCGGGACCCTTACTAACCGGGTGGTTATCGGCGACTGAACCCGGTTGGCCCGCCGCCACCCCCGGCCGGCCTCGACGCCCCGCCCTCAGCCTGCCGCCTGCGGTACCGGCTCGGTGCCGAGCAGGAAGTCCCTGAAGTGGCGGAGCTGGCGCTCCACGTGCGCCGCGGGCACCGCGTGGCCGGTGAACGGATGGACCGCTATGTCCTTGCCCGCGGTGATCTCGTTGTACGCCGCGAAGACCGTGGACGGCGGGCAGATTTCGTCCATCAGTCCGACGCTGAGCAGGCATCGCGCGGTGATCCTGCGGGCCAGCAGCGCGCAGTCGACGTACCGCAGGGTGTCGAGCGCCGCCGGGATCAGGTCCACGTTGTGGGCCAGGAACTCGGGCACTTCGGTGTAGGGCGGCTGCGGCGCCAGCGTGATGGCCCGCTGGATGTCGCATAGGAAGGGCACGTCGGCGTGGCAGACGGCGACCACTCGCGGCACCAGCGCCGCGGTGGCCAGCGCGAGACCGCCGCCCTGGCCCCGGGTGTCCATGACGAAGACGGAATAGCCGAGGGCGGGCAGCAGCGCGTGTTCGGTGGGCAGGCCGCGCCCGCCGCCGTAGCCGATGAACTTCACCACGACCGGTGTCCGCCCGTTCGCGCCGGCCGGCCGCAGGTACCACGCCCGGATACGGTCGCCGCCGGCGCCGGAGAACTCCGCGTCGTAGGCCTCAACGGGCCCGTAGATATCGGCTTCGTACCTGGTCAGCTGGGCCGGGCGGGCTTGCGCCCTGGCCTCGTCGAGCCGGCGCTGCCACCACCAGTCAAGTTCTGGCGGCTCCGCGGTCTCAGTCTGGTATTCCCGCAACTGCTCCAATGGGAGGTCAAACCAGGGCATTAGTTCTCCACTCAAGCCAAGGCGCCCGGATCTAGCCCTACCATCTTCCTTGTGACGGAGGATCCTCAGGCACGCGCCGCGGCCCGGCGCCACCGCCGGAGGCCCCCCGGCGGCGGGCGCCGTCGCCTCGCCGCGCGTATCGCGCTGGCCCTGGGCCTGGCGGGATTCGCCGTAGCGGCGTTCGGGGTGGCGATCCAGGTCCTGCCCAGGCAGTTCACCGCCGGCCAGCAACGCCAGATCGAGGCGTGGCAGGTCGCCAGCCGGTGGCAGGCGCTGCCCGCCGGGACGATCTTTCCCGCCTCGGTCCCGTACCAGTTGTCCGCCTCGGTGCTCGGGTACACCACCGCGCTGAACCTGAACGCGCTCCGGGTGGGCATCGCGCCGCAGCAGTCGGACTGCGCCCGGAGCGTGACCAGCGCGGCGGCCGGCGCGATGCTACGCCGGGACGGGTGCGAGGTCGTGCTCCGCGCGACCTATGTCGATTCCACCCGGAGCTACGTGATGACCGTGGGCGTCGCCGTGCTCCCGTCGGCTTCGGCCGCGGCCGACGCCGGTACCGGGCTTTCCCAGCCGATGCTCGCCGCGGCGCACGATGCCAACGGAGCCGCCCGCCTGGCGGCGGGCGTGACCGTGGTCAGGTTCGGTGGCCCGGCGGCTGAGTTGTATGACTATAACCGGCAGATTTCCGCTAGCTTCAGCTACGGTCCGTACGTCGTCATGTACGCGGCTGGGTACGCCGATAACCGGCCGCGCGTTCCGCTGGCCGACGATAGGTATGCCGATGACGAAATGACCAGCATGGCCAAGGGCGTCGCGCTGTCGGTCGCGGCCACGCTCGGCACGAAGCCCGCGCCGCCGCACTGCCCGGGATCGCCCGGATGCTGACCCGGCGCGGGCTAGCCCCGCTGGCGCTGCTGGCCCTGCTAGCCGCATGCTGCCTGGTGTGGCTGGCGGTGCTGCCCGGGACGGCGCGTGCGGCCGGACAGCAGGCGGGGGCGCCTGCCTCCGGCGCGGTCGTCGCCGACAGCATCAGGGATAGCCAGCAGTGGGTCCTCGACATGCTGAACGTGCCGGCCGCCTGGGCCCGGACCGAAGGTGCCGGAGTCACCGTCGCGGTGATCGACAGCGGGGTGAACCCCGATGTCAGCGACCTGACCGGATCGGTTATCACCGGCCCCGATTACACCGGCGTGACCACGCCGCCGTCCAGCCCGGACTGGGGCGTGCACGGCACCTGGATGGCGTCACTGATCGTCGGCCACGGCGATGACGGCGGCGGCAGCGGGATCATCGGCATCGCGCCCGACGCCCGCGTGCTGTCGATCCGGGTGATCCCTGATCGCGCCGACCCGCATTACGACCAGTACGAACACGAGCAGGAGAACCGCATCCAGCAGTCGCTGGCGAACGGCATCAACTACGCGGTGACGCACGGCGCGAAGGTCATCAGCATGTCGATCGGCTACAGCGAGCCGAGCGCCACGGTCAGGAGCGCGCTGCAGCAGGCCTACGATCATGGCGTCGTGGTGGTCGCCTCGGCGGGAAACTCCGGCGATCAGTCAGGTTCCGGCGATGACGGCGAGGCGCCCGTGTCGTTCCCCGCTAACTATCCGGGCGTGATCAGCGTGGGGGCCGTCGACTCCACCGGCGCGGTCGCCGCCTTCTCCAGCGACAACGTCTCCGTCCAGGTAGCAGCGCCGGGGGTGTCCGTCCCCGCGCAGGGCCGGGACGGGGAGTACTGGTGGGTCAGCGGTACCAGCCCGGCCTGCGCGCTGGTGGCCGGGGTCGCCGCACTGATCAAGTCGATGTATCCAGGCCTCGCGCCCGAACTGGTGGTCAGCGCGCTGACCTCGACGACCACCGACCGCCCGGCCGGCGGCTACGACAGCGAGCTGGGCTTCGGCGTCGTCGACGCGGCCGCCGCCCTGGCCAAGGCCGGCCAGCTCACTCACGACCAGCCCGTGAAAACAGGCGTCGCGGCCGCCGCCAGGTTTCACGGCCAGCTCCCGGCCGAGCCCGTCCGCCCGCGCGGTCCCGGCCCGCTCGTCCTGTTCGCGCTGCTCGCCCTGGCCTCGCTCATCCTGGCCGCCGGCGCCGGAACCCGCCTGGCCGCCCTCCGCCGGACTCCGCCGTGACCCCCGCCTCCGCTCACGACCCCAGCCCGCCCCCACCTGACGGCCCGCCCCAGGTCGACGGCCCGCCGCCGGTCGACGACTTCGCCGGCCAGGTGCTCGACGTGGTCGACTCGATTCCGCCCGGGCGGGTGATGTCGTACGGCGATATCGCCGAACACCTAGCCGTCGGCCCCGGCCCGAGGCAGGTCGGCCGCGTGCTGGCCGTCTACGGCGGCGCGGTGCCATGGTGGCGGGTCATTCACTCCGACGGCACCCCCGCCCCCGGTCACGACAGCCGGGCGCTCGAGCACTACCTCGCCGAAGGTACCCCGCTCCGCTCCGCCCGCCCGCCCGTCCGGGTAGACATGCGCCGCGCCCGCTGGCCCGCCCAGCCCTAGACGGGGCCGCGACACGCTGGGGGTTCGGCGGATCAGCCGCGAAATGTCAGTGGCGTCTGCTGGAATCGGTAGTGATGGACGCCTCCCACGCACCCGCGTACCGCCTCGTCCGCCGGCCCTTGCCCGCGGCCTCGGCGCCGCGCCTGGACGAGGCGCAGCAGCAGGTGGTGGCGCACGAGGGCGGCCCGCTGCTGGTGCTGGCCGGACCCGGCACCGGCAAGACGACCACGATCGTGGCCGCCGTGGCAGACCGGATCGAGCGGCGCGGCATCGACCCGGAGCGGGTGCTCGTGCTGACCTTCAGCCGCAAGGCGGCGGCCGAGCTCCGCGAGCGGATCACCGCCCGGCTGCGGCGCACCACCCGCGAGCCGCTGGCGATGACCTTCCACAGCTATGCCTACGCGCTCGCGCGCCGCGAGTTCGTGCTGGCGGGCGATGAGCCGCCGAGGCTGCTTTCCGCCCCGGAGCAGCTGCTCGAGATCCGCCGCATGCTGCGCGGGGAGGCCGCCGACGGCGGCGCCCACTGGCCCGAGCGGCTCCGGCCGGCCCTGGCCACCCGCGGGTTCGCCGAGGAGGTGCGGGACCTGCTGATGCGCGCGGCCGAGCGCGGCCTGGACGGCCGGGGGCTGCGCCAGCTCGGCAAGCAGCGCGACCGCGACGACTGGATGGCGGCGGCCTCGTTCCTGGACCGGTACGCGGCGCGCTTCGACCTCGCGCCGGTGCCCGCTTACGACTACGCCGAGATCGTCCGCATCGCCGCCGCGCTGCTCGGCCGCGAGGAGACCAGGCAGCGCGAGCGCGAAGCGTACGACGTGGTGCTGGTCGACGAGTACCAGGACAGCGACCCGGCTCAGGAGTCGCTGCTGCTCGCGCTGGCCGGCGACGGCCGTGAGCTGATCGCCGTCGGTGACCCGGACCAGTCCATCTACGCGTTCCGCGGCGCCGACGTGCGGGCGCTCACCGAGTTCCCCGAGCGGTTCCGCACCGCGGACGGCCAGCCCGCGCCCGTGGTGGCGCTGCGCACCTGCCGCCGCAGCGGTCCGGTCCTGCTGGCCGCCTCCCGCCGGGTGGCCCGGCGGCTGCCCGCCGCCCCGGCCGCGCCCGGCGGCTCGGCCAGCCACCGGGATCTGGTCCCGGCCCCGCACACCCCGCCGGGCGAGGTCCGCATCCTGGTCGCGGACAGCTCGACCCAGGAGGCCGCCCTGGTCGCGGACACGCTGCGCCGTGCCCACCTGGCGGACCAGATCCCCTGGTCCTCGATGGCCATCCTGGTGCGTTCGGCGACCCGGCAGGTCCCGCTGCTGCGGCGGGCGCTGACCGCGGCTAACGTCCCGGTCACCGTGGCCGGCGATGAGCTGCCGCTGGCCGACGAGCCAGGCACCCGGCCGCTGCTCATGCTGCTGCGCTGTGCGCTGCGGCCGTCCGCGCTTGACGAGCAGACCGCGGCCGAGCTGCTCTGCGGCCCGCTGGGCGGCACCGACGCCCTCGGCCTGCGCCGCCTGCGCCGGTCCCTGCAGCTGCTGGCCGAGGCGGCGGGCGAGCCGCACCGGGGCGGTGACCTGATCGCTGGGGTGCTGCGCGATCCGCGGGACCTGGCCGCGGTTCCGGACCGGGTTGCCGGGCCGGCCAGCCGCGTCGCCGGGCTGCTCGCCCGGGCCACGGCCGCTATCGCGCGGGGCGGTAACGCCGAGGACGCGCTGTGGGCCAGCTGGGACGCGTCCGGGCTGGCGGAGCAGTGGCAGCGGATCAGCGCGGCGGGCGGTCCGGCCGGCGCGGCAGCGGACCGGGACCTGGACGCCGTGCTCGCCTTGTTCGATCAGGCCGCGCATTTCACCGACACCATGCCGCCCGGCGCCCCCGGCCTGTTCGCCGACAGCCTGACCGGCCAGGAGATTGTGGGCGACACCCTGGCCGAGCGCGCCGTGCGCGAGGACTGCGTCCGCATCCTCACCGCGCACCGGTCCAAGGGCCTGGAGTGGGAGGTCGTGGTGGTCGCGGGCCTGCAGGAGGACACCTGGCCCGACCTGCGGCTGCGCGGATCCCTGCTCGGCGCGGGCGAGCTCGCAGAAACCGTGCCCGGTGGCCAGGCCGAGGCGGGCCCCGGGCCGGGCGCCGACGTGGACGCGGCGATGCTGGCCGCCAAGCTGCTCGCCGAGGAGCGCCGGCTGTTCTACGTGGCGGTCACCAGGGCGCGGCGGCGGCTCGTCGTCACCGCGGCGGGCGGTGAGGACACGGACCAGCGGCCGTCCCGGTTCCTGACCGAGCTGGCCGGCGATGACGTACCGGTCGAGCGGGTCGCCGACGCGCCGCACCGCTGGCTGTCCATGCCGGCGCTGGTCGCCGACCTGCGGCGGGCCGCCGCCGACACCGGCGCCAGGCCGGCCGTCCGGCAGGCCGCGGCGGCCCAGCTGGCCCGGCTCGCCGCGGCCGGGGTCCGCGCGGCGCACCCGCGGGAGTGGTACGCGCTGACCGAACTGTCCGACACCGGCCCGATCGTGGCCGGCGGCGAGACCGTCCGGCTGTCCCCGTCCCAGGTCGAGTCGTTCACCAAGTGCGGGCTGCGCTGGCTGCTCGAGGCGGCCGTCGGCGCCGGCCGGTCCGATGTCCTGCGCCACCTGGGCACCGTTATCCACGCCGCCGCCGTCCTGGCCGCCTCCGGCGCTTCCGAACGGGCCGTGGCTGACCGCATCGATGAAATCTGGCACCACCTGGACTTCGGCAGCGCCTGGTACAGCGCGAAGCAGCGTGCCCTGGCCGAGCGGATGGTCCGGAAGTTCCTGTCCTGGCACGCCGCGAACCCGCGCGAGCTAGTCGCGGTGGAACAGCAGCTCAAGGTCCGGATCGGGCCGGTGGAGATCACCGGCCGGGTGGACCGGCTGGAGTCGGATGACCAGGGCCGCGCGGTCATCGTCGACCTGAAGACCGGCGGCAGCGCGCCGCGCGAAGACGAGCTCGACCGGCACCCGCAGCTCGGCGTGTACCAGCTGGCGGTGCTGCTCGGCGCGTTCGAGCGGCTCGGCCTGGCCGAGCCGGGCGGCGCCGAACTCGTCCAGGTCGGCAAGGCGTCGGGCGTGACCATGCGGGCCAAGGTGCAGCGGCAGGGCGCGCTGGCCGAGGACGCCGAGCCGGGCTGGGCCAAGGACCTGGTGGAGACCGTCGCGGCCGGCATGGCCGGCCCCCTCTTCGAGGCCAAGGCGAACCCCGGCTGCCGCACCTGCCCGGTCGCCTCCTGCTGCCCGGTCCACCCCGAAGGCGAGCAGGTCACCCCGTAGGCCCGGTAACGTGCTCGGTAACGTGCTCGGTAACGGGCTCCGTCACGGGCAGGCCCGCCAGCGTCTCGCGAGCCTCGTCCGCGACCCGCGGGAAGAGCTCATCGCGGGCCAGCACGTCCCGGAGCGCGGCGGCGTAGGCGACGTCGTACGCCTGCTCCTGCGGTACGGCCACGTCGGGCACCACCCCCGTGCCCTGCCAGTTCGTCCCGGTGACCGGGTTGACCGAGCGCGCGAACGGGATCGCGATGTGCACGGCCGCGCTGATGCCGAACGGCCGGGTCGGGTGCGCGCCGCCGCCGGTCGTCTCGCCGATCACCTTCGCCCGGCCCAGCGCCTGCAGCGTATAGGCGAAGTCCTCACCGCCGGAGAAGGTCCGGCTGCTGGTCAGCACGTAGACCGGCCGGTCGAGGTAGCGCGGGCCCGGCACGTAGGGCAGTCCCCAGAACTGGCGCGTCTCACCGGTATCGGCCCGGAAGATGTCGTTGAAATGGGTCGGGTGTTCGTCGACCAGATGGCTGCACCAGTAGACCACGCCCTCTGGTGAGCCGCCGCCGTTGCGGCGCAGGTCGATGATGAGCGCGTAAGTGCCGGCCACGAGCTCCATCGCCGCCGAGATGGCCGGACCCGCGTTGGCAGGCACCGGGACCCGGCGCAGGTCCAGGTAGCCGACGTTGCCCGCCAGCCGCTCGACCCGGTGGATGCCGAAGTTGTCCAGCCGCCCCAACTGCCGCATGGCCAGCCGCCGTGCCTCGTAATCTTTGGGCCTGTCCTCGTCGTTCTCTGGCCCGCGCCCGGTCCTCGTCCGGGGAGTCGAAGGTGAACTCGAGCCGCCGCGCCGAAGGCAGCCGGAGCGAGAGCTCGCGCCGGAGCTCGTCCATCCCCGCCTGGTGAGCCTCCTGCCAGGCGGCCAGGGCAGCCTCGTAGTCGCCCTCCGGCGGCGGGAGGAACACCCGCACCATCAGCTGTCCCGGCTCGATCGCCGGATCGTCGCCGGGCCGCAGCAGCACGGCCCGCACCCCGTCGGCGAAGCGCTCCTTCAACCAGTGGTTAAGTGCCCGTTGAATCTCTTCCAGCTGGGCCTGATCCATCTCGGCCTCCATCCCCGGTTACTCCTGTCAACGCCGGCCACCGCCGGCCGGTTCCGGCCCGGCCGGCCAAGGTGCCGCCAAATGTCAGTGGTCTCTGCTGGAATGCGATAGTGACCAATGCGATGGTGGGCAGTGTCGGCATGACCAGTACCAGCATGACCAGTGCCAGCATGACCAGTGCCGGCATGACCACGGGCATGATGACCACGGGCCTGGACCGCACCAGCCAGCTCGGGCCGGTTCAGCTGGCGCGGCTGCTGCGGGTGCCCGAGCCGACGCCGGAGCAGGCCGCGGTGATCGCCGCGCCGCTCGGGCCGATGGCCGTCATCGCGGGCGCCGGCTCGGGCAAGAGCGAGACGATGGCGGCGCGGCTGGTCTGGCTGGTCGCCAACGGGATGGTCCGCCCGGACCGGGTGCTCGGGCTCACCTTCACTAGGAAGGCCGCGGCCGAGCTCGCCGACCGGGTCCGCTCCCGGCTGGAGCGGCTGCGCCGCTCGGCGCTGACCGGCACCGGCCCGGCGGGCCCCGGCCGGGCCGAGGAAGGCGACCCGTTCGGCGGCGATCCGGTGATCGGCACCTACCACGCCTATGCCGGCCGGCTGGTCAGCGACAACGCCCTGCGCGAAGGGCTCGAGCCGTCCATGCGGCTGATCACCCCCGCGTTGTCCTGGCAGCTCGGGGCCGGGATCGTGGGCGCCTACGACGGCCCGATGGACGAGATCACCTGGACCCCGCAGACGGTGACCGCGGCCGTGCTCGAGCTGGCCGGGGACCTGGCCGAGCACCTGCGCGAGGCCGGCGACGTCACCGCCGTGGGGGCGTGGCTGACCGCGGAGCTCGAGGGGCTGCCCGGGCGGGTACCCGGGGCCGTTCGGAAAATAATGGAAACCCAGCGGGCCAGGGAGCAATTGCTGCCGCTGGTCGAGCGGTACGCGGCGGCCAAGGCGGCCCGCGAGGTGCTTGACCACGGCGATCAGGTCGCGCTGGCGGCCCGGATCGCGAGCAGGCACCCGGAGGTGGGGGCGGCCGAGCGGGCCCGCTACCAGGTGGTCCTGCTCGATGAGTACCAGGACACCAGCCACGCGCAGCTGGTGCTGCTGCGGTCGCTGTTCGGCGGCGGCCACCCGGTGACCGCGGTCGGTGACCCGTGCCAGTCCATTTACGGCTGGCGCGGCGCCAGCGCGGGGAACCTGCGGCGGTTCACCGTCGACTTCCCGGTGGTCGCTCGGGTCCGGCCCTTCGGGGCCTCGGCGTCCTCGGGCCCGGCCCCCGTGCTAGTGCTCTCGACCAGCTTCCGGAACTCCGCCCGGGTGCTTGACGCCGCGGCCGCGATCCAGGAGGACCTGCGGTACGAGGCCCCCGACGTACCCCGGCTGGTGTCAGGGCCAGATCGAGCCGAACGGGGCGTGGTGACCTGCGCCCTGCTCAACACCGTGCTGGACGAGGCGGACTGGGTCGCCGGGCAGATCGCCGGGCTGCTGGCGGGTCCACCTGGGGGCGAGCCGGGCTGCGCGCCGGACGGGCAGCCGTGGCCGGACCGGCGTCCGGCCGGGGTGCGGCCCGCCGACATCGCCGTGCTGTGCCGCAAGCGGGCGCAGTTCGTGCCGTTGCGGCGCGCCATCGAGGCCCGCGGGATCCCGGTCGAGGTGGTGGGGCTCGGCGGGCTGTTGGTCGTGCCCGAGGTGCAGGACGTGGTGGCGACGCTGCGGGTGCTGCACGACGCGGGCGCGTCCGACGCCCTGGCCCGGCTGCTCACCGGGCCGCGCTGGCGGATCGGCCCGCGCGACCTGGTCGCGCTCGGCCGCCGCGCCCGCGTCCTGGTCCGCGGCGAGGCCCCCCAGCCCCAGAACCGGCCCCAGCCCGACCAAGCCGACCCGCTCGCCGAGGCGATCACCGACCTGACCGCGGAGACCGGCAGCCTGGTCGAGGCGCTCGATGACCTGGGCGACCCGGCGGCGTACTCGGCGGTCGGCTACGCCCGGATGCACGCGCTCGCGGGCGAGCTGCGGCGGCTGCGCGCGCACGTCGGGCGGCCGCTCGCCGACCTGGCCGCGGAGGCCGAGCGAATGCTCGGCCTGGACATCGAGGTCGCGGCGCGGCCGGGCGCCGACCCGGTCGCGGCCCGCGCCGACCTCGACGCCTTCACCGACGTCGCGGCCGCGTTCGCGGGCGACGGCGCCGAGCCGACGCTGGGTGCGTTCCTGGCCTACCTGACGGCGGCGCAGCAGGAGGAGTTCGGGCTGGAGACCGGGCGGGTGGGCGAGTCCGATTCGGTCAAGCTGCTCACCGTGCACGCGGCCAAGGGCCTGCAGTGGCCGGCCGTGTTCGTGCCCGGCCTGGCGCAGGGGGAGCGGTCGCAGGTGTTCCCGGCCCGGCCCCGGGTCTCGACGAGGTGGACGGACAACGCCCGGCTGATCCCGTTCAGCCTGCGCGGAGACGCGGGGGATCTGCCCGAGCTGCGCGGCCTGGACACTGCCTCCCTCGGCGCCTTCACCGACGCCTGCGCCGCGCGTGACCTGGCCGAGGAACGCCGGCTGATGTACGTCGCCTCGACGCGGGCGGCGTTCTGGCTAGGGTGTTCCGGTTACTGGTGGGGCGAGGGAGGTACCAGCCGGCTGGGACCATCGCCGTTCCTGCAGGAGGTGCGCGCCTGCGGGGCGGCGGACGTGTCCGCCTGGGCCCCCGCGCCCGAGCCGGACGCGGAGAACCCCCTGCTGGCCACGGTGGAGACCGCGGACTGGCCCGCGACCCCCGCCGGACGCCACTACGAGGCCGTCCGCGAAGCCGCCAGAATGGTGCTAGCTCTGCTAGCCGGGGGGGCGACCCCCCAAGACCCCCCCGATCACGGGGGGACCCATCCCCCCGTACCCCCCTTGGGGGGGACAAGTCCCCCCGGTACCCCCGCGGACGCGGCGGACCAGGCTCTGGTGGCGGCGTGGAGCCGGGACGCTGACCTGCTGCTCGCCGAGCGCGCGCAGCAGCGCCAGGGCGACGGCGCGACCCACGTCGCGCTGCCCGCCCGGCTTTCGGTGTCCTCGCTGGTCTCCCTCGCCCGCGACCCGGCCGAACTAGCCCGCCAGGTGCGCAGGCCCATGCCCCGCCCGCCCGCGCGCCAGGCCCGCCGGGGCACCGCCTTCCATCGCTGGCTCGAGCAGCGCTATGGCCAGCAGCTGCTCATCGACGACAGCGACTTGTTCGGCGCCCCCGACGACGAGGACCAGGAGAATCTCGCCGGGCTCCGCGCCCGGTTCGAGCGCAGCGAGTGGGCCGACCGCTGGCCGCGGGCCGTCGAGGTGCCGTTCGAGACGCTGGTGGGCGACCGGCTGGTCCGCGGCCGGATCGACGCGGTGTTCGACCGTGCCCCCGGCGGTGCCACCGACCGTGCCATCGATGGGGGCTTCGACGTGGTCGACTGGAAGACCGGCACCCCGCCTCGCTCCGCCGCCGAACGGCACGTGGTCTCTGTTCAGCTCGCCGCCTACCGCCTCGCCTGGGCGGCGCTGGCGGGCGTGCCGGTCACGGCGGTGCGGGCGGCCTTCTACTACGTCGCGCACGGCCAGACGGTCCGTCCCGCCGACCTGCTCGACGAGGCGGGCCTGGCCGCCCTGATCGAGCAGCTCCCGCCCGAAGCGTGACTCTAGGGATGCTCGGAGACCAGCACGGCCTGGGTCCGGGGTTCCAGGGCCTCGAAGATGTGCGGCACGTCGCCCGGGTAGCGGATGTAGTCGCCCGGGCCGAGTTCGGCCGCCTCGCCGGCCACCCCGACCAGGGCCCGGCCCGCGCCGATCACGACGTGCTCGAGCACGCCGGGCCCGTGCGGCTGCGATGCCCGCGCCTGCCCGGGCTCGGCCGCGATGCGGTACACGTCGCGGCGAGCTCCCGGCGGGCAGGCGGCCAGCAGCGTGGCCTGGTAGTCGGCCTGCGCCGCGGCAACCGTCGGGCCCTCCTGCGCCCTGATCACCTGGGTGTGCGGGCGCGGCGGGTCAAGCAGCCGCGAGAACGGGACGTCCAGGACGACGCAGATCGCCCACAGCGTCTCCAGGCTGGGATTGCCGGTGCCGGACTCTAGTTGGGACAGCGTGGACTTGGCGATCCCGGCGCGGCGGGCGACCTCGGTCAGTGACAGCCCGGTCCGGCGGCGCTCCCGCCGCAGCGAGGCGGCGATCACCTCGAGCGGCGCCTTGGCCTGAACGTTCGGGTTATCGTTCGCCATAAAAGTCCGCCGTTCGTTTTGACGAACAACTCTTGCCGACCCAGAATAGGCTCCATGAGTTCGATAGGAAGAACTCTAGAGGGCAGTGTCCGGCGCGACATCGCGCTCACCTGCCTGGCCGTGGCGTTCATCGGCATGTCCTACGGGGCCATCGCGGTGGCCTCGGGGTTCCCGCTCTGGGTGCCGGCCGCGCAGAGCGTGTTCGTCCTGGCCGGCGCCTCAGAATTCCTGTTCATCGGGATCGTCGCGGCGGGCGGCAACCCGATCGCCGCGGCGCTGGCCGGCCTCCTGGTCAACGCCCGCCACCTGCCCTACGGCCTGGCCCTGCCGGACGTCACCGGCCGGGGCTGGCGGCGGCTCCTCGGCACCCACCTGATGAACGACGAGACCGTGGTCTTCACCCTGGCCCAGCCGGACCCCGGCAAGCGCGCCGCCTACTGGACCTGCGGCCTCGGCGTGCTGATCTGCTGGCCAGGCGGCGCCGTCCTTGGCGCCCTGATCGGCAGCGCGGTGCACGACACCAGCGCGTTCGGCCTGGACGCCATGTTCCCCGCGGTGATCCTGGCCCTGATCGTGCCGTCGCTGCGGGACCGGGCCACGCTGCGGGCCGCCGTCACCGGGGCCGTCATCGCGCTGGCCACCGCGCCGTTCCTGCCCGCCGGCCTGCCCGTCCTGCTGGCCCTCGCCGCGGTCCTGCTGCTCATCCGCGAGCGCCCCACCCCCCCGCCCGAGGCCCCGCCCGAACGGGCCGCCCCGTGAGGGACACCACGCTGGTCGTCGCGGGCATGGCCACGCTCGCCGCCGGAACGTACGCCATCCGGCTGTCCGGCCAGGTCCTGCGCACCCGGATCAGCTTCCCGCCCCGGGCCGGGAAGCTGCTCGAAGCCGCCGCCGTGGTCCTGCTCGCCGCCTTGGTGGCCACTACTGCCCTGACCCAGGGTCACGGCTTCTCCGGCCTCGCCCGACCGGCCGGCGTCCTGGTCGGCGGCGTGCTCGCCTGGCGCAAGGCCCCGTTCCTGGTCGTCGTCCTCGCCGCCGCGGCCACCACCGCCCTGCTCCGCCTGCTTGGCGTGCACTAGCCCTGCAGGTACCGCTCCACCGTCTCGACCTTGGCCGTCAGCGCCCCGGTCACCCCCGGCCGGATGTCCGCCTTGAGCACCAGGCTGACCCGCGGCGCCTTGGCCGCGACCGCGTCCACGGCCTGCTTCACCACCGCCATGGTCTCGTCCCAGGTTGATATGTAATTTGCTACCATTTAGTCATGCTGAACGGCACAGATCAGACAGCCAAGCCCTGCGACATCTACGCCCGGGTCAGTCGGATCAAGCGCAAGGACAAGAAGAAGAACGAGCCGTCCACGGGTGGGCAGGTCGCGATCTGCCGCCTGAGACTCGCCGACCTTGACCTGCCCGAGGGGAAGGTTCTGGTTGATCCGGGGCTTTCGGCGTGGAACCCGGCTATCAAGCGGCCGGCGTGGGATGAATTGATGGACCGGCTTGAGCGCGGTGTGTCTGGCGGGTTCATCGTGTTCGACCTGGAGCGCTTCACCCGCCAGCCCCCGGACGCCGAGCGGATGATCGAGCTGGCCGTTCGCGGCCTGGTGGTGCTGGACAGCGAGAGCGAGTACGACCTGACCACGCCGAACGGCAAGAAGGCGTTCCGCGACGCGATCAACGCCGC
>Ga0182030_10010869_pt1 | contig 18427 bp, 21 predicted proteins | sample 812S3MmetaG_FD_121299 | JGI IMG/M metagenome (GOLD analysis project Ga0182030, IMG submission 121299) | Permafrost microbial communities from Stordalen Mire, Sweden - 812S3M metaG (Illumina Assembly) | ecosystem: Environmental > Terrestrial > Soil > Wetlands > Permafrost | place: Sweden...
GCCACAATCACGCCTCCAAACACTATGCCAACCACAAATATTAAGGGTACTATTACAACCCAAACGAAGCGAATCCCACCAATCCTCGCATTAAAGAGTCGATACTTTAAATTCCCTTTTCTAGCTGCATGGGCTAGGACCTTCTCATCTTGCTCGTACTTTTGAACTACCTCAGGCGATGAATCGGGAACGACTTGCAATCCTTCTGCTGAGGCTCGTTGTGGCTTTTGAAATACAACTTGAAGACCTTCCGCTGATAGCTGTCGCGCTTTCTTTGACACTAGTTGCAGACCTTCAGCCGAAATTTGTCGAGTCTTTCTCAAGGAACCAATTTCAGGCATTGCGGTTCGTATTGGAAAATCAAATATTAAATATTGACACAGAAAAAAACTTTTAAATCTAAGAAGTAGAATTTGAGACAAAAATGCATTTTGGGGGATAAGCAGGTGGCTACTCCGGTCAAATCTTCAAACAAAGGGATTCTTCGGCCCTGTAGATGTTTCTGGTCTGAAACTTGGGCAAGTAGCAGCGCCACGGCGCGGTGTTACCACTATGCAGTAGTGGCCTCCGACGGGAAAAAATCAGGCCGACATTGATCAAAGACAAGCGATGTCACGTGATTCCACATGGAGCCTCGATCAATTGTATGCGGGGGGAATGGGCCATTCCGCCTGGCCTTGGAAGGGTATGTCTATAGCTAGTGTCTAATGCGATTCTCTCGACTTACTCTAGCACCTAGGTATGCTATCTAAGATACTCAAACAAGAAGGCGGTGGTAGATGGCAGTATTATATGACTGAAGCAGATTTGACTAGCCAAGCTCGATCAATTAGATCGCTCTATTTTAATATATGTCTCTACGGCTGCTCACTACTTTCAACACATTCAGTTCCACTGTCGTCATTTTCGGCCAAACACTTGGAATTTTCGTTTTGAAGATTTTAGCCTGCGATTCCTTTGGCATTACTTTTGCCAATCTCGCTAAGAATGCACAAGAGGCCAGCCCGAACGGCCTCGATGTTCGGACTGCTCAACTCTTAATTGTGGGGGAGGGGGCGAATTCCCTTATTATGAAGCATCCAGTACGCAGGAGCTCGTGGACGCTTAGAAGTATATAGCCCACGTAATATCAGGTGGAACTCTACCAGTAAATCCCCATAAACCAGCGTACAAGGAGTAGAAATTTCGTCAAAGGCGCCTTTAGAGTAGTGTTAATGGGTGGACTTCTTGCACCAAACCAAAGACTTCGGACAATGACATCTTGGTGATGTATGTTGGACGGCAGTATGTAGAATCCTACAGACTGCTCGAGAATACTTCGGAATGACCAACGTTGCACTAGCATGAACAGAACAAAAGCATTTAAAGTCTAAGGAGAAAGGACAAACAACGGCTAGATCATAGAAACTTCTTTCAGGGTTTGAAAGGGTGTCTTGTATACCAAGCCCCATCTAGGGTTCGACATTTTCCTCACCAAACCTTCTCTCAATCACAAACCAAAATGGCCCACACCGCCACCTTCACCGGTAGCATGTTCTGCTGCACCAATTTCAACTACGATCACTCTCAAATGGACAACGCAATCCGTGCCTATCTTAAAGCAGAAACACATCACACTCTCCAAGACATTTCCCTCACCACACCAGCGCTCCTACAAGCCGCCCACAATGCGCACTATATCCTCGTGCCTACGCCATGCGCACAGGCGATCTCCCCACCACCCCAAAAGGGATGTGGATCGGTCCGTATTTCGGCAATACACTAGCTGAGATCTCAAGAGGTGTGCTAGTTACCTGCGGCATTTGATGGGAAGTTTGAGATTCCGGAGGGGTTGGGTTCGCATAGGGCGGATAGGGTGGATGTGGTGCAGTTGACGAGTTTGTGGCGGGACCGGTATAATGGGATGACGAAGTCGAGGTTTGAATGTGCGACGAAGGGGCACAAGTGGGTGTGTCATATTCTTGTTTGTCCGAGGGCGGCTGGTAGGGAGGGTGTTGGTACGCGTGGTACGGCTAGGGGTACATGGTCGATGGAGGAGGGCTTGCCGCGAGATGAGCATGAGGGCAAGAGTTGGTAGTGTCGGGGAGTAGCGAGTGTATGAATGGAATACCTGTATCTTGATTTGATCGTCACATTGTGCGCACGTAGAAAGCTATTCCACACTATTGGTATTCTTAATTGCTCTCGGTGGAGGGTAAGAGACGAGATTATGATGAAGTGGTAAAATATTGATTACTTCGCTATTACATTGACAAGATAGAGGGTAGCTCCCACCACAAACGTTCTGTTGTCCGTTTTGTCTGCTGGAGGAATGCAGCTCGGTTCAAGGAAACCCTCATTGAACCCCTGCATCATTCCAAGCGGGCCTCGAAATAATCGAACTGATAGCCGCTAAGGTATTTTTCAATAAAATGTCACCACAAAAGAAATAAGAACTAGTTAAAACAAGTCTGCGCAACGCTTGAATGTAAGAACTAGAAAGGGCGAAACATGATGGGTGGACGTCATAGTGGAAGTTATAAATGCAGATCTCAGAATCTATAAATCAAGACCACAAACGAAATAAACCAGGAAACTGTTGGTACTAAATCATAATATGTAACTTCTTCATTAACCCCACTGCCGCTGCTGCAAATTCCCAATGAAAACAACCAGAACAGCACAGTAAGCAGCCGTAGCTCCAAACACTTCATGTCTCTTCGCACTCGTAAAAACAGAAATCGCAGCCGCGAATAAGAAAGCAAAAATAAGAGTAATGGAAGCCATGAGCATGGTTGACAGTGGTCGGCTAAGGAAAAGGTAGATAGGGATTAGGAGTAAAGCGGAAGATGTGCCGGCTATGATGACTTTGATTAGGGCGCCGAGGCGGTGATCAGAGTAGTAGTGAATATAGGGATCTGCTGTCTTTTCGCGGTCGGCACGGCTGACGAAAAGAAACCATGACTTGGTTTAATTTCCATGTTTTGTTGGATTTGACTTGGTGTAGTGAGTGGTTCACCTACCTTGAGAATCCCGCTTTTGCAATGTCCCATAAATCGGTGCATTAGATCGTCAAACCAACTTTCTTCGGAGTTCTGAAGGCTAACGAAGTCGTGCTCGTGGTATATGAAGCGTTGCTCGTCTCGTCCAATTTGATTCGTTAGGTAGACATAGTCCTTGAGATGCCGGTGGGTGCGTGTTGATGGCCGAGCAAGTTGTCGAAGTTGAAAATCACGGAGTAAGAGCTCATCTGAGATTGATCAGCTTTGACCTCAACTTGTGCTTCGAGTGCAAACCATATTCAGTTATCGTTTTATCAATTTGTTCCATGAGGTCCCTCCGGACCTCATTTCTCTTCCCGTCGTCTAAATATATGGAGTATGCATTCCGCCACCTGGTATCTTTCTTCTCCGCATCATCCTGGTCGAGTTGTGCCAATCTTGCCTCAAGGTCCGTCAACTTGGTCTGTTTATAGAGCAAGATTCTGATATGGAGATCGCCGAACCTTCGGAAATGAGCACTGTTGCCATCACTGTTGAGATATGCAGCAACTCGGGGGTAACCTTTGGGGTGCTTCTCCACTATAATTTGGAGAACTGAATTTAGTGGCGACCCTTATATAATGCCATATGGAAGAGGAAATGGGGTTCCCTTACAATTGATTTTTACCAAGTTACTATCATCTTCTTCGGAGACAGTAGATCGTTTGCGTGGAAACATGACGAATATTCTTCTATTACCCGAGCACCGCGCAACATCTGTGCATAAATCAACATTGGAGCCACGTTGTCTCTCTACGCACATCACATACTTGTGCGATGATTGGCCGAACTTTCAAGACGACCTGGACTTTGACTTCCGTTGCGTAAATGTCTCGGTTGGTGAACTGGCTCTGGAGGTCGAACATGTGCCTCTGTGACTGGAGCTCTGTGATCGGTCAGGAGGCTTACTCCAGTGATTGCTGAGAGAGCAATGTTAGCCATGTCGGGAACGTAGCACCGTAAACAAACTTTTACAGCGCGAATTAATCTGCGCATACCCGAAGGATCATTTATCTATTCCCTTGAAATCGACTTGAAAATATAATGAGGCTGGAGGCATCGTGGCCGTCGAGATATGGAGGAAAGCTGTTGAGGCTCTGGTTCTTATGTTCTGGGGTCCGCTCTTGGCGGCTCACCAACTGTTTGTGAGGCAACCAATGCAACACGCCCAGTTCGAGCCGCATGGAGAGAATTACTTTATTAAGATAATCATGCAAGGTAACAAGGGGTGCAGAGTTCTCCGCTCGCAGAAATTTCAAGTATCAGCGGGGCGGTAAGGTATCATCGATTGCAAGGTTCTATTGGACAATCAATTCTACTGGCTAGTCAATGCTCTGAGACACTCTGAAAGAGCCGCATACAAGAGATCCCTGGTCAACCAATAATGTGCCCTATAAGCCCGCTGAAAATTACAGGGAGTTATAGGGCAGTTACCACTAAAAATCTAGGATTATCGGTTGACCAGTGAACTCTAGTAACTAGAACACTCAAAAAATGAAACCTTCCAACAATCCCACCTCTCATTCTCGAGTATTCAGCAGTCTTCAATCCAACCTAAACCCTAAATCAATTACGAACCGCTTCTCGCAGGTAGCGTAATACCCATCTGCTAACTATCTCTCGTTTTCGTCGCCTCGTGCTCCGCCAAAGTGGGTTGCGGATCTCAGTGATTGGCGGGAGATTAGTGACAATTGTTTTCGTGCTTTAACTCGGTGTAATGAGGAACCGGGTCGCTAACTCAGTCTTCACGATTGGTGACTATACCCAGGTAAGAGAAGCGCTCTGCCGTGGTAGACGTGGTTGGTCTGGGTAAATCTCGAAAACCCAGGCCGAAATTTATTTCAGAACGCCAATCATTTCTTCATATATTACCGATCAAATTCCCATTAATCAATTCCTAGGCCTTCAGAAGAAAGCAAAGATAATCCTACACTGATGCTCGATTTCTGGCCGTGAATTGAGCAGCTTGCTTCGTGGTAGGCGAAGTATGCTTCGTTACAAAGTTTGAACAATCTTCTTAGGGTTCAACAAGTTCGCAAAAACATCGCTTTTCCTTCCCCATCCTCGGTTTTGTGACATCCCGCACTTCAAAAGAAACTCGTTGACTTGCTTTTTCTTAATCGAAAGATATGAGGAAAGTAAGAAGCATCTAGGTCGAAATCGATTCTCTTAAAAGGTTCGGAGATAGCTGATGTGAATTCTGCTCTCAAGATGACTGGTTAGTTAACCCGGGAAGAAAGAGTATCCACCATGAGTTATCCCCAACGCATTAGCTTTCAACCGTCAATGGGCAATTGCTTTCAGCGCCGACGACTTGCTTTCTTCTCTGTACCAGACGAAGTATTCGTTGAAGTTTTAGCAGGAGGTGGTGTTTTAGGAGGAGGAGGAGGATCTGGTGACTTTGAACAAGGAAGAGTCAGCTTCTGAACGGGTTCGCTTGACAGGATATCAACTGACAGGACTCCTCGGTCTTGGGCCGATGCTTGGTACTCTACGAACTGGTGGATGGTACTGAGGATTACTCGTTAGACAGTCATTACAAAAGAGACCAGGAAGATGTGGATCTACCTCTCCATCTGTTGCGCAGCCTGTGTGCTCTGACGCATATGGCGGCCCTTGCTCACCATAGGATACGGAGTTGCTTGCTTCTTGCGGATACTCGTAATCGTAAATTGTTACTCCTTGAGAAAATCATCAGAGTTTGCTTCAAGTTGCGGGGAGGTATTAGAGCAATACCATTTGAATCTTGTCTATATCTATAGTAACTCCTATTTTCCTCGGACAAAATCCACTCGCTCCATTGCGTTGATTGATCTTTCGAATGCTTATTCTTGTCTTTTCTTCTAGAAGACATTGTGTCTCAAAGGTATTAGTTCGATTGAGTATCTGATCGTGTAAATTGAAACGACTTTTACCAGTTCATATATTTCCATTTCATCGCAAACACGCGAGGTTCGGTGCTGCTTTTTGAGTCTGGCAGATTATCAATGCGGCTCTAGATCATACGTCAGGTGCTTCTATGGTAGTAAGGCTGGTCCTAAGAGCCAGTAACTTGGTGTAGCACAGAGGTATATTGGGCATCAAAACATCTGCACGGAGCGCAGATATGGGGCGAAGCTGTTAGATAGCGGAGGTCCAATTCGCCATGTTCCTTCGAACAGAGCCTATCGTATGGTCGACATTTGATGGCATTCATTAGGCAGACAATGCAAGCACACGAGGTAAGTCTGCCTCATATTAGGACATATCGGGCCGGAAGAAGGGCACAAAGCATTGGCCGATCAGCAGAATGTAACCATTATTCTTTTTGAAAAAGCTGCGCCTCAGGCTTTCAAAGATTGGTCTTGACCGAGACACGCTCCGGATGAGGCTGAGAAGAGTCGCACGTGATCTGCAGCCCGCTTTGGCAGAACTTACATATTGCCATCTGAAGTTGATGCTGTGAAGCAAGGAGAATGGTGGAATCAGCACTAAGTTGGCCGTGCGGCCATTCATAGGGCAGACATATGTTCTCTAACCAGAATACAACGGAGGGGCTCCAGCGAGTTGGTGCTTAGAACAGTTCTCTTCACCGATTATGCACCTGTCGCAGGGCGTTCCTTAGTAGCTGGTGCGATTGTTCGGCTTTATACATAAATTTCTCAGAAACCAACATCGGTCATAGAGACTGTGCCGATATGGTCCAAAGGTGAGTATGAAGAAGGAAGCCTTTCCGTTCTTTTTTTTCTTTTTCAAAAATGACAAAATATCTGGCCATACAAGTAGCCTTTTGATACCGTTTACAACTCGATTAGACTGATGGATCAAGATTCAGAGGAGTAACGAAATGCTCAACCCATATGTCTGGATTTTGGCTTTCTTCCAGACAATAAGAGGAGAGCTGACATATTAAAATGACAACAGCAGAGACTTCTACTAGAATAACAGCACTTGCTGCAATGATCATCTGCAAGACTTAGTCTGACTTTTGACTAGACGTCCAAGGGATTGACTTGCATGAAGTGCTGCATTACAATACTTGGGTCGATGTTCCCGGACCTCAATTGATAAAGTGTCGTTCTTGAGCTTAGCAAGAGGGGCTGAGTCTTACCATCCAAAACACGAGATGACACGACTCACGCGACAAGAGAACTTTGCCTCCACGGCCCCTCTGTCAGAGCCCTCAATTCAACTAGGGCCCCTGGGCAGTGCCGTCACTGTTCATCCTTCCATCCATTTGCGCCAGAAACCAAGGAACAGCGCACTCATCGTCGCAAGACTCGTCGCGTATGAAAATCTCAACGGCTCCACCAATTGAAGACGCAGCGCAAAAGCTGAGCCACAACCAAGCCCCTGAAATTAACGTCATCAACGCCACGACACCACCAACAGCTGATCCAGACCACCTCGGTAAGGATACGATCATTACTGCAAGGAGTTAAAGCAATCAACTTTAAACATTGAACCCTGAAATAAGATTGCGAATGCTTTCCCCAACTTCCATCTGAAAAGTAGGAAGCCAATCGAGTGACAGGGCAACCACTTGGCAAAGCGCTGAGGGTGGATGCCAGATATCAAGCTCAGGCCTGGAGATTGAAACAAAAGCTGGTTGAGCCACGATGTACATCTCCTGTTCTGCAGCCAGGGTGATTGCAGGGGCCGAACGCCAATGACGCCTGAGATTCAGCTGTACTTTGCATTCCTTGTTTGCGCAACAGACAACACGCGAGACAATATGGTCTGAAACCTTTTGATATAACCTGCCCTGCTCCCCTCTCCTGATCCTATCCTCCAAAAATATTTTCGAAGATTCATCGTCACGCATCATTCTCACTTTCTCATCGTCTCATTGACTAGATAGTCAATCACTACCGTCAACATGGCAAAGACAGGTATCTTCCACCATGTTGGTACCTTCCTCCTCTTCGCAGCCGCAATTCTGCTTCTCATCACCACCATCTCCGCGCCTGTCATTGGCGACATCGCAATCCTGAAAGTGACACTCACCAACCAATCTGCTCTGCGCAACTCCTCCGTCACATTCGGTACCTTTGGCTACTGTGTCCTCGATGTTGCTCCCGCGCAGTACGTCTCCCCTACACCGCTCAAACCAGCCCCAAACTAACGCGCGCACAGAACCGACCAAGACTACTGCACCAAAAAGATGATAGGCTACAATCCGGCTTCAGTAATGGCAGACATCGATCACACGACCTTCAACACCGCATCCGTCGACACCAGCAAAGCCCTAACCCGCGTCATGATCCTCCACCCTATCGTCACAGGAATGGCATTCATTGCCTTCCTGCTCGCACTCGGCTCTGGAATCTGCGGCGCCTTACTCGCATCCCTCGTCGCGGCCCTAACCTGGGTCCTAACCGTTGTCGTAATGGCAACCGACTTCGTCGCCTTCGGGATCCTCAAGAACCATATCAACAATCATAATGATGATACGAGTGGCAGTCATGCCAAGTATAGCGTAGCGATGTGGACGATCTTGGCGGCGATGATATTGTTGTTCTTTGGGACGTTCGTGGTGCTCTTCACGTGCTTTTCGGCCAGGAGACACAGGAATGATTATGTAGGGAATAAGCATGGGGATGCGGGGTACGGCGCGAATGGGGCGAATAATGGGGCGACAACGAATACTAGGAGACGGTTCTGGCAGCGACGAAGCAGGTATTGAGCGTCGAGTTTTGGAGATGGAGTGTAGATATGAAGGACTAGGTGAAAGTAAGTGGCTCCTCAAGTGAGGTGAGGAGGTTGAATTTTCAAGTCGTGGAAAGGAGTTTGGGTCACCAGTTGCGATGGGTTACGTTTCCTTGCAGATTGCAATTTTTCGTTGAAAGCTAGCGCGTCGAGATACCACATGGGCTTCAGTCTCCCTTTAATACTTCCTGTACTATGATACCAATCAAAAAAAAAACTCTGTTGAATCATTCTTCTTGACTTGCCTTTGGGAATACAAGTAGAGTGAACGTAGTAAAATATACTACAGGCGTTTTATTCATACACTCGATACTCCTAAGTTCTGTGAGAAACCACATTTTCTTTGGAACCAGAGCTTAATATCGCCTCTTCACAAGAGCCGCCTCTGAGTGAGAGCTATAAAATGCTAGTATCTGCATAAAATTCACGCGAACAGAAGCCTAGGATTAACACCCTTCCAATCTCTCTAACCTCCTTCACCCTCTTGATAGGTCGCTTGTACCGCTCACATGTTATTCGCCCTCCAACAGTCGCTGGTGGTCATCTGGAATCACATGTGCTTTATAGATATTGTTCTGAGCACAGCAAGCAACCCAGACCTGACTAAAGACGCTCCACAGCCCCCCATATGTTGCGTCTTAAAATTTCTACAGTGATTTGAAGTTTCTTCTTTCTTTTCTTCTGCTAAACACAATACTCAACCTATCCATCCTAAGGTCTGTTTCTTCAAACCCCGCCAGCTATCCGACAGTACCCTCATCACCCCCCCATTCCCATCCAGATCCTCCCAGTCAACCTCAGGGAACGCATCCACCTTTCCCCTCAACAAGCCACTGATCCTACCACCCTCTAAAGTCCACTCCCAAAACGCCCTCAAGTAATCCGTGACAAGCTCAACCATTCTCTCGGGATTCATTTCTCCAACATCAGGAAGATCCCCCACGCCATGGTCCAACTGCAGCCGAATCGTTATAAAATCCGAAAAGGAAAAATGAGTGGTTCCACGTATCGCGACGGCTAGTTTCCAGCTAGTGATCAAATGCCAGCAGTGGAGAAGAGACTCATGACAACAGGGATTGATGGTTCCGCCCATGTAGAGTAGGGGGCCGTGAAAACCGGTTTCGTTTAATGGGTATAAGAAAGGGCTATCGAGGGAAGCGCTTGATTGGAATGGCGTGGACGTGTCTACCATGGCCATATTAGCTGTGGTGCCTCCTAGGCTTTGACCAAAAATCCCAAGGGATAGTGTTGTGGAGTGGAGAGTTGATGGAGGGGTTGATAGGAGATTTGTAAGTTTGTCGGGGGTCAATTGGGTTCCAAGCCAGAGAACGTCGTCTCTTCTGGTCTCCACTGCGAGTGTTATGTTGGAGAAATACTGTGTCTCGTTCCGGAATATGACTTCCCCCGACGGTCGCTCTATATGATCCGAATCATAGGGATGGTCAATTCCTACAATTGTATAACCGAAGGAGGCTAGTGATGATAAGAAGATTGAATATATTGCACAGAGAGCGCCGGAACCCGGACTAAAGACTAAAATGGGCACGGTGGAATTCTTTTGGTCGCTACCTTTTTCTTTTCTTGCTAACGGGAAGATAGCTGTTCCGTTGATAAATGTGCCTGTTTTGATAGATTCCAGTTCCTCCACTGGGATCCCGAGATCCTGGGCCTCGTAGTAAGAGCTGTTCGGTGGTAGCCATGGGGCCGGCGTAAGTAACGCCGTTGATGAAATCGGGTACCATAACTGCAACATTGGCGCCCTGGGCTGCGAACCTGGTGCATATGGGTCTTTCCGATCATAATCTACAACCTCGATGCGTCTTGTCCCTACGGGATATGGGCCTTTTAGGGGAGGGAATATGATTCCTGCTTGAATACTTGGTACGTAAAGAATGAGGAGAAGAAGTATCCCGTTGATATAATAGATGGGCATTTTAATATAGGTAGGTAAATATATAACTTGCTATGAAAAGAGCATTTAGAAAGCACTCGTCTTTACTTACCGTGCTACCGAGCGAAAATGTCAGGTAAGAAATGAGGTGAAGGTGGTCAGTCAGCGAGAAGGGCGCGGTGTCTTTGCTGCACGACGAGGGGCAGCTGGCCTGTGCACGCACCTTAGAGTAAAATAACACCAAACCCAAGAAAAGAAATTGACGAAAGAATAGTTTATTTAGGACTTGCAATTTACAGAGTTTCTACAAGGCATTTTAGCGATGTAACTAACTTTCTCCGGTAAGCACTGTACACCTCACACTCCCCACTCCCTCAACCCTCTTTCTCCTGGTGCACATCATGGTTTGGAGGTGCGTTCGGCGGTTGAGAGGTAGGCGGTGTTTTTGGGGTTTGTGGTGGGGGTGGAAGCAACAGAAGAAAATATCTGTAGATAGGGAGGGTTGAGACATGATATTTGTGTTCTTATTGGGGAAGGATGTTACTGTATGAGGTTTGCGGAGGGGAGTGAGGTGATATAGAAGGTATAAGTCAAAGGTGTCGTGTTTGGAAGGTGGGGTGCCGAAATTTTAGGGGAATGTTGTTTGCTTGTTCTTAAGGTAATAAAGGATGAATAGCGCTAGATATTAGCATTAATACTTTTCATTTAGATGAGAATGACATTTTTACTTCAGTGCTCATTTATCCAGTCTATTTAAATAAATCAAGTCCCTCTAACCACTCATATATTTTAATCAATTACCCATTATTCCATCCCTCTCCCAGCAGCTTTCACACCTTCAAAGTATCATACTTACTCCTCCCCCTAATCTGCTTCCCCTTCCAAAAAACCACCCACGGAATCGGCATCAATAACACCGTAATATCCCCCAACAAGCTCGTCGCGCCACCAATCCCTAGTCTCCCATACATCTGCAATGTAAAAAGCGGAAACGCCGCCCCTAACAGATATCTCAAGAACCCATTCGCGGCCAATGCGCTCGCCGCCGTCGTACTCATATACGTATCCACCAAATACGAAGCCGATGCTATGAAAATACTGAGATTACCCCACGCGAACGGGATCGCAGAAACGACAGGCGAGGCCCAGGATATGGAGGAGCGGGCCGTCCATGCAAACCAGAAAAGCCCGATGGGGAGACCGAAGGAGCCGAGGATGGCGGGGTAGAGACGGTATTCTGGTGCCACGACGCCGTTTCGGCCTTCGGCATGTGCAAGGCGGACGCGTGGTTGGTAGAGGAAGCGATCGCAGAGGAGGACGGTGGGGACTGCTAGAGCGCATCCAACACCGATGGCGAGGAATACGAGGCCAGATTGTTCAGTGGTGAAATGGTAGACGGTTTCGAAAACGTACGGGAAAGCGGCGAAGAAGGTGAAGAGAACGGCGAAGTTGAATGCTACGTAGAGGGAGAGGAAGGCGACAATGGGTTCGGTGAGGAGCATATGAAGGGGTCGGATGAGAGTGACTGTAAGGAGGAACTTGAGTTTTGCTTTTTGGGTTGGGAAAGGAGAGGGTTGTGGTGGGAGGTTGAGTTTCTTGTTTCGGCGCGAGATTATTGTCTTCTTATACGTCTCGCTGGCGACGGCGGTTAATAGAAAGGAGAATATGGCGAAGAAGATGACGGTCCATTGGGTCCAGTGCCATGATTTGCGAACGGTGACGAAGGAGCCGAGGACGGGGCTGTCAAAGGGGGTTAGTTTTGATAGGAGGGCTGGGGAGGGGGGACGAACCCGAGAGCAGGTCCGAGGAAGGGACTTAGGATGTAGATACTGGATGGAGTGGCTCTACTTTCAGCTTTATTGACGTCAGAAATGGTTCCTGCTCCGATGGCTAGAGAGGGGGAAAACGTGAAGCCAGCGAAGAAGCGGAGAATACAGAGGGTCCAGATGTTTTGAGAGAACCCGGCCCCCATAGTGAAGAGCGCTCCTATAGGGAGTGAGAAGAGATAAACGACATGTCTACCATAGGTCTCGGAAAGAGGAGCTGCAAGGATGGGACCGAATCCAAGGGCGAGGACATAGAGGGATAAGGGTAACAGAGCGACGGTGGAGCTGACATGAAAATCCTTTTCAATGCTAGGGAATGCAGGGGTATATATAGATGATCCGAGAGTTCTGAGTCTATTAGATAGATGGAAGACGCGAGGAGAAAGATACGTACCCAGTGAAAGAGATGAGAGCTGGTGGAATCACGTGGTAATAACGTTTCCAATTTGGCCAATTCAAAGGGTTGGCAGGATCATTAGGTCCATTCCAGTCATATGGGTCTGCTGGGATATTTGAAGTCACCTCCCCTTTCTCAGCATCTTGAAGAGCGCTGGCTGGACTAGGTATATCCTTTTCTGGATCCTCTCCAAGCTCCTTCTCCGGGTCTCGAAAATCTCGTGTCGAGACGGAAGATGTTGATGGGCTTTGCTGTGGACGAGACATCTTTAAACGTTCTGAACGAAGGTATATCTGCGGCTAGGATGGGAAAATGGGGACTGCAGCTTAAATAGTATGTTCAAAGTGCACTTGAGTCTCGAATTTCTCTGACTTGTATCAAGTAATCACCGTTTGACACCGGTGTCAATTGTTGAAGATATGAGGTTTAATACTCCAACATTACTAATTGCGGTGCGGATTCTCAATCACGTCTTCAGTAATATTCTCCATTAGGTTTGACACGAAGATGTCAGAAAGATACAAAAGAAACTCCATGTTTTCTACTCAAGAAGTCCAACCTCGGCGGGGTAAGGTATAGGCGCAGCCTTACGGCCGAGAACATTAGTGGAAAGCTTGTTCCATCTACAAAAGTAATTTGTGTGGCATAGATATAGATCTGCTCTCCACTAGAAATATTTTGCCAAGGATTCCTTAACACGCCTTGACAGCCAGTTTGAAGCCTGAATGGGCCTAGGCAGGGAAATCCTTTCAACTCGCGCCTTTCCAAAGACAAGAATAAGTATAGTACAATCTAAAACTAGTTAAGCTCCAAGAATTCAATTTGGATCACTAATCCCATGATTACTGATCTAGATCTCAATTGCAAGCGAACTCGGCACGACTCCAGCGGCGCGGACGTAAGCTTGACATGACAGGCCCAAGGCTACTAAGTCTCATTCCAAGTGCGGGTGCGGAGTTCTATATAACCTGTCAAGGCTTTCTTGACAGGTTATATACAAGAACGGAAACAATGGAACTTCTTGTTCCCGAGGACGATTGGCGAGATCTACACACGTGACCTATGGAGATGCTGATAGGAAGCTTCAAGTTCAAGTTGCGGAAATCCTTTCTCCGGACTATTTTAGAGCCGACTTTTACAAAGTAGGGAATTTTACATATGTTAATATGTTTAAATTAAGTATGAGCCGAAATGTCTCAAAAGCTAATGTTGCACTTTCGTGTGTAAAAATCCACAATTTCTTCATTCGACACGTATCAATGAGCCTAGCTAAGACGCACCAGAAGAAGCAAACACGTAGATGAGAAGGGCTCAAGTCGGTGCGAAAGAATGTACAATACTTGAAAAGTCTGATTACAAAAGAGAAGAAAAGGACTCCCACGGACTCCTTTGCGTGGCTCAAAGAAATACAAAATTCATCGCCCCATCAAAACATCCCCAATGAGTCCTCACCATTTTCCAATCCTCATCCCGAGTTTTGTTGCTAAATCCGTAAGATGGATCACATGTCATCCATCAAGTAGCATACTGTCCCCTTCTCTCGAACCCTCATCCATTTCTCGTTTACCGGCCATCACCCCACCATTTCCATCACTATAATAACCAGCGCTCATGCCGCCTTCTCGTTCAGTTCCACAAAGCCGATATTCGCCATCTTCCTTTCTCTCGATTATGCCTTCATCCAAGGCCCATCTAGCCAACAATCTGTCGACACCAAGTCGTCCTGCCTCTCCTTTTTCCATGTGTCTACCCACATGTTCGGTCCAATCGTCCCAGCTCCCGGCGCCTTCGAAAGCATTGGAACAGTCCGCTTTTGGGCACGCACTTCTCTGCGGTGGACTTCTTCGAATTACGAGACATGAAGCTTGCATCTCTTTTACATGTGTCTCCCACTCCAATTGAAGCTTTGAATCACCCTTCGCGATAGCTTTCTTGATAGCAAATGGTGCGTGCATACGGCGGAGATGCTGAGTGAAGAGGTCTTTGCGGTTGAATTCGTTGCCTTTACCCTCAACCGTACTTTGAGGGCAAGAAGAACAGCGATAGTAAGTCAAGCAAAGATGTTGAGAGGCAATGTGACGTTTCCATTCGTTCTTTGATCCAAACGTGCTTGTGCAGCCAGCGAATGAGAACGCACAAGGGAAAGGTCTAGTGTGCGCTGCGGCGATGTGCTTTCGTAGAGAGGATGAATCTTTGAATGGAGCATGACTGCAAAGGGAACATCGGGTATCTTGTTTCGGACCTTGCTTTTGAATCGACCGGCGAGGTTTGGTTCGTGTGGCGGGAGAGTTATATTCTGAGCTGTACATCTGATCTTCCCCGCCGGAGTCTCCAGCATCTTGAGACGAGAGTGAATCTTCCCGGCCACTCCTTAGTGGAGAGTCTTCTGAGGCAATACGAGAATGATTGCGCTCGCTTGCTAAATTATCGTGGCTGACATGACGAACATGACTCAACGCCTTTAGCTGTTCAGCAGCCTCGTGCATCTCAACAGAATCTTCAACATCGTCCTTTTGTTCTGGAATGGCGGAGGGTCCAGGATCTTGATACAACATTTGAGGCACCGAGCTGGGGGTATTCAGGACCATTGGATCTTGTTGAATTGACTGTTGCAAGGTGTCTTGTCGAAGTGGGTCATGCCGTAACATCACTGGCGTCGATGCAGCGGCTTCGCGAGCCTCTAGAAGAATTTTTCCATCCTCCAATTCCTTGTATGTAGCCGCTTTTCCAATTGGCGAGATACCGCCGATGAGATTCTGATATTCCGTAGTCATATTATGAGAGTTGACATAGCCCAAGAAGCAGCATGTACGATCGGCTGCAATAACATTCCAGACAGCAATTGGCATCGAGATCAAAAGGACGGTTGGCGGGCCGTGAAACATTCCCTCGACAGTAATCTTGCCGGCTGCGACTGGTGTATTATGCAACCACTGCTTGAAGGATGCCATATCTTGACTTGGTTCTCCGAGAAACGTAGTGCATACCAGAGCTCTGACTTCCTCAAATGTGAGATCTGAATTCGAGTTGGCTTTAATGCCCTGATTCTCTGCCTGAGTCAAAGTATCTGGTGAACCACCTAAAGGCGAGTACGCATCTAGACCCTGGCCTCCTAGCGGTGTCAAGGTAATGCTTTGCAAGGTGCCGGGTGTCAACGTGAAGCAGACTGGCATTCTCTCGTGGGCTGAGGCAGCCTTGCCGGCGCCATTGGTTAGGCCCGTGTGCTGCATGAACCGATTATGCTTTTGCGAGATAATCTCCTCATGGAGCCGCTGTATGCTGAAAGGGCGAGCATTGCAAAGTTTGTTGAGAGCTTCTACGACATGGTAGGTGAAGGATCGAGCTCCGGGCTCATACGCGCTTTGTTCGGGGCTGTAAGCAGCAATAGCCTGTTTTACCCCATTACTGCCGGCTGTAGGTGCGTCGGTCTTTGCACAGGTATCAAGAAGTAATAGGATATCGGACTGAGCATCCTCAAGAAGGCACCTAATTCCATCCCATTTGAGTCTGGCAGAGTCTTCTCTCGAATTGCTATTGTAAGGTCAGCCTTGCTCATCACGTCGGCTGTGTAATCGTACCATGCCCAGTATAATTGATGATCAGAACCGACGAAGCCATACCCGGCATAATAAACGATCAAAAGATGGTCGGATCGAGCGTATTCAATGTGTTGTGCCATTTGCATTGTGAGTTTGACACTGGGGTTCGGCCCACTGGGTATATTCCACGACTCGGTTCGATAATTGAAGCGCTCGCGAAAGACCTTTCCAAGCAATAGAAGATCTTGCTCGACACTTGGGTCGTCTTCCCAGCGTAAGAGGAGGACTGAGACACTTGTATATGGTGATCGATTGGCTTGTGCATAGAGAAGCATTGCTGCATCTTGCAGATGGCTTGCGAAGGACTCGAAGTCGGTGCGTTCGGAAGGAGGCGCTGCTTCTTGAACGGCAGGCATGTTTTTGTAGTTGTACTGTACCTGAGGTGACTGCGTACAGGTTAGTCGATGCGATGATGGAGATGCCGCGATGAAGCACTTACTTGTTCGTGGGAAGGCTTTTCTGCGAGTTTCGGGGCGAGTCTTCGTTTCTTGGGGTTGGGTTCCATCTCGTCGTGAGGCCGACGCGTTCACGATCAAAGACGATTAATTGATATCAGCAGATGGAGAAGAGACACGGCTATTAACAAAGATGATATGATCACGATGATTGAGTCGTGGATGTTTGTTGTGGTGATGGAGGAAGAGTGTTGAGTTCGGGAGCCTCGTAGCCTTCTCTTTGGAGCATCCGCCTCGCTTCCTTCCCAAAATTCAGCCTTTGCTCATGTGAGATGCCGCTTCAACTGGGCTGGCCCACAGCCAAATCTCGTTCTCTATTTGGAATGGAATGACAAATAAGAAACACCAAAAGACCTTTAAAGATCTGACTGCCCTTGGGCTGACACTCTTTCACACCACAATATGATCTCTGCTTGACTGTATGAAAACTTGTATTTGACGACGACGATTGGTGAGGCTCTTCACGTGGTGCGTACTTCCAATTTTCTGCACTTTATCCATTCAACCACCCAAGGCAGCGTGTTGGGCTGAATATCCCCGAAGGCCCAATCAGGTCACCCAGTTACCCCCTTCCCCAGTCACCGTCAGCACCTAAAAAGATTGATATGAGGATATTGAAGGTCACGACTATATATAGTTGCGACTCTCTATGTTGAAGGTCACGACTATATATGGCTGCGACTCTCTATATTGGAGGTCACGACTATATATGGTTGCGACTCTCTATGTTGAAGTTCACGACTATATATGGTGACTATATATAGTTGCGACTCCCTATATATCGTTACCACTCTATCATTGCTGCCATCGCCTTTTTCTTTGATTCGGAAAGCCGAGAATGAGGTGCTACCTGCAACGTTCAGTTCCCTGCTAGTTTGGAGTTTCTGGTATCTTTGGTGATCTCAATCGCTACGCACAATCAGAGACCAGATGTGTGCGCTCTGCTAGTTGCGGGGCGTGTTTCAACTTAGAAGTTTTGTGGGACGAAGGACACACAAGATGTTTGATAGAGTTCTAGATTTGCTGCTGTTGCTGCGTTGATAGGACGGCTTTGCTTCTAGAATTTTCTTATGTTATACCTTCAGCGAGCCTTTCGTCTTTAATGAAATGTCACACTTAACTGATCGTGATAAGATTGACAACTCAACGTTCCGTTACGAGAATTCCGTTTATTCGATTACGCCAACGAGTCAGAAGTTACCCCGACGCATAATAATCTGCTCGACCTCTGTTGTTGCCTGTCTCGTCGTGCCGTGTTGTTCCTCAGTTGCGGAAACATATTCGACGTCCCCACAGTTTGAGGCGTGTGAGAACTGCCAATTCACCGTCTCGATCCCACGCAGGGCTGACGGTCGCACTGGGATGATATATATGGCGATATGCAACGCTCGCCGCCACCTTCGTGCAGAGTCAATGAAGTGATCTCTCCAATGACTAGAATGACACCAGAGCAAAGACCCGTGCTCCTTGCAACCATCCTTCAAAGTGCGGCCCTACATTAAAATCGATTGCTCAACCTTCTCCTTATCGTATGTATATGTTTCATTACTA
>Ga0182030_10010870_pt1 | contig 18425 bp, 20 predicted proteins | sample 812S3MmetaG_FD_121299 | JGI IMG/M metagenome (GOLD analysis project Ga0182030, IMG submission 121299) | Permafrost microbial communities from Stordalen Mire, Sweden - 812S3M metaG (Illumina Assembly) | ecosystem: Environmental > Terrestrial > Soil > Wetlands > Permafrost | place: Sweden...
GCGAAGTCGGCGAGGCGCGGTCCGCGCCCGGACGCTTTCCAGTTGATCGCGACTGGCCCTTGTTCGCTCAGGACGGCGTGATCGGGGGCGTGGAGGAGATTTCCGTGGAGCAAGCCTTCCGGAAGACCGTGACCGTCGTCGGTCGAGCGCACCTGGTCGCGGAGCTGCTCGAATCGGTCGCGCTCGGCGGCCGCGACCTTCGTGTCGACGGCGTCGAGAAACGACAGGGCGGCCAGCAGGTCCTGACGCGGCGTGCCCTCACGGCTCGGGTCCTCACCACTCGCTCCACCCGGGCGGCTGACGGACTCCTCGTACCGCAGCGCGTGCAGCCGTCCGAGCAGCTCACCCATCATGGCGAACTTCGGGGCACCGTCGGGGAGCTGGACGCCTTCGACGAACCGGGTCACCAGGACCGCACTGCCGTCGAAGTCAGATACGGCATCATCGACTGCCAGGCGCTCCGCGGGATAGTCCTGCCGCTCCAGGAATCCCAGGATCGCGGCGTCGCCCTCGACACCAAGCAGCGGGCGAGCAGGCGGGAACGCACGCGCGACCCAGGGCTCACCGTCGTTCCGGTCGATGCGGAAGACGTAGGTCTTGTGCACACTGAGCTTCGTCGCCGCGGCTGCGTCGATGCCGTAGCGATCCCCGAGATGGGCGAGAAGCCGCTCGGCAACGGGCTCATAATGCATTCGTGCACCGACACCTTCGAGATCCGTCAGCGCTTCGCTGTAGCGCTGCCCAGTCTCTTCGGCGTGGCGCCGGACAACCTTCTTGAAGCTGGCGTCTTTCGTCACGGACAAGCCTCCTCTTGACACCCTCGTCCCCCAGTGACGCGGTGTTGGAAGATGGCCTGTGACATTGACGACCGAGAGGGCGAATCCCCTTCGCCAATGGAACCCCGACTGGGGCGGATGTTCCACAGCTCGGCGACCGGTCGCCGCCGTGAGCACACTCTGCCAAAGGCGACCGGCCTTCGTCAAGTGCGTCAGCCACGAGATGACACCGCGGGAAATTCGCGATTTGACAGGATACGCCGCGACGGGCGACCCTCCCAGAACGCGGCCCACTCAAGTTCCTCAGGCGCCCCAACCGCCGGGAGGGGGCACACCTAACGGCTGCGGTCAGTTCGGCCGGCGCAGCGACGGATTCGGCGTTACGAGCGACCACCCAGCCGATATGGTCTTGCCGTGGACGCGACAGAAGAACTGCTGGGTAGGGAGGTCGTTCGCGTCCGACGCCTCCTTTATGTCCTACCTGACGGGGGGATCCAAGGCGACCGGGGGACCTTGAGCTGACCGACATGACCAGCCGAGTCGTCGTACTCGGGGTTGGAGCCGACGGCGAGCAAGTCGGCTGCCATGCAGGACCCTGGCAGGACCCATTCGACGTGCCCCTCTCGGAGGCCAACGCAGACTTCGTGAGGCGGAGCGGGAAGTGGGTCGCCTTCGACCTGACCGAGGTTCCTCCCTACGCGCAACTCGTGGGACGGATTACATCGGTGCAGCCGATGAAGCGTGGCGAGAAGGTCTTCGGAGTTACGCTAATCAACGACGTTGGGGCGAAGGTGGAAGTCACATGTGACGCCGACGAGACCTGGGTGCGTTTTTCGCCAGGCTGAGCACCGAACGATCCAACTCGCATTCCTTGCAAGCGAAACACCCTCGCCAGATTCGCGCCCGAATCGGCGATATGCAGTCTCAGTGGCTCCGTTATCTACATGTTGATCCGCACATAGTGTTCAAGCCCGGTTATACACGGTTATTATGCGCTGTAGCAATGCGTCATCATGACCGTTAGCTGAGACGACATGCTCCCTGCGGATTATGAGTTCTGGAGTCGCCTCCGACCCACGCAAGCAGTCCGTGTCCGCTGATAACGACGGCTCGGCCCTCGGCCTGCTCGATGACCCCATACCGCTCGTGTCCCATATCGTTCGCTCCGAGTGTTCCGGCCTGGCTGCCGACTACCACTGCGTGGATTGGGCGTTTACTCGCCGGCGGCAAGGGCGGCGGTGATATCACTGATGCGACGCCACAGGCGCCCCTGGTCGAGGTCGTGGAAGTCGAAGTGCCGATAGAACCCTGCTGCCCGCTCGTCGATGGCGTCTACGACCACGGCCCGAGCGCCGAACTCGCGCCCGCCGCGTACGCAACGACGTAGGGCGTCGACCAGCAGATGACCGCCTAGGCGTTGGCCGTGTTCGCCCCGGTCGATGGCCAGGCGAGCAAGAAGTACCACGGGCACCGGGTCGGGCATCCCCCGCCGCAGCCGTGACGGCGCCCCAGTGTGGGCGACAGCACTCATCGCCAACGCGTAGTAGCCGACCACCGTTTCGTCTCGACACAAAACGTAGGTGGCCGCGGTGCCGGCCGAGGCTGCGACCCGCGCCGTATTCCTCAACCAGCGGTCGAGGTCGCCGACTCCTGAGTCGAACCGGTCGAGGCTATGGGCGACCGATAGCAGCTCGACGGGTCGAAGGGCGCCACCGTTCAACGAGCAGGGATCGGGCTGGCTTCTTGGGCGTAACGGCTCAGGGTCGGCATCGGCTCGACCCGGCCGTCTAGGACCGCAACGAAACGCTCAAAGGCCGCCGCGCTAACGGCGATGCGCCCGGCCCTTTCGAGGACAGCGTCGGCCCGTTGGCCCGCGGCCGCCAGCATGAATCCGGTCAGGGATTCCCCGTTGGCCTCAGCAGCGGCACGCAGCCGAGCTTCTTGGTCTGGGTCGACCCGCAGGTTGATCCGTCCACGACCCTTGTGCTCCAGCGAACTCATAACCTCAAGTGTACTCACTCGGTACGTACATCGGAGTTCCATCGTCTGGTCAGGCGGCCGGGGCCTCCTTCGGCGGAGCCGTTAAGACCGGCTGCCGAATATCCCATCTGAGCGGTCGAGCCGGGAGTTGCGATGTCGGTCAACGACAGAAGCGACCCAAACGCTCCGCCCGGCTAACCGCCGTGCGCGATTCGTGCGCGAACGAGTCGGAAAACGTCGTCAGAGCCCGACACTCCTTATCAGCAAAAGTGCTGCTCAACAGCCATTTCTGCGGAACCGTCCAGGTCCCGAAAACCGCCTGAATCGGCCTTGTAAGCGTCAGGTCATCGGTTCGAATCCGATCTCGGGCTCCTGACCAGCACTTTTGTGGCTCCTCCGTAGGGCCCCAGAAGTGCGTAGTAGCAGTTCACTCTCGATTCGGACCTGAATCGCCGCGGCTGGACATCGGTGGCCGCTCGCTTCGACGCTCCCGACCGGCGTCGGCGATCGCCAGACCCTCTGGTTGCCGGACGTTCACGCCGTCGAAGCGTCAGGTCGACTGAGCGCGCCTCGTCAAGCGTCCCGGCGCTGCGGCCTTGAGCATTTCGAGGTCGCGCGCCGCTTAGTGTGGATGCTCGGCGTCCTCTTTCAGCACCATCCGCACGAGCCCGGCCAGCCGCGCACGACGTACTCATGGTCAGGACACTGCTCAGCCGGCTTGCGGCTGCACGGCCGATCGAGCTCAGAGTCCGTGAGGCCTTCCACGACGCGTCGCATCGTCTCTGCTTGAGCCTCCAGCCGGCCCAGAGGGGTGACCGGGGCGTGGCATCGCGAGTGTCACGGCCGCTGCGCCGGCGGTGAGGACCGCAGCGGCGATGGTGAAGGTGAAGGTGAGGGCGTAGGCGTTGGTGGTGGCGACGGAGGGGGCCGTGCCGGTGTGGATGGCGTGGTGTGGATGGCGTGGCGCAGGTGGGTGGTGGCGAGGGTGACGAGCACGGCGAGGCCGAGGCTGGACCCGATCTGTTGGAAGGTCGAGTAGACGCCTGAGGCGAGTCCGGCGTCGAGTTCGTCGGCTCCGTCGAGGGCGGCGTTTTGTAGTGCTGGGAAGCTGATGCCGGCGCCGGCGCCGAAGACCAGCATGCCCGGCAGGATGTGGGCGAGGTATCCGGTGTGGGGGCCGATGCCTGACAGGAGCAGCAGGCCTCCGGCGGCGACGACGAACCCGGAGGCGGTCATGATTTTTGCGCCGAGGCGTCCGAGGAGGGCGTTGGTGACCCCGACGCCGGAGACGAGGGCGAAGCCGAGTGGCACGTAGGCGAGCCCGGCCCGTAGTGGGCTGTAGTTCTGGACGTTTTGCATGTAGAGGGTGAGCAGGAAGTACATGGCGGTGAAAGAGCCGCCGAAGAGCACCTGGGCAAGGTTTGACGTGACGCGGGTGCGGTTGCGAAAGAAGGCCAACGGGGCGAGAGGGTGTTCTGCTCGGGCTTCGACTGCGACGAAGCCGGTCAATAACAGGAGGCCTGCTGCGATCGGTAGCAGAACGTGAACATCCCCCCATGCGTGGGTGCCGACTGCGAGCAGGCCGTACACCACTGCGACCAGCCCTGAGGTGGCAAGGCTCGCGCCTGGGAGATCGAGTCGTCCGAGTGCGGACCTTGCGCCGCTGCGAGGTGGGTCTGCCGGGACGACCCGGGGGAGAAGGACCAAGGCGAGCACGGCGATGGGCAGGTTGATGAAGAAGATCCACCGCCACGACAGCTCATCGGTGATGACACCTGACAGCACGACGCCGATGGTGCCGCCGAGACCGGCGAGCGCACCCCATATGGTCAACGCCTTGGTGCGTTCCGCCCGGTCGGTGAACAGCAGAGTGATCAGTGACAGGGCGGCGGGGCTGGCGAGCGCCTCCCCGGCGCCTTGGACGAAGCGGGCGGCGACCAGCAGCGTCGCGCTGTGGGCCAGTCCGGCCGTGAGGCTGGCGGCAGCGAAGACCACGACTCCGATGAAGAACTGCCGGCGCCGTGAGAACAGGTCGGAGAGCCTGCCGCCGAGCAGGAGCAGGCCTCCGGCGGTCAGGGTGTAACCGTTGACCACCCACGCCAGACCGGTGGCGGTGAAGCCCAGGGCATGTTGGATGGAGGGCAGGGCCACGTTCACGACGGTGATGTCCATGAGGATCATGAACTGGACCAGCCCGAGCACCGCCAGCGCACACCACCGTCGCTGGGTGTAGGTGGCGTTCATGTCGCCGGCTGGAGGGGCCCAAGGGGCCGAGGTCGTAGGTTCGCTGAACGTCATGGTTGCTAGGATGACTCAGATTATTTGATTTGTCGAACCATTGTAGTAGACCAAGTATCTGGTATGGTGCTGAGGTGGCCACGCGACGAGTCCCGCCGAACGCAGCTTCGAACTCTGGCCAGCTCGCGGAAGAGGTCTCCCACCTGATGATGCGCGCCGTGAGCCAGAGCCGATCGGAGTTGCACGCCGCGCTGGCAGACCACGCGATCTCCGAGCAGCACCTCGTCGTGCTGCGTCACCTCTACGACCGCGGCCCGACCCCGATGCGAGGGATCGCAGACCTCGTGGGCACTGATCCCTCGACGGTCACTCACACCGTCGACAGACTGGAGCAGCGCGGCCTGATCGGACGCTCCGCCGACCCTTCTGACCGGCGGGTCAAACTCGTTGCGTTGACCGAGGCAGGTCGCAAAACGGTCGACGAGGTGTGGTCCAGGCTGGCCGAGTCAACCCCGGTCGGCCGGCTCGACCCCAGCCAACTCAAGGCGATGCGCAAGCTTCTGATCGCCATGGTCGGACCCCTACCACCCGACGCGCCCTGGACCCTCTAACTCCCGGCACGGCTCCCGGTCGACGGGTCCAGCGGACTGCGAAACCCCGGGCGAGCCAGTGCCAGGGGGGCGTGGCATCGTCACGTCCGGCCCTGCGCCCATGGCAAGCGATGCCGCCGGCTCAGGATCCTGGCCCGATGGGCGGCCTCAGGAGATCGATCCCTGAGGTACGACCCATTCGCAAGGCTGACCGGTGATGGCGGCGATGAGGTCGTAGTCGGCGTCGTAGTGGATCACCACGAGCCCGTGGCGCTCCGCGGTAGCGGCGATGAGCAAGTCCGGGAAACGCACGGCGCGGAGCTGGCCCCGCTCCGAGAGCGCGAACTGCACCTCAAGGGCGCGGTCCCAGATCTCGTCGGGCATCGGGAACAACTCATAGCCGAGCCTGCGGTCACGGCTGATCTGGGCGTAGTCGGCATGAGAACGCGACGAGAATCGGACCTCGAGCTCGATGATGCCGCACGTGCCGACCAGGCCGGCTTCGATCATGGGACCGAGGCGTCGAGAGACGGTCTCTTCGCTCATGCGGGCGAGGGCGCTCTTGTCAGCGAGGTGAGTGGCTACCGCCACGCTTCGCGGTACAGCTCCTCGTCGCCCAAGGCCGACAGCTCCCCGCTGACCAGACGGGCCAGATCGCGCCGACGAGCAGCGAGGGCCGCCACCTCCACAAGCGCCCGATTGACCGTCTCGACCTTGGTAGTCGTTCCCAATGCGGCGCGGGCCTCACGCAGGGAGTTCTCATCGATGTCCACGACCGTGCGCACCGCGAGGCGCCTCCTTGATATCGAGCTGAACGACGCGATGATATCATCGTCGTTCACCTCGCGGTAGCAGTTTTGGTAGCAGTTCCTCCGGGTCCGTACGTGATTGGCGGAGCGCGAAAGTCCTGGTCAGCCCGTTTGAGATGACATGGACGGACTCGTGCGGACGGGGTGCCGGGAACTTGTAAGCGTCAGGTCGTCGGTTCGAAGCCGACCTCGGGCTCTGAAAACAGCTCGTCGGCCCCCCTCGACGCGCAGGTCAGGAGTAGACGTTATTCCTGGCGGAAGGGGACAAAGGGCGACAGAGCGGGCCGATCCGTAGCGGTGGCCTGGGGGTCCGGCAGGGTCCGCAGGTAGCGGTCGATACCGAGGATGGCGGGACCGGGCTCCTCGACCGTGCTGAACGCCAGGTGGGACACTCGCCGCCCCTCGCCGTCGGGATAGGTCATGGCCACCCGCGCCGTGGCGCTGAGAGGGGCGCCCCCCAGTTCGACATCGAAGATCACCGTGTCACCGATGGCCGCCGAGGTGACGCCCACAACTTTTGCCCCACCATGCGAAAGGTCGATGACCTGCACTTTGGCGGGCTGCGTACGGCGGCCTGGGCGGACGCTGCGGATCTGGGCGCTCAGATCGACGGCGTAGCGCTGATAGCGCCGCCGGCGGACTGGCTGCACGGGACCCGCCACGGTGAGCGTGAGACGTCCCCCCTCAGGGGGATGAGGAGCCAGCGCCGGCCAGTAGTGCAGGCCGGCGTCGTGGGGGACGAACATCGTGATCACGCCATCGAAGAGCAACTGGTGATCGAAATCATCGAGAAGGTCGACGACGATCGAGTCCGCCGTGACCGAGTCGATGACCGCGATATATGTCAGTCGGCCCTCGATCTCGAGACCGATTCTCATGCCTTCGGCGAGCTCCACCTTCTCACTCCTCTTGCTCTTCATGGGGGCCATGTGGAGTTCTTTATGTTCTGAAGGGTTGGAAAAGCCGCATCTTACACCTTGAGTTGATCCGCCGCGCGAAACGCGGCACGGACCCACCCGGGCGCTACCCTGCGTACAAGCATGTCAGCCGGGTATTCAGGGACACCGCAAGCGCGAAAGTTGGGCCTCAAGCCTGGGCAACGCGTCGCCATCGACCACCCGGCACCCGGGTGGCAGCTGCAGGACCCGCCCACGGACGTCACCTGGATTGGGGATTCGGGGCCTGCGGACGTCGTAATCAGCTTCTTCACCAGCGCCGACCAGCTCGGATCGCGCCTGGCGGGATTGGTCGAGCGCATTTATCCAACAGGGGCCCTCTGGGTGGCATGGCCGCGGCGGGCTGGCGGCCATGTCAGCGATATCACCGACAACGTCATCCGGGCTCAGGCTCTGGCCCTCGGAGTGGTCGACGTCAAGGTGGCGGCCATCGACGAGGACTGGTCGGGGCAGCGCCTGGTTTGGAGAGTGGAGAACAGGAACCGTGGGGGTACTCTCGGGGCCTGAACCAGCGTCTGTCCGAGCCCCGTCCACTCGAGCGTTTGACCGCAGCCGGCGCCCGGCGCGTGGCGCTGGCGGCGCAGGGCTTCGCAACCCCACGCCCGGCGGGCCGCATCGATGCCCGCCACATCCGCAGCGTCATCGACCGCATCGGCTTGCTGCAGCTCGATTCGGTCAACGTGTTCTGCCGATCGCACTACCTTCCCCTGTTCGCGCGCCTCGGTCCCTACCCCAAGGATCTGCTCGATCGCATGGCCGCCCACACGGCCGGCCCAGTGCAACGGGAACTGTTTGAGTACTGGGCGCACGAAGCTTCCCTCCTGCCACTGGCCTTGCAGCCATATCTGCGATGGCGGATGGCCCGGTGGAGCACCGACGCATGGGGCAGCATCGCCCGTATCGCCCAACAGCGCCCCGAACTGGTGACCGAGGTCCTGCGGCTGGTCTCCGAAGAAGGACCGATCCGAGCCTCGGATACGGGTATAGCCCGACCGAAACGAACTCCGGGGCAAATGTGGAACTGGCACGATGGCAAAATCGCGCTGGAATACTTGTTCTTTTCGGGCACGGTGACTGCCGCCCGGCGGATCAACTTCGAACGCCGCTACGATCTCGCGTCGCGGGTGATCCCCCGGGACATCCAGGCCCGACCGACCCCCACCGAAGCCGACGCGCAGCGTCAACTGTTGCGTATCGCAGCGAACGCCCTGGGGGTGGCCAGCGAACCCGACCTGGGCGACTATTTCCGCTTGCCGCGGGCCGCGTCGAAAGCGGGTGTGGCCCAGCTGGTGGCAGCCGGCGAACTGCTGCCCGTGGCGGTCGAGGGATGGACGGCCCCCGCCTACCTGTGGCCGTCGGCGCGCCGACCTCGGCGCGTCAAGGCGCGGGCAATCCTCTCCCCGTTTGATTCTTTGATCTGGGCCAGGGACCGCACCGAACGCATCTTCAACTTCCGCTATCGCATCGAGATTTATACGCCGCCCCCGCAACGAGTTTTCGGCTACTACGTATTGCCCTTCCTGCTCGGCGATCAACTGGTAGCCCGGGTCGATCTCAAGTCGGACCGCCAAACGTCGCGGCTTTTGGTGCAGGCGGCGTTCGCCGAGTCGGGCGTAGATCGCACCTGGGTGGCCGCCGAGTTGGCTGCAGAGTTGCACCTGGTCGCTCGCTGGTTGGATTTGGACGACGTCGTCGTCGCGCCCCGCGGGGACTTGGCGGTCGATCTGGCCGCCGCTACGGGCTGACATCGCGTCGCGCCGGCCCCCCTGGAGCTTTCGTTGAGAACACTGTTTCTTTGTGTGTGGAGGGCCAGTTCTTTGCGTGTGGAGGGCCAGCACCGAACCCATTGCTGCACGCTTCGCTATTTCCATATCCCTGCCGTTTCGGGCGGCGCTCAGTCCTGGGAAGGCACCACCACGCTGCGCAACGTCCCATATAGGGACGGCCGACGTTGGCTTTGCCCCGGCGCAACTCCTCTACCGTTGCGGGACGTGACAGCATGTGACGACGTCGAGTTGAGGAGGGCGGGGCTGTGACAACCAAAGTAGCCATGGTGACTGGGGCGAGCCGGGGGATCGGGCGCTGCGCTGCGTTGGGGTTGGCCCGCCGGGGTTATGACGTGGTGCTCACCGGACGCACGGTGCACGAAGGCGACGGCCGGGTGGGCGATGTCGTTGTGCCCGGCAGCTTGGAGCGCACCCGTTCGGAGGTCGAGGAGCTGGGGACGCGGGCGTTGGCACTCCCCATGGACGTCACCAGCCGCACCTCCATCCGCGAGGCCTACGACGCGGCCATCGCGGCGTGGGGACGGATCGACGTGCTGGTCAACAATGCTCCGTATTCGGGACCGGGCGCCGATGCACGGGTACTCGACATCGACCTGGAAGCGGCCGCCGCTCTCCTGGAAGGCAACTACATCAACCAACTGTTCCTGGTGCAACTGGCGTTGCCCGGGATGTTGCAGCGAGGCCAGGGCACGATCATCGACCTCGGTTCTGGCTCCGCTTTGGTGGCACCTCCGGCTCCTGCGGGCGAGGGCGGCTGGAGCCTGGCCTACTGCGCCTCGAAAGCGGCGTTCCATCAGCTGGCGGTCATTGTCGACGTGGAATACCGCGACCAGGGCATTCGGGCATTCACCATCGAGCCCGGCTACACGGTGACCGAGCGTTCCCTGGCTCTGGCGCATGAAAATACCTACGCCCGTCACTTTCAAGGCGACCCGCCCGAGGTCGCAGGCGAGGTGATCGCGTGGCTGGCCGACGATCCCAACGCCGACCGGTACCGGGGCAAGATGGTCCACGCGCAGGCCGCGTGCGAGAAACTGCAACTGGTCCCCGGCTGGTCGCGGTCGTCTTAGCGGACGAGCGCGCCCCCGTCGACCACCAGCACCTGACCGGTCATCCACCCGGCAAGGTCGGATGCCAGGAAGACGGCGGCCCCCGCGATGTCGTCGGGCTGGCCGAGACGGTGCAGCGGCAGGGTCGCCGCCACGGCGTCCTCCGCACTCTCCCACAGCGCCCGGGCAAAGTCGGTCTTGACCAAACCGGGCGCCACTGCGTTGACCCGCACCCCGGGCCCCAGCTCCGAAGCGAGCACTTTGGTCAGATGGATCAACGCTGCTTTCGACACGTTGTACACGCCGATCCCCGAGCCGTGACGGATTCCCCCGATGGAAACCACGTTGATTACCGAGCCTCCCCGCTTCTCCATCCCGGCGTGCCACACGGCCTGCGTCCACACCAACGGGCCGCGCAGGTTGACCTGCATGGTTTTGTCGAAACGGCCGAGGTCGACGCCGATGGTCGGGCCGAGGTGGGGGTTGGTGGCCGCGTTGTTGACCAGGATGTCCACCGGGCCGAAACGGGCCACCGTGGCCGCGACGCACGCTTGCGCCCCGTCAGGGTCGCCGGCGTTGGCAGCAAACGTGGCTACATCACCACTGATGGTGGCCGCGGCGTCGTCCAGTGCCTGCTGTTTGCGTGATGACAACATCACCGCGGCCCCCGCCTCCGCGAAACGCCGGGCGATGGCGAGCCCGATGCCCTTGGACGCGCCGGTAACCAAGGCGACCTTGCCGTCGAGGCGGATCCTGTCTCCAAGGGGGATGACGCTCATGCGCGAGACGCTATAGGGGAAAGGGGCGACCCGGCGGTATCGTCGATGTCATGGCCCTTGAAGGTGAATACGAGCCGAGCCCCTCCCAGTGGGTTCGGGACCAAGTCGAAGCCTACGAACGCTCCGGGGGTAGCGAGGCAAACACGCTGCTCGACACCGGTCTGCGTGTGGTCATCGTCACCACTCGTGGCAACAAGAGTGGCAAGATCCGCAAGACGCCGCTCATGCGGGTCGAGCATGACGGCGAGTATGCACTGGTGGCTTCACAGGGTGGTGCTCCCACGCACCCCGTGTGGTATCACAACCTGGTGGCGGATTCCACTGCGGTGAGCATCCAGGACGGTCCCGAACCCTTTGATGCCCAGGTGCGCGAGGTGTCGGGAGAGGAGCGGGCGTTGTGGTGGGAACGGGCCGTGACCGCCTATCCCCCCTACGCCGAATACCAGACCAAGACCGAACGGGTGATACCAGTCCTCGTTGCCTCGCCGCGAGGCTAAATCGACCGGTTGAAGTCTGCGCAGCGGCCCGTCGTTTAGGATCGCGACGCGGGACCACCATCGGTTCCGGGTAGCCAGACGAGAGGGTGCACCGAGACCGGTGGGTAAGTCGAGCGCACAGATGTCGGCCACCGGCATCCGATCGCCCAGGAGCGGGGGGCCCAAACGATCCAACAGCCCACGAAGGGCCAGGCCCGCTCATCGGCAGGGCTCCGGTCTGGCCATCTTTTTCCCCCGCCGTTGGCCACTCAAAGCGCTGGTGCTGCCACCTCTGGCGTTGGCCATTCTGGCTTCGACCTCGATCGTGGGGGCTTGGCAGTCGCCGGGCAACCAGGGCTTCTCGGCCAAGTGGGCGGACTGGCTGCGCTCACATCACCAAACGGCCCTGTCCAAAGACATCGAGCAGATCTACTACGACGCCCATAAACCCAAGGCGGGCGGGTCGATTGTGGCGCTCAACAAGGTGCCCACCACCGACGCTCCGGCAGTTACCGTGCCCGCGGTCCACCACGTCGTGCCGACGCGCCTTCCCAAGCCGGCACCAGTGCCACTGGTCGTCGAACCCGCCGTGTCCGGAGAGGGGCAATGGGCGCCCGCCGGACCCCTGGTGCAGGGGATTCCCGCCATGTACATCGCCCAGTTCCGGGCCGATCAGGTGTACACCAGTCAGATCACCACCGCAGTGTGGATGGACCCCACGGAGTTACACATCAATCTGGTGCCCGGAAGCCAGGAGCCGGGGGGCACGTGGACCATCGCTCCGTATATCACCCCCGCCGAACTACCCACCGTGATTGCCGCGTTCAACGGGGGCTTCCGCTTCCAAGACGCCCACGGTGGCTTCTATCTCGACGGGCGCACCGCCGTCCCGCTGGTCGCCGGTGCGGCGTCGATGGTCATCTATAGCAATGGGAAGGTCAATGTCGGGGCGTGGGGCAGCGAGGTCACCATGACCCCGCAGGTCACCGCGGTGCTGCAAAACCTGGTGCCCATCGTTGACAACGGGCAGCCGGCGCCCGCCGCCACCTACAGCGACTCGAAGATATGGGGGGCCACGCTCGGTTCGGCCACCGTGGTGGCCCGATCCGGACTCGGGGTAACCGCCTCAGGGGCGCTGGTCTACGTCGCGGGGCCGGCGCTGACCGCCAAGAGCCTGGCCGAGTCGCTCCAGAGGGCAGGGGCCATCCGGGCCATGTCACTCGACATCAACCCCGAGTGGGTGACCTTCAACTTCTTCACCCACACCGACCCCACTCAGCCCAGCCTGGTGACACCGAGCAAGCTGTATCCGCAGATGGAACGGCCGGCGGACAGGTATCTGGGCCCCACCCATGAATCCCGCGACTTCTTCACCGTGTCATTGCCGTGATTTTCTACCTGATTTGCATCGCCATCCTGGTCGAGTACCTGGTCACTCTCGGCTGGCTGGCGGTCTTCTTCGGCCTGATCGGCTTGGCCATCGCTGCCGCCCTGTTCCGCACCCGCCGCCAATCGTGGTGGCGCCTGCCACTGTCCGCGGCAGCCCTGGCGGGCAGCCTGACCGCCGTGTACAGCTTCGGGGTGGTGGCCGCGCTGCTTACCTGTGCCTTGGTGTTCGGCGTGGTGGCCTGTGCCTGGGTAGCCGGTCACTCCACATCGGACCGCTCCCGCCCCACCCGACGCTGATCAGTGTGCGGGGCGGGGCGTGAACCCTACCTGGAGCTCGCGCAGGGTCCGCGTGAAGTAACCGGGCACAAACTCCGGCTCGTCCCCAGCCAATGTCATATCCGGCAGTCGCCGCAGTAATTCCTCGAACATGACCCGCAACTCGAGGCGAGCCAGGTTGGCCCCCAGGCAGAAGTGGGTACCGAATCCGAATGCCACATGGTGGTTATGGGTCCTGGTCACATCGAAGCGTTCAGGGTCATCGAACACCCGGTCATCGCGGTTGGCCGCCGCGTACATCAGCAGCACCTGGTCTCCCTCGTGGAGCTCCTGGCCGTGCAGTTCGTGATCGACCCGCACCGTTCGGCGCATGTTGAGGATGGGGCTCACATAGCGGATGAACTCTTCGACACCGGTGGCTCCCACGATCGAGAGGTCGTCGAGCAGAATCTGCCGCTGCTCGGGGAACCGGATGAGATTCCACACCGTCTGACCGATGACCGACCGGGTGGTCTCGGCCCCGCCGTCGAGCAGCAGCAGGCCTTCCTGGATGATCTCGGGCACGCCGAGCGACTCGCCGTCGATCGTGCCGTGTACCCACGCCGACACCAGGTCGTCTTGGGGATCGGACCGTCGGGCTTCGATGAGCTCGTAGAACGCGGTGGCAAACTCCGTTGCCGCTTCCACTGACGTTTGCGGCTGGCGGGGGTCGTCGTTGCGGTACCCGGCCGGGCCCATCGTTTGCTCGGACCACTCTTTGCATTTGGACCACAACGAGCGATCGAAACCGAGCAGTTCCCCGATGACCATGGCGGGCAGCGGCGCCGCGAGATCTTCGACCACTTCGGCATGCCCTTTCTCCGCCACTGCATCGATCAAACCGGTGACGATGTCGCGGACCCGGTCCTCGTGGGAACGCACGGCCCGCGGGGTGAACCGGGCGGCGACCAGGCGACGCTGCAGTTGGTGGCGAGGGTCGTCGCGGTTGATCATCGACTCGCTCATGTCGATGAGCGGGCGGCTGCCGTTGGCGGAGCTGTAGCGACCGGTGTCGCGTTCGATGGCCAGCACGTCGCGGTAACGGGAAATGCCCCAAATCTCGTTGACGGGATCCCAGTAGGCCGGTGCCTGGTCCCGCAGCCATCCGTACTGGGGGTAGGGATCGCCCGCGTAGAAATCCGGGTCGAGCAGGTTCACCTGTGCCGTGATGGTCATCGCGGGCTCAGCGGGGCTGGGGAGTGGCCAACTCCCGGGCGTTGCTGTACAGGATACGGTGCTGGTCGGCGTCGTCGAACGCTTTGACCTCAGGCAGATAGTCGAGCGGAGTGGCCAAGCCTTCGATGTGGGGCCAGTCGGATCCGAAGATGACCCGGTCGGCGCCCATCAGACCTACCGTCTCGGCCAGGTCGTCCTCCCAGAACGGGTTCATCCAAATGTGGCGCCGGTAGGTCTCGACCGGATCCTCGCGGTAGTACCCGGGGAACTTGTGGGCGCTGGAACGCAGTTTGCGGAACAGGTCCGCCAGGAACTCTGAACCGTTCTCGATGGAAGCCACCCGCAGGTTGTCGAAGCGGTCGAAGAGCCGGTCGAACACCAAGGTGGCCAAGAAGTCGTAGGCCGCCCGCTCGATGGCCAAGCCCCGAATCCCCGGGCGGGCCCGCCCCGAGAAGTTGGAGCTGAAACGGTCGTCGGCGTAACCCTGCGAGGAGTAGCCGCTGTCGCCGGCGTGCACCACCACCACGATCCCCGCTTCGTTCACCCTGGCCCAGAACCCGTCAAAGATGGGGTCGGTCGGGGAACGCTGACCGAACGCAGTCGTCGGCGCTGCGGGCCTCAGGACCACCATCACCGCGTCGTGATCGAGCGCCCACTCGACCTCGGCTTCCGCTGCTGCGGGGTCGGCCAGGGTGATGTACGGGGCGGTCACGATCTTGCCGTCCGGCCTCGTGAAACCCCAGTCTTCTTGCATCCAACGGTTGAAGGCACGGAATGTGGCCACGACCGCTTCGGGGTCTTCCCGCAGCGGCTCTTCGTAGATCATGCCCAGGGTCGGGAAGAGAAAGGTCCCCTGGAGGCCCTGCTCCTCGAGCACTCCCACTCGCGCCGCTCGGTCGCGGTACTCGGGACGGATTCGTTCACGCTGCTTGAGTAGCTCGAGAGGGTTCTCGTTACCCGGGTTTCCGCGAAAGTAGGAGGCGAGCACGCCGGGCTTGGCAATCGGGTCGAACGTGGGATTTACCACGGCGTGCGAAACGCGGCCACCAAGTACGTGGTAGCGGCGCCCGGCGATCTCGCACCATTGCACCGCCCGAGGCCCCCACTTGGGATCGAGGTGGCGCGTGAACGCGTCTATCGCCTCGTAATAGTGGTTGTCGGCATCCCATACCTGCTGGGTTTCGCCAATCGATTCGCTGGCCATCTTGCTCCTCAAGGTTTTCCCTTACACCCCTAGAGCGAGATTCTAGTCAGGGAGCGGAGCGCGGGGCGGCCAGTGCTTCGAACTCCGGCATTGCCCGCAGCGAATCGAGATCGGTGTCGGCGGCGAGATCCTGGACCGGGTAGCCGGCATCGAGCGCGCGGCGCAGCCATTCCAGGGCACCGTCGGTCTCGTTGGTGAGGGCCAGCGCGCAGGCGCAGTTGTACGCCGTTGCGGGGTCGGGGCGCGCCAGGTACGCCCGACGGCCCAGCGCCAACGCCCGCCGGTAACAACCCCGGCCGTGGAGGATGGCGCCGGCACAAAACAGCACCTCCGCCGGGAGATCCGAGCCGCTTCGGGCGGCGACCCGGGAGCGCATCAGCATGAGCCGCTCGGCCAACGCCAATCGCTGGGCGTCGTCGCTCGGGTTTTCGTCCAGGCATCCGCGAAGTACGGTCCGGCTGAGCAGTCCCATGCGACCCAGGCAGGCCCGCACTCCGTCCCAGTCGCCTCGGTCGGCTCGCAGGTGCCCGAGAGCGACTGCCGTGGAAGTTTTCAAGGCGGGGTGTACGAGCTGGGGCAGTGTGGTCTGCAGCAGGTTTTCATCGAGCCTTCCCGACCGGAGCCCGCCGGCCACTGCGATCCACAGCGGCCGATCGTGGCGGGCGAGCACCGACCGGAACGCCATTCGCGCCAACAGGTACGCGCTGAGCACCAAAAGCACCACGGTCAGCCGCGTGGCGTCGAGGCTGACGATGACCGCCAATGCCACGACGGCACTGAGAAGGGTCGCCGCGTGTATCCGCTGGGCTGCTACTGCCCTTCGGGCTGCCGGCGAGCCCGTCACACCTGGCGGCACCTGTCACCCCCGGAGAAGTCGGCTGCAGCGTAGCGTGAAACTGGGCTGCTGCTCTTCTGGGGCGACGCTGCAGTCTTGAGCTAACTAGTTACTTTAGGCTGCGGGCTGCGCGACCTGGTGTGCCCGGGCCTCTCCGGACGGACGGCGAAGTGGTGTGACGTAGGAGGACCGACTTCATAGTTGATTAGTACTAGTTAGTTTTTACTAGCTTGCTCGGAGATATGTCAACCATCACACGTGCATAATCGCCTTTCCTCCAGGACAAATACCTCAAGCGGGGCAACGACTCCCACTACGGACTAACTAGTTCGAAAGCGGGGAGGCGCCACGCCGTCGAGCGACCTCGAAACAGGCCAACGCTCCGGCGGACGCCACGTTGAGCGAGTCCAGGGGTCCCGACAGCGGGATGCGGACCATCAGATCGCAGCGATCGCGCGTCAGACGCGAAAGTCCGCGTCCCTCGGCCCCCAGCACCAGGGCAACCGCTTCAGTGGCGAGCGTCAGGTCCCACAGTTCGCCCGTTCCGTCGGCGTCCAACCCGACGGTCCACACCCCCGCTTCGCGGAGGGTGGCCAGGGTGGCCGGAATCCCGGCCACCAACGCAATTGGGAGGTATTCCACCGCCCCCGCCGCGGCCTTGCACGCGGCGGGGCCCAACCGGGCCGCCCGGTGGCGCGCGATCACCGCGCCGGTGGCCCCCGCCCCCACCGCGGAGCGCAACAGAGCGCCCACGTTGTGGGGGTCCGTGATGCCGTCGAGTACCAACAGGAACGGCCGGGTGCCGTCGCGGGTGGGCTGCAGGAGCCTTTCCAACTCAACAGGAGCCACCGCCTCGGCGTAGGCCAGCACCCCCTGCGGCGCGTCCGTGCCGGCGGCAGCGTCCAGGCGGGCTCGGGGTACCAGGCGGACGGGGACGCGCCGGGTTCGGGCCAGCTCGGTGATCTCCTCGATGGGTCCGCCCCGCTCTACCCCGTCGGCCACCCATACTTCGCGAACCGATCGGCGCCCCGCCACCAATAGCTCCCGGACCGCCTGGCGCCCCTCGATCTGCTCGCCCCCCAATTCTGATTCGTCACGGCGAACAGTGCGCCGGCCGGGTACTGCATCCCTCCGGTCCGCCTGAGGCCGCCCTCCGCGACGCTCGGGCCGGGGCCGGGGCTGCGGCCGGGGGCTCAACGCGACTCGATCAGGACGACCGCCAACGCGGCGATGCCTTCGCGACGTCCGATCGCTCCGAGCGCTTCGGCCCGTTTGGCTTTGACGCTGACCGGGGCTCCTACCACCTGAGCGAGACGCCGTTCGATTTCGACGCGATACGGGGCCAACTTGGGAGCCTCCAGGATCACCGTGGCGTCGATGTTGCCGATCACCCAGGGCCCGCTCACCTTCTCCACCACGTGCGCCAGTAGTTGCATGCTGTCGGCTCCCGCGTAGGCGGGGTCGGTGTCGGGGAAATGGCTGCCCAGGTCGCCGAGGCCGGCCGCGCCCAGCAACGCGTCGGCGATGGCGTGGGCCAACGCGTCGGCGTCACTGTGGCCGGCCAGACCGGGGCCTTCGAGCGTCACTCCCCCCAGCACCAGCCGTCGGCCGGAGTCCTTGGTGAACGGATGGACATCAAAACCCAAACCCACCCGGGACGTCATGTAACGGGGGTCCGCAATAGGGCGTCAGCCACGATGAGGTCGCTGCGCTCGGTGATCTTTAGGTTGACCGCCGCTCCGGGAACGGTCACCACGTGGCCTCCAGCCGCTTCGATCAAGGCTGCGTCGTCGGTGGCCACTCCCCCCTCGCCATGAGCGGCGCGCAGGGCGGCCGGCGCAAAGGCCTGCGGTGTCTGCACCGCGACCAGAGCGGCGCGTTCCAGGGTGAGCAGCGTCCCATCGGCGCGCACCTCTTTGACCGTGTCGGTGACGGCCACTGTCGGGACCGCCCCGTCAGCCCCCGCTTCGATGGCCGATATCACGGCGTGCCACAACGACGGGGGGGCCAACGGTCGGGCCGCGTCGTGGACGACCACCACGGCCGCATCCGCATCCACCACGGCC
>Ga0182030_10010871_pt1 | contig 18425 bp, 18 predicted proteins | sample 812S3MmetaG_FD_121299 | JGI IMG/M metagenome (GOLD analysis project Ga0182030, IMG submission 121299) | Permafrost microbial communities from Stordalen Mire, Sweden - 812S3M metaG (Illumina Assembly) | ecosystem: Environmental > Terrestrial > Soil > Wetlands > Permafrost | place: Sweden...
CACATCGGGAAGAACACCACTTCCACCATCGTGTCGAAGGGCATCTCGGCGGGCCACGGGCAGAACACCTACCGCGGCGGCGTGAAGATTCTGAAATCGGCCACCGGCGCGCGCAACTACTCGCAGTGCGATTCCATGCTGCTGGGCGACCAGTGCGGCGCGCACACGTTCCCGTACCTGGAAGTGAAGAATACCTCGGCGCAGGTGGAGCACGAAGCGTCCACCTCGAAGATCGGGGAGGACCAGATTTTCTATTGCCGGCAGCGCGGCATTTCGACCGAAGATGCGGTCTCCATGATCGTGCACGGCTTCTGCAAGGAAGTTTTTAAGGAGCTGCCCATGGAGTTCGCGGTGGAAGCGCAGAAACTGCTGGGCGTGAGCTTGGAAGGAAGCGTGGGGTAAACAGGCCGTCAGCTATCAGCAGTCAGCTCTCAGCTAAACCGGCTTCGACCCTGAAGCTGATTTGAGCTGAAAGCTGAATGCTGAAACAAGCGGTCAGCGGTCAGCTTTCAGCCAAAACGGCCAGGCGCCGGAGCGGATTCAAGCTGAATGCTGATAGCTGATAGCTGATAGCTGAAAGCTAATTCTTATGGCACTACTCGAAATCAAAGATCTGCACGCCACGGTTGGCGAACGGGAAATTCTCAAGGGCATCGACCTGACGGTGAATGCCGGCGAAGTACACGCCATCATGGGCCCCAACGGGTCGGGCAAGAGCACGCTGGCGCAGGTGCTGGCGGGCCGCGAACTGTACACCGTCACGGCCGGCCAGGTGACGTACCAAGGTAAGGACCTGCTGGAACTCGCGCCGGAAGATCGCGCGCGCGCCGGCATCTTCCTGGCGTTCCAATACCCGGTGGAAATTCCCGGCGTCAGCAACATGTATTTTCTGAAGGCGGCGCTGAATACCATCCGCAAAAGCCAGGGCCTCGAAGAGCTGGACGCGTTCGATTTCCTCACCATGGTCCGCGACAAGATGACCCTCATGAACATGGACCAGACGCTGCTCAACCGGCCCGTGAACACCGGCTTTTCGGGCGGCGAGAAGAAGCGCAACGAGATTTTCCAGATGGCCGTGCTGGAACCCAAACTGGCGGTGCTCGACGAGACCGATTCCGGGCTGGATATCGACGCGCTCAAGCTGGTGGCCCACGGCGTCAATACCATGCGCTCGCCGGAGCGGTCGATGATCGTGGTGACGCACTACCAGCGGCTGCTCGACTACATCGTGCCGGATTTCGTGCACGTGCTGTCCGGAGGCCGGATTGTGAAGTCGGGCGGCAAGGAACTGGCGCTGCAGTTGGAGAAGGAAGGTTACGCCGGGTTGGGGATCGCCGACGACGAGGAAGCGGCATGAGTGCGGTAGCCGTCGAGACCGGCCAGTGGCTGGCGGAGTTCACCCAACAAGCCGCGGTGGCGCCGTGGATGCAGGCATTGCGTGAAAGGGCCTTCCAGCGCTTCGCGGAACTGGGCTTTCCCACCACGCACGACGAGGAGTGGCGATTCACCAACGTGGCGCCCATCGCGCGCGCGCACTTTGCGAATGCGCCCGCCACGGCGAAGCTCACGGACGCGCCCGCCGCGGCGGAACCAGGCGTCGCGGAGAAGTATCTTGGCAAATTGGCTTCGTTCGGCGACAACGCTTTCGTCGCCTTGAACACCGCGTTTCTGGGGGAAGTGGCGGTGATTCAGGCGCCGCACGGCGCCATGCTCGAAAAGCCCATCCGCATCGACTACACGGCGACGGATGCGGCCCACACGGCTCCGCGCACGCTGATCGTAGTGGGCGCCGACGCGCACTGCACCATCGTGGAAAGCTACTCCGGCACGGGCCGCTATTTCACCAACGCGGTGACCGAGATCGTGGCCGGCGACCGCGCCGTGGTGGACCACTACAAGGTGCAGCGCGAGGACGAGGCGGCCTTCCACGTTGCCACCATGCAGGTTCAATTGGGCCGCAGCGCGAACTTCACCACGCACTCCATCTCGCTCGGCGGCGCGCTGGTGCGCAACGATGTCAACGTGCTGCTCGCGGAAGGTACGGAGGCCACGGTGAACGGCCTCTACATCGTGAACGGCACGCAGCACGTGGATAACCACACGTCCATCGACCACGCCCAACCGCACGGAACCAGCCACGAGCTGTACAAGGGCATTCTCGACGGCCGGTCGAGCGCCGTCTTCAACGGCCGCATCCTGGTGCGCAAAGACGCGCAGAAGACCGATTCCAAGCAGACCAATAAGAACCTGGTGCTGTCCGACGATGCGGTCATCGATACCAAGCCCGAACTGCAGATTTTGGCCGACGATGTGCGATGCACGCACGGCGCCACCATCGGCCAACTGGATGCCGAGGCCTTGTTCTACCTGCAATCGCGGGGCATCGGCAAACGGCAGGCGCGCAGCCTGCTGACTTACGCCTTCGCACAGGACGTCATCGACCGGATTCGGGTGGCGGACCTGCGCGAGCAACTGGAAAAGTTCCTCTTCGAGAAATTCCATGAGCACGCTCAGTAGCGTTATCGCCGCCGGTTTTGACGTGGAGAAGATCCGCGAGGATTTTCCCGTCCTCAAGCAGACCATCCACGGCAAGCCGCTGGTGTACCTGGACAGCGCGGCCACGGCGCAGAAGCCCACCCAGGTGGTGGACGCGATTCGTAGATTCCACGAGGTGGATTGCGCCAATATCCATCGCGGCGTGCACGAGCTCAGCCAGCGCTCCACCGCGGCCTACGAAGAAACGCGCAGTAAGGCCAAACGCTTTCTCAATTCCAAAACCACCAACGAGCTGATCTTCGTCCGCGGCACTACCGAAGGCATTAACCTGGTGGCCAGTTCGTGGGGCCGCAAGAACGTCAGAGAGGGCGACGAGATCGTCATCTCGGCCATGGAGCACCACTCCAACATCGTCCCCTGGCAGATGCTGTGCGAAGAAAAGGGCGCGAAGCTGCGGGTCATCCCCATGGACGACCGCGGCGAGCTGATCCTCGAAGAGTACGAGAAGCTGCTCAATCCGCGTACCCGCATGGTGGCGGTGACGCACGTGTCGGACGCGCTCGGCACCATCAACCCGGTGAAGCAGATCATCGAGATGGCGCACCGGGCAGGCGCGGTCGCGCTGATCGACGGCGCGCAATCCACCCCGCACCTCCAGGTGGACGTGCAGGCGCTCGATGCGGACTTCTACACGCTCTCGGGTCATAAAGTAGTCGGACCGACGGGCATCGGAATCCTCTACGGCAAGGCCGCGCTGTTGAACGCCATGCCGCCCTACCAGGGCGGCGGCGACATGATCAAAACGGTCACCTTCGAGAAGACCACGTATGCCGACCTGCCCTACAAGTTCGAAGCCGGCACGCCCAATATCGCCGGAGGCATAGGACTGGGCGCGGCGTTCGACTACGTGGGCAAGCTGGGGCTCGACAAGATTGCGGCCTACGAGCACGAACTGCTGCTCTACGGCACGGAAGCGCTTTCGCGCATCCCCGGGCTGCGCATCATCGGCACGGCGCGCGAGAAGGCTGCGGTGCTCTCCTTCGTGATGGAAGGGATTCACCCGCACGATATCGGGACGGTGCTCGACCGGCAGGGAATCGCCGTGCGCACCGGCCACCATTGCGCCCAACCGGTGATGGATTGGTTTCACGTGACGGCCACTACACGAGCGTCGCTGGCGTTCTATAACACCACGGCGGAGATCGACGCGCTGGCGGCCGGTCTCGGAAAAGTAAAGGAGATTTTCTCCTGATGGTTGACGATCTTTACCAGGATCTGATCCTGGACCACAGCAAGCACCCGCGCAATTGTCATGCCATGGACGATGCCACCCGCAACGCCGAGGGCTACAACCCTCTCTGCGGCGACAAGCTCAAGCTGTACGTCAAGATGGAAGGCGACGTAGTGAAAGATGCCAGTTTCGTGGGCTCCGGCTGCGCTATTTCCACGGCGTCCGCCTCGCTCATGACGGAAAGCCTCAAGGGTAAAACCCGCGACGAGGCTCTCAAGCTGCTCGATAAGTTCCACGACCTGTTGACCACCGACACGCCCGTCGGCAAAGACCTGGGCAAGCTGGTGGTTTTCTGCGGCGTGCGCGATTATCCCGCGCGCGTGAAGTGCGCCACGCTGGCGTGGCACACCCTGAAATCGGCGCTCAACGGCGCCGCGGAGCCGGTAACCACGGAAACCGAATGACGCTGCAAGATCAGGTGATCGCCGCGCTGCGTAAGGTCTTCGACCCGGAGATGCCCGTCAACATCTACGAGCTCGGGCTGATCTACGGTTGTTCGGTGGACGCCGCCGGGCAGGCCTCTGTGCGCATGACGCTCACCGCGCCGAATTGTCCGGTGGCCGGGACGCTTCCGGGCGATGTGGAACGGGCGGTGCGCGCGGTGCCCGGCGTGACGGGAGTGAAGCTGGAGCTGGTTTTCGACCCGCCGTGGACCAAAGCGCGCATGTCGGAAGCCGCCAAACTGGCGCTGGGGATCGAGGACATCATTCCCATTGGAAGGCTGCAAGCAAGATGAAGCTGACCGCCAACGAAGAATACGGCATCCGGTGCCTCGTCCGGCTGGGCTATGCCGGCTATTCGGCGCAAGGCCTCACCATCCCCGAAATCAGCCACGCGGAAGGCGTCTCGCCGGCCTACGCCGCCAAGATCCTGCGGGTGCTGCGCAAGGGCGGATTCGTGAAGGCCGCGCGCGGCAAGGATGGCGGCTACACGCTGGCGCGCCCGGCGGAAAAGATCGTAATCGGCGACGTCATCGACGCGCTCGGCGGCCGTCTCTTCGAGAGCGATTTCTGCGACAGCCACGCGGGACAGGCGGCGATTTGCACGCGGTCGGTGGATTGTTCGGTGCGCTCGCTGTGGCGCGCCGTACAGGTAGCGGTCGACCAGGTGCTGAGCAAGGCGACCCTGCGCGACTTGCTGCAGAACGAAGAAGAGATGAACTCCTGGGTGCGGACAATTCCGGGCGCCAACGGATTGCGGTTGATTCAATAAGGCGCCGCGGCGAATGTGTCCGGCTGGAGTGGGCGTCTCAGAAGAGATCCGAGTGCGTTCCGGTGCGGACGAGGTGCAGATCGTCGCCGTCGATTTTGTAGATCAGCAGCCAATCCGGCTCGATGTGGCAATCGTGAAAGTGCTTCCAGTCGCCACCAAGGGGATGGTCTTTAAAACGCGCCGGCAACGAACCTCCATCGATGAGCAGCAGGATAGCCTCACGCAGCTTCGCCATGTCCTTGCCGCGCTTCTGAGCGAGTTTCACGTCACGCCGGAACCGGGCGCCTTCTATCGGGTTCCGCACCGGGTCAGATTCCCAGGTCCTTGAACAGCGCAGCCGCGGAGGTCAGGCGCTTGCCTTTGCCCTTGTCGGCGGCGCGCATCGCCTTCACAGTCGTCGCGTTCGGGACCCTTACATCGAACGGAAGGGCCTTCTCCGCCGCCACGCGGACCAGCAGCATGCGCACGGCGTCGGACACGGAAATCCCCATCCCGGCCAGTGTTTTCGCGGCCCTCCGCTTCGTCTTCTCATCCACGCGAACGTGAACCATCGTGGTCGACATGACTGGACCTCTCTGAGATACATTGTATCTCACACCCCCGAGGGTGCTGCGGGCAACGATCGCGAAGCCGGGAAGCGGCCAAGACGTGCCCCACATCGAGAAACCGGGAAGGTGGGGACGATGGTCCGTTTGGCTGCCTCCCCGCCGCGGCGGCTCAAAGTCGGCGCTGGCCAATATTCGTCCCTGTTGGCGACCTGGGCGCCAAGAGGCTGCGATTGATTCAATAAGGCTGCTGGCCTACACCGCGCGGCCCATCAGACCGGCGGAGAAAAGACGCGCATCCACCCGGCCCAGATAGCGCACCATGCGCGGCGGCAACACCGGGGTGTGGCGGATGGCGCAGAGATATTCCGGCACCGGCCAGACGTCTTCCTCGGCGGTCATCCAGGCGATGCGGTCGAAGCGAAGCAGATTCACCGGCCGCGAGTAGTTGCGCAGCGTCTTTTCGCGCCGCAGATTATAGTAGTGCTCGAAATACGACATCACCAGCTCGCGCAGCGTGCGGTACACCGGCTCGCGATAGCGCAGCCCGGAGAAGTTGGATTTCGCCACCGCTCCCCAGCAGCCGCGCAGGCGGAAGATAGCCAGCACGTGATCGTCGTCGCGCACGGCTTCGAGATCGAGCAGCAGCGGCGGGTGGCCGAGCATGCGCAGCGCCGCCGCGCCGAAGAGCGCGCCTTCCATGCAGTGGCCCGTGCGGTCGCGCAGGACGCGCCTCGGCGAGCGGCAGGTGGGCCCTCCCCGCTCCTTGTTGTAGGCCAGGTCGTCGAGGAAGCGCTGGATCTTTTCGGGGGACCGGAGGCGCCGGAAGACCGCCCGTTCGGCGGTGCTGAACATATCGCGGGGCATTGCGTATCAGGGTAACGTAAAACGGGCTGGCCGGACTATACTGGCACCATGCCGCTGTTGCTGCCGATCCTGCTTTTCGCCGCTGCCGCTAACCCCTACGACGTGGTCATCCGCAACGGCCGCATTGTCGACGGCACCGGCTCGCCGTGGTATGCGGGCGATATCGCCATCCGCGCCGGCCGGATCGCCGCCATCGGACACCTGGAAGGCGCCGCGGCCCGGCGCACCATCGACGCGCAGGGCATGGTGGTGGCGCCCGGTTTCATCGACATGCTGGGGCAGTCGGAAGTCAGCATACTGGTGAACCCGCATCTGCCCTCGAAGATCTACCAGGGCATCACCACCGAGGTCACCGGCGAAGGCGGATCCATCGCGCCGCTCAACGACGCGGTGATCAAGCTCGATCACGTTACCTGGGAGCACTACCATGTGACGCCCACCTGGCGGACCTTCGCCGGCTACTTCGCCCGCCTGCGCCAGCAGGGGATGGACATCAACCTGGCGAGCTACGTGGGGGCCACCGAGGTGCGGCGCGTGGTGATCGGGGAAGACGACCGCGCGCCCACGGCGGCAGAACTGGAGCGTATGAAAGCGCTGGTGCGCCAGGCCATGAGCGAGGGCGCGGTGGGGCTTTCCACGTCACTGCAATACGCCCCCGCGCCGTACGCCAAGACGGACGAGTTGATCGCGCTGGCGGCCGAGGCGGCTAAGTTCGGCGGCATCTACGCCTCGCACATCCGCGACGAGGGCGACGGCATCGCAGCGGCGCTCGACGAGGCCTTCCGCATCGGGCGCGAGGCGAAGATTCCGGTGGAGATCTGGCACCTCAAGGCTGCCGGGAAGTCGAATTGGGGGCGCATGCCGGAAATCGTGGGCCTGATCGACGCTGCGCGCAAATCCGGTGTGGACGTAGCGGCGGACACGTACGCCTACACTGCGGCGTTCAATTCCTTTTCGGCGGTCATTCCCCCGTGGGCGCACGAGGGCGGCGACAAGAAGCTGATCGAGCGGCTGAAGGATCCTGCCATGCGGGCGCGCATCCGCAAGGAAATGGAGACGCCGTCGGCCGACTGGAACAACGAGTGGCAGCAGGTGACCGGGCCGGAATCGTTCCTGGTGGGCGCGGTGCAGAATCCCAAGCTGCTGCCGCTGCAGGGCAAGAGCATTGCCGAGATCGCCGCTCTGTGGCATAAAGACCCCATCGACACGGTCTTCGACCTGCTGATCGAAGACGACGCTTTCACCCAGGTGGCCATGTTCATCATGTCGGAGCCCGACGTAGCCCTGGCGCTGGAGCAGCCGTGGGTATCGATCTGCAACGACTCGCAGGGCACCGCGCCCGACGGTCTGCTCGGCAAAGAGCACCCGCATCCGCGGGCGTACGGGACTTTCCCGCATATCCTCGCCAAGTACGTGCGCGAGGAAAAGAAGCTCACGCTGGAGGACGCCATCCGCAAGTTCACGGCCCTGCCGGCCGGGCGCATGCGCTTTGCCGACCGCGGCGTACTGAAGGCCGGGATGTGGGCCGACGTGGTGGTCTTCGATCCCGCTACGATTCACGACGTGGCGACGTTCGCCAATCCGAATCAGCTCTCCGTGGGAATGCAGTACGTGCTGGTCAACGGAGTGCCGGTGATCGATGGGGGCAAGATGACGAATGCGCTGCCGGGGCGGGTGGTGACGAGATAAGTTATAGCCGCCGCAGCGCTCGCTCGAACCCCGGCAACGATCGCACCAGATCCTCTTCCGAGATGGTCAGCGACAGCCGCATGTAGCCGCTCCGGCCGAATCCCGCGCCCGGCACCGCCAGGATGCCTTCGGTTTGCAACAGGCGGATGAAGGCCACGTCGTCGGCCAGCGGCGTGCGCGGAAAAACGTAGAACGAGCCTTGCGGGCGCGGCGCGTCGTACCCCATGGCGGCCAGCGCATCGCACAGGAGATCGCGCTTGGCCTGGTATGGCGATACGTCCACCGTGGCATCGGGCACGCGCGCCACCACGAATTGCCAAATGGCCGGCGCGTTGATGTAGCCCAGAATGCGGTTGGCGAAGGTGCAGGCGTTACGCAATCTCCCGGCTTCCGGAAGGTGCGGCGGGATAGCCAGGTAGCCGATCCGCTCGCCGGGAATCGCCATCGCCTTCGACCAGCTCCACGCCACCACCGCGCGCCGCAACAGACCGAAAGTTTCGGGCGGCGTGAGACCGTCGAACGTCAGCGGGCGGTACGGCTCGTCGCTGATCACCAGCATGGACTCGGGGATGATGCGGTCGAGACGGCGCAGCACCTCGGCGCTGTAGACCACGCCCGTGGGGTTGTTGGGCGAGTTGAGAATCAGCGCCTTGGTGCGCGGGCTGATGGCGGCGGCAATGGCATCGATATCGGGTTGGAAATGCGCATCGGTTTCCACCAGGACCACGCGTCCGCCGTGGTTGCCGATGTAGAACAGGTATTCCGGGAAGTACGGGCTGAGCACGATCACTTCGTCGCCCGGGTCAAGCACCGCTTTCAACACGGTGTTGATCGCCCCGGCGGCGCCGTTGGTCATGATGATATCTTCCCAGCCGAACGGCAGGCCCGTGCGTTGCGAAAGGCTGCGCGCGATGGCCGCGCGGACTTCGGGGAAGCCGGCGTTGGGCATGTAGCCGTGGGCGTGCGGCCGCGCCTCCGAGGCTACCTGCCGGAGCGCATCCAGGACTGCGGCAGGCGGTTCCACCTCGGGGTTTCCCAGCGAGAAATCGAAGACGTTTTCGGCGCCGCGCTCCTGGCGAAGCTGGATACCGATTTCGAACATACGGCGGATCCAGCTCGATCGCTCCATTTGCTCGGCGATCGAGCGGGAAATGCCGTGGTTTGTGGTCGCCAGGGTCATAGCAGTTGCGGCCCTTTCGGAAACACAATTGTAGCTTGAGTTAACACCACGCACAAGTGGGGTATCCACCGTGGGTATCCACCGTGGGCATTCACCGGCTACGGGCGGCCTATTTCACTCCCGACATCAGTTTCACCGTCGGCTTGATCAGCGCCGCCAGCACCAGCGCGGCCAACACGCTGAACCCGGCCACCGCCCCGAACAGTGTCGCCATAGGCATGCCCACCGAAAAGGACACGGCGTTGCCGGCGAGCCAGTTGCCGATGCTGATGGAGAGGAACCAGATGCCCATCATGAATCCGGCGGCGCGGTCGGGCGCCAGTTTGCTGACCGCGCTCAAGCCGATGGGGCTGAGCGACAGTTCGCCCAACGTCTGCAGGAAGTAGGTGCCGATCAACCACCACATGGCCGCCTGCTCCCCGTGAGCCGCACGCGACGCGGGCGGCACCAGGATGGCGAACGCCAGTCCGGCGAACAGCAGGCCCATGGCGAACTTTCCGGGGCTCGGCGGTTCCAGGCGCCGCCGGCCGAGCGCCAGCCACAGCCAGGCGAACACCGGTGACAGCGCCACCACGAAAATCGGCTGCACGGACTGGAACCAGGTGGCGGGAAACAGAAGGCCGAAGGGAAGATGGCGGTCGGTATTGCGCTCCGCGAACAGATTCAGGGTCGAGCCCGCCTGTTCGAAGGAAGCCCAGAAGAGAGTCGAAGCGATGAACAGCACCAGGACGGCGGCGGAGCGTTTGCGTTCCTCAACCGACCAGCCTTTGCCCAGCAGCAGCCAGGAAAAAACCGCCACGAAGATGGCGAGTTCGATCCAGCCCAGGCTATCGCCGATCGAGGTGGCCGTGATGGTCAGCACGCCGGTGGCGCCCAGGAGGCCCACCAGGGCGAAGAATGCCAGGCCGCCGCCCACGGCCAGGGTGGCGTTGCGCTTCTGCCGCCGGTCGAGTTCCAGATCGCCCGTGCTGGCCGGATGCAGGCCGGCGGACCCGAGGTGCTTCGCGCCCAGCACATACTGGACCAGGCCGGCCAGCATGCCGATGCCCGCCAGACCGAAGCCCCACCGCCAACTGATCTCCTCGCCCACCCAGCCGCAGAAAAGCGGCGAGATCAGGGCGCCGATATTGATCCCCATGTAGAAGATGGAAAACCCGGAATCACGCCGCAGGTCGCCCTTGGAATAGAGTTGGCCCACGATGGTGCTCACGTTGCCTTTGAGCAGCCCGGTGCCCATCATCAGCAGGACCAGCCCGGCATAAAAGGACACCTGGCTGGGCGCCACCAGGCAGAATTCGCCGGCGGAGATAAAAATGCCGCCGATCAACACCGCGCGCCGCTGTCCGGTGACGCGGTCGGCGATCCATCCGCCCCCCAGGCACAGCAGGTAGACCATGGAAACGTACAGTCCATAGACCGAGCCGGCCTTGGAATCGTTGAAGCCCAGGCCGCCGGCGGAGATCTTGTTGACCATGTAGAGCATCAGCAGGGCGCGCATGCCGTAGTAGCTGAAGCGCTCCCACATCTCCGTAAAGAACAGGGTGGCCAGGCCCCGGGGGTGCCCGAAGAAGCTGGTATCGGCGCGAACGGCATCGAGAGACTTCTGGTCTTCGCTGTTGACCATAGATTTGTTCAGTATAATCGTCGGCATGCTTCGCTGGCGCCTTATCCTTTGCTGCACGCCTCTGCTTTTCGCCCAGGGCGGCGAGATCCGCGCGATGATGCAGAACTCGCAAGCCACCTGGAATCGCGGCGACCTGGTGGCCTTCGTGGCGGACTATGACGACTCGCCGGAGACCACCTTCGTCGGCAAGGACGTGACGCATGGCTGCACGGCGGCCGTCCTGGCGCGCTACCGGGCGCATTATCCGAGCCGCGAAGCCATGGGAACGCTGACCTATTCGGAGCTTGAGGTGCGCGTGCTGGCGCCAGACCTGGTGCTGGCCAACGGGAAGTGGGAGCTGAAGCGCACCGCGGGGGGCGGCGGAGACGCCAGCGGCCGGTTCACGCTGGTGATTCGCAAGACATCCAAGGGATGGAAGATCATTCACGATCATTCGAGCTGACCACCCGCACGGAGCGGTGAAATATGGTAAATGAAGACCGAGGTGATCGCCACATGATCTTTCGTTCCACGGTACTTTCCCTGACGCTCCTGGGAGCGGGTCTGTGGGCACAACCCGGACGCGGCCCCGCGCCGGTACGCTCGCCGGAGGTTTCCACCGATGGAAAAGTCACCCTCCGCGTGCGCGCGCCCAACGCCAAGGAAGTGGCCGTCACCGGTCTCGGCGAGCGCCTCCCGATGGTGACGACCAGGGCGTCTGGTCCGTCACCACCGCGCCGCTCCAGCCGGATCTATACACCTACTCGTTTTCGGTGGATGGCGCCACTTTCAACGACTCCGCCAACCCGCTTTTCAAGACTTCCTACGGCAGCGCCGGGCAGAGCATGGTCCGCGTGCCGGGCGCCGCACCGTGGAATCCCGGCGCCGGTCCTTTCGGGGCGGTGACGCACTATGTCTACCACTCCGCTGTGGTCGGCGACGATCGCGATTACTACGTCTACACCCCGCCGAATTACGACAGCCACCGCAAAGACCCATACCCGGTGCTGTTCCTGTTGCACGGACTGGGCGACGACGCCTCGGGCTGGGAGACCGTCGGGGCGGCCAACGTCATTCTCGATAATCTGATCAACCAGGGAAAAGCCAAGCCGATGATCATGGTGAACACGCTGGGGTACGGCACGCCCGACGGCTCGCGCGGAGCGATGGGAGCGAACATGATCCCCGCTTTCGCCAGGACCGTGATCGAAGAGGTCCTCCCGCAGGTGGAAAAGAATTATCACGCGGCCAAGGATCGCGATCGCCACGCCATCGCGGGACTCTCCATGGGGGGAGCCGAATCGCTCTATGTCGGCTTCAATTACCTGGACCACTTCGCCTATATCGGATCGTTTAGCGGCGCGCTGATCATGTGGCCGCGCGCCAACCCGGCGCCCCCGCGGCCGGCCGGAGCGGGCCGTGGCGGCCGCGGGCCGCAAACCATGCAAGACGACGATTTCGCCAAGGCCTTACCGAATCTCAACGCCAAGACCAACTCGCAGCTTCGCCTGCTATGGATCGCCTGCGGCGCCGACGACGGTCTGCTGGCGGTCAACCGGCAGTTCCAGACGTGGCTGAAGTCGAAAGACATCCGCTTTACCGCCCAGGAAGTTCCCGGCTACGCGCACGTGTGGCCGCTGTGGCGGCGGAACCTGGCCGAACTGGCGCCGCTGCTGTTTTGAATTGCGGGGCTGGCGGAGGGATAGGCAGACTGCGCCGGATGCCGCGATCTCACTCGTACCGCAGCGCTTCCACGGGGTCCAACCGCGCCGCCTTCACCGCCGGCCACACGCCGAAGAACACCCCCACCCCCACCGACATCGAAAAGCCCGCGAGCAGCGCCCAGGCGGGCACTTTCGACGGCAGCGCCGGCACCAGCGCGCCCACCAGCGTGGTGATGGCCACGGCGATGAGAATCCCCAGCACGCCGCCGCTGCCGGTGAGCGTCATGGCCTCCACCAAAAACTGCCCGACGATGTCGCGGCGCCGCGCGCCCAGCGCCTTGCGTACGCCAATCTCGCGGGTTCGCTCGGTGACGCTCATCAGCATGATGTTCATTACCCCGATGCCGCCCACCAGCAGCCCCAACCCCGAAATGGCGATGGCCACCAGCCCGATCAGCCCGGTAATGCGGTCGAACTGCTGGATGATCTGGTCGGGTGTGGAGATGGCAAAATCGTCCTCCGCGCCGGTAGGCAGGCGGCGCATGCGCCGCATGGCGCCCTCCACTTCCTGGTATGCTTCGTCGCGCATTCCGGGCTTGGCCTTGGCGGTGATCAGGAAGCGGTCGATTTGCGGATAGCGGCTTTCCGCGGTGTGCAGCGGAATGTCGAATGCGTTGTCCATGCCGTTTTCGCCGAAAAACCCGCCTTTCGCCTTGGCGTACACACCCACCACGGTGTACTCCGCGCCATCCATCATGAGCGTCTTGCCCACGGCCCGTCCATCGGGAAACAGCGCCTCGGCCACGCTCGCGCCGAGCGTGACGACGTGCGTCGCGCGGTGGTCCTCTTCGCTCGTGACGGCGCGTCCGGCGGAAAAATCGCGCGGCGAGATGTCGTCCATGTTGGGCGAGCGGCCGCTCACGTTGATGGTGTCGGTTTCATACCCGGGAACGCGCGCCGTAAGAGGATTGCCATCCACCGCGGCCGGCAGCATGAGCTCCAGCCCCACGTCCTCCACCGAAAAACACCAGCGCTTCAGATAGTCCGCAAACTCCGGTTTGAGCGCACGGCGCTGGCGCTCCTTGGCGTTGCGCGGTTCCTGGCTGGGGTCGCCGGAGCTCTTGAAGAGGAAAATGTTGTCCGGCCCCATCTCCTGGAAAAAGTCCACCACTCCCTGCCGCAGGCCGGTCAATAGCGACGCCACCGTCACCACTGTGGTGATGCCGATCACGATCCCCAGGATCGTCAGCAGCGAACGGAAGCGGTGCACCCACACCCCGTCGAGGGCCACCCGCATGTTCTGGGTAACGCTGATATTCACGCTTTACTCCGCACGCAGCGCCACCACCGGATCGAGCTTGGCCGCGCGCGACGCCGGATACCAGCCCGACGCGACCCCCACAATGGTCGACACCCCGATCGCCAGCACCACGTATCCCGCCGTGATATGCAGCGAAAGCTCGAAGACCCGGCCCAATACCTCGGTCACCGCCGCTCCCAGCGCCACTCCCAGGGCGCCGCCCATCACCGCCAGCATCACGGCTTCCATCAGGACTTGCAGCATCACGTCGCTATGGCGCGCGCCCAGGGCCTTGCGGATGCCGATCTCGTGGGTTCGTTCGGTCACGCTCACCAGCATGATGTTCATGATCACGATGCCGCCCACTACCAGCGAGATGCAGGTGACCGGCACCACCACCGCCGCCACCATGGAGAGCAGTTGGTCGATGAAGCCGCGGATGGCATCGGGCGTGAGCGTGTCGAAGTCGTCGTCCTGCCCGGGCCGCAGGTGGAACCGCGTGCGCAGCGAGACGCGCGTCAGGTCCAGGGCCTCCTGCAGCGTCAGACCGCTGCCCGGTTTGGGCCGCCCGAACAGCGAAAAGCCCGTGCCTGGGCCGTACAGCCGGTCGAATGCAGTGATCGGAATGTAGATGGAATTATCCTGGTCGCGGCCGAACGCCGAGCCCAGCTTCTCTTGCACGCCGATCACCGTGAATTCCACGCCCTCGATGCGCACCGTCTGGTTGAGGGGCGACGACTCTCCCGGAAACAGCGTGGCCCGCACCGTTTGGCCGATCACGGCGACTAACGCCCGGCTGCGGTCCTCCTGCGGGGTGAAAAAACGGCCGTCGACCACGCCGATATCGCGGATGCCCGCCAGGTCGGCCGAAGCGCCCAGAATGCTGACTGCCTCGCAGGTGAAATCTGCGTGCTTGACGTCGGAGCTGTGGTTGCGATACGGGCTATAGAGCACGCGGCCGCCATTGACCGACTCCACGAAGCGCGCGTCGGCGGTGCGAATTGGCTTGTTGCGCTTGATCTTGTCGAAATACTCGCGGCGGCTTAGGCGCCCTGTGGCGGCGATCTGCGCCACCAGGAAGGATTCCGATCCGAAGGCTTTGGCCGTGCTCTCTTCGGCGTACACCCCCAGCCCGGCAATCGCCGCGCCCACCATGATGACGCTGGCCACCCCAATGATCACGCCCAGCAGCGTCAGAAAGCTGCGCAGCTTGTGCCCGCGAATGGAGTCGGCCGCCAGCCGGAAAGCACTTTGAAATTGTTGCCAGGAGAGGGATGCCCCGGGACCCGATTGGACCATGTGATTCCAGGATAACGTAACATGAAACAGGACTATGGACTCTCTCGCTCCGCGCGTGGGACTGGTCGGCCTCGGGTTGGATGCCTACTGGCCGCAGTTTCCCGGCCTTGAGGAACGGCTGAAGGGCTACTCGGAACGCGTCGCGCAGAAGCTCCGGGCCTTCGGGGCGGACGTTTGCGACCTCGGGATGATCGACAATCCCGCCAAGGCCTGCGCGGCCGGGCACCAACTCCGCCAGGCGGATGTCGACCTGATCTTCCTGTACGTCGCCACCTACGCGCTGTCTTCCACCGTCTTGCCGGTAGTTCGCCGCCCCAAGGCGCCGGTGGTGGTGCTGAATCTGGCGCCCGCTCCGGCCATCGACTACGCCGCCTTCAACCGGTCCGCCGACCGCACGAAGATGACCGGCGAGTGGCTGGCCTTCTGCCAGGCCTGCCCCGCGCCGGAGATTGCCAACGTTTTCAGCCGGTGCCGCATCCCGTTTTTTCAAGTCACCGGGATGCTGGAAGACGATCCCATGGCGTGGAGCCAGATCGCGGAATGGGTCTCCGCAGTCCGCGTGGCGGCGGTGATGGAACACAACCGCCTCGGCGTCATGGGCCACTATTATGGCGGAATGCTCGACATCTACTCCGATCTGACCCTGCAATGCGCCTGCTTCGGAGGACACATCGAGACGATCGAAGTGGACGAACTGGCGGCCCTCGGTGAGAACGTCACCGGCGAGCACATCGCCCGGCGGGTGGAGCGCTTCCACGAGGTATTCGACATCCAGCCGGACTGCTCCCCGGAGGAACTGGCGCGCGCGGCCCGCACCTCGCTGGCGCTCGACCGGCTGGTGGCGGACCACGGTCTCGGATCGCTCGCCTATTTCTACAGTGGCGCCCCCGGCTCGGCTAATGCGGACGCGATCGGCTCCATCATCCTGGGCGCCAGCCTGCTGACCGCTCTCGGCGTTCCCGTGGCCGGCGAAATGGAAATCAAGAACGTCCAGGCCATGAAGATCATGGATGCGTTCGGCGCCGGCGCGTCGTTCACGGAGTTCTATGGGGTCGATTTCAACGACGACGTGGTGCTCATGGGGCACGATGGGCCCGGCCATAGCGGTATCGCCGAAGGCCGGACCAAGGTGCGCCCGCTGGGCGTTTACCACGGCAAGACCGGCAGCGGGCTTTCCGTGGAGATGAGCGTCCGGCACGGGCCGGTCACCATGCTCTCCGTGGCCGAGCATGCCGGCGGCCTGAAGCTGCTGTACGCCGAGGGAGAATCCGTGCCCGGACCGATTCTCGAAATCGGCAACACCAATAGCCGCTACCGCTTCCCGCTGGGCGCCCGGAAATTCATCGACGAGTGGTGCCGGCAGGGCCCCGCGCATCACTGTGCGGCAGGCGTCGGACACCTGGGGACCAGGCTCGAAAAGCTCGCCGGACTGCTGGGGATCGGGTGCACGCGGATCTGTTAGCCACGACTTTCAGGCCGAGTCCGTGCCCCGGTCGCCGCCGATGTGGCCGATGATCACGCGGAACGAATCGACAGTCCGCGCCGCGCTCAGCCCTTTTTCCCGAATAATCGCTGCAACAGGCCGGCTCGTCTGGCGGCGCGAATCTTCGCGTAATCGAACATCGCGGCGCTGATCGGCGTGCCGATCACTTCGATTCTCTTCAAGTCGCGGGTTCCGATCCCGACGTCTTCGGCCAGTTTCAAGGTGCTGTCGCAGTCCTCGAAGGGCGCCGAGCCCCGGTCGCCCATCGGATTGAAGTTCATCAGCGCCATCGAGACCGCGTCGGTGCAGACCGGATTCAACCCGGCGACCATTACACCGGGCTTGCAGGGAGCGGGTCCCGAAACCCACGGCCCTTCGCCACCGGTCATTGACTTGACGCCGTCGATGATGGACAGATGGATCGGTCTGGCCGATACCAGATCCACCACAATACGCGGCACCCTATAGGTGTCCTGCCTGGGCGAACTAAAGTTCTTTTCTTGGGGTGCGCTCTTGGGAGGCTGCCTCCGGCCATAGTGGAAGGGATCCCGGCCGCCGCGCGGCGTAAGGGCGGGTTCGTCGACGCCGGCGTTGCTCCCATAGACGGTGACCGGCGCGATTCCGAAGCAGTTCTTCATGGCGCCGGTATAGCCGGCGGTCGCGTGTTCCTTCAGCTTGGCGATGCTGACGAAGACATCGCACTCGGCGTAGGAGTGGTTCAAGTCGAAGCCCGGATAGATATACCCGCCGGTGGGAACCACCAGGCGCGAGTACTGCTTCCCTTTGCCGAGATAATTGGTGTTTTCGAACTCGACGTTGGGGGCGGCGCCCAGAATATCGTTCGGCTCCAGATTCGCCTGGAGCAGGAATTCCTCTATGGGCTCCGTGGTGGCCCAGGGACTCTCCACCAGGCGGATTCGCGTCGCCCCGGCCTTGGCTATGAGGTTCACCGCGGCGCCGATCACCGCCGGGTGGGTGAAATGCGTATCGGCGGGCGAAAGGTTTCCCAGGCGCTGCTGCGGGGAGCCGGTCAAGTTGAACTTGATGGCCACGGTCTTCCCTTTGACCAGTTTGCCGATGCCGCCGAGCTGGTCGAACATCCTGGCCATCACGGGCAGCAGTTCCTTGGGGTCGTAGGTCTGGCACTTGGCAACCGATACCGGGGCCGCAGGCGCAAGCGCGGCACTCGCCGGAGTGAATGCCGCTCCAGCCAGATACGCGCCGCCCCACACCGAAGCGGATTTCAGCCAATCTCTGCGGGTACAATTCGAAGGCATGCTTTATTGAACCTCTAACTCCGCGGCAGCGTATTGGGCTACCGCCGGCAAATGCAGTTCCACTGCGTCTTTTTGGCGAACCATGTCTATGCTGGAACTCTTTCCGTCGAGCGTCCACAACTTTCCGGACCGGTAGTTCCCCGCCACGCGCACGCCCGATTCCTCGGGGGCCAGGCTGGCATAGAAAAGCATCTGAACCAGCGCCCGCTTGCGGCCGGGCGCCATGGTGAAATAGGAGCCCACCGAGCCGCCATTCCAGAATCGCAGCAGGTCATACCGATGGCTGACGAGGAGCACGGATTCCTGCGCGATCGTCCAGGGATCGTCGAACTCGGATTTCGCGAAGGCGATCCGGCCTTTGCCCGAGGTGCGCCACCAGTAGCGCTCGTTATCCTGAGTTCCGGCGAGCATGCCGGGCGCGAGGCCCCACTTGGGGTGCGTAATCAGCAGTCCGCCCGCCTGTACAAACGCCATGATGCTGTTCTTCACGGCCGGAGTGGGAGCCGTGGCGTCGGCATA
>Ga0182030_10010872_pt1 | contig 18420 bp, 22 predicted proteins | sample 812S3MmetaG_FD_121299 | JGI IMG/M metagenome (GOLD analysis project Ga0182030, IMG submission 121299) | Permafrost microbial communities from Stordalen Mire, Sweden - 812S3M metaG (Illumina Assembly) | ecosystem: Environmental > Terrestrial > Soil > Wetlands > Permafrost | place: Sweden...
ATATGGAGGGGAAAGAGAGGGAGGGGAGCGCGAGGAGCATACAGGCTCCTCCTAGAGATGTGAGTTTTCTGCTATTTGCTGTTTGGGGAGGGGAAGGGGGCTAATTGGCGGGTGTAGCTGGAGAGTATTTCTCGAATCGATGCCAGTTTGGTGTTCGAGCATTTCACGACGGAAGATGCTTGGTGTCTGGGTTCTGCTCTGAGAGAGAGGCTGCTTCCAATACCGACGCCGGTGGTGATTAATATCAGTCTTGCGAACCAGAATCAGACGCTTTTTCATACCTGTACGCATAGTGGGGTGATGCCGGATAATGATAGCTGGGTTGCTAGGAAGAGGAAGACGGTGTTGAGGTGGGGTGTTAGTACTTGGTATATGCATTGTAAGTTTGGGGGTGATGATGTGGCGTTTAGGGAGAAGTATGGGTTGGGGAATAGTGCGGGAGAGTATGCAATTCATGGAGGAGGAGTGCCGATTAGGGTTACAGGGGTGGAGGGTGTGATTGCTGTGGTTGTTGTGAGTGGATTGAAGCAGGATGAGGATCATGCTGTTGTTGTTGAGGTTATTCGGGAGTTGTATTATTGAGAGACGGCAACGTGTATGATATGCGGGGTGGGGTTGTAAGATCTTATGATAGATTGGTGTACGATACGTATGATTGGACATTATTATGATTGTATATAAACTGGAGGGAGAGGAGAACAGATGAAGTTCTCGTCTTTGGATTTGTCAATGCGAGATTGACAGCAAGGCTGTGGCATCAGTTCCAGTAATTGGTAATAAAAGAAGTCGGATTTTACAGGTTTCTTCGAGGAATAGATTGGCCTTGTGGCTTGCTCTAGGCGGAAGCAATCTGGTAGATTTCCCGAGCTCGAGGAGTACAAGAAGGTATCTCAAAGCACTTCTGGCTCAAAAACCAATGCATTTGCAACTCGGGATCCAAGGCCAAGCTGACCGTGGCTGAAGTACTTATATCTGGATCTCAGCCTTGTACCTATCTCCTATAATAAATGCTTGAGGAAACTGCTCTCGCTGACGAACTCCACTGATAGTATTGTTTCATATAGTTCATCCAGCTATATGAACATCACGCAAAAGAGAAACTGCCCTGAAGACTGAAATGTGGATCTTGAAAATATGATCGCCTCACAGCCTTGTCCCGGATCATCCCTGCTACCCATATAGAAGATAGGGGCGGCCAATCGACAGTCCTAGCAGTGACACACTCAACTTCTCTATTGATCATGGTCGAGCCCTTGCTTCGAATATCAGATACACAAATTCCAGACCTGCAAGATGGTCGATGGTCCTCTTCAATAGTTGAAGCCCGATCGTCAAATCCGCTTCGGGAACAAGTCGGGGAAAGCGGTCAACGTTTCATCTATGATCCCTGTAGACTCAGAGGACCCTCATGAATTTGTACTTATCGTCCCATTTGGACCCCACCTAAGCTCTATTTGAGGATGTGAGGATAGATTCTCCATAGAGACGGCGAGTCTCGTTCACTTCAAGAATACATAAGTCTGCGAGATTGTATCTCGATTCCTACGTCCTAGCGACCCCCTCCTCATCACAGCCTCGCGACCCACCTTTCTACGACGACAAACAACCCCTCAAACATGGACCCCAAAATCGTTGCAGAGCTCAGCAAGCTCGATGACAATATCCCCTTCCGCGCTGTTAGAAAGCACACACAGTCAACATGGGCGCGCACATTCCACTCCTCTCCTGAACTCTTCATTCAACCCGAATCCATCGCCGAAGTCGAGAAAGTAGTTAACCTCGCCCGAAGATGCAGACGACGAATTACCACTGTCGGATGTGGGCATTCTCCTTCAGATATTACTTGCACATCGAGCTGGCTAGTTAATCTGGACAAATTCAACAAGATCCTATCTGTGGATAAGGAGAAATGCGTTGTGGTTATGCAAAGCGGAATACGGCTGTATCAAGTCGGTGCAGAGCTTGATAAAGTCGGACTTGCCATGCCGAATTTGGGCTCTATCAATGAACAGTCGATCGCTGGGGCAATATCTACAGGAACGCATGGGAGTTCGCTCAAGCATGGGATTCTATCAGCCTCGGTTCTGGCATTGAAGATAACGCTCGCGGATGGGAAAACCGAATCTTGTTCTCCGACTGAGAATCCAGATCTCTTCCGCGCAGCGCTCATCTCTCTTGGTGCTTTGGGTATAATCACCGAGATTACATTTCAAGCAGTTCCTGCGTTTACTTTGGCTTGGAAACAAGTGATAGATGCGGATATAAAAATGTTCAACTCTTGGAATACCACTCTTTGGACACAAGCAGAATTTGTACGTGTATGGTGGTTTCCATACACTCGGCGAGCTGTAACCTGGACTGCCGACCAAACAGACGAACCCGCCAAACCCCCAGCTCCATCTTGGTACGATGCCTGGCTCGGATACCACGTCTACCACAATCTTCTCTACGTCGCCCAATACGTCCCTAGAATCCTACCCTGGGTCGAATGGTTCGTTTTCGGCATGCAATACGGATTCCCTAACGGAAGTACCACATCCGCTATCCAACCTTCCCGAGAGGCTCTCCTCTTAAACTGCTTATTCTCCCAATACGTCAACGAATGGGCAATCCCCATCTCCAAAGGCCCTGAAGCACTCCGCCGTCTCAGTTCCTGGTTAAATCACCTCACACCGTCAGACCCAGATTACGTACCCCACGGAATTCCTTTCTCAGCTGATAATCTATACGTGCATTCTCCCGTTGAAGTCCGCATCACCGATACCTCTTCCAACGCAACTCCTCGCCCTCACTTAGATCCTACATGTACCGATCAACCTACCTTGTATTTGAACGCTACGTTGTACAGACCATATAACTCCGATCCCCCATGTCGCGAACGCTATTACCTCGGTTTCGAATACCTGATGAAAGAGTTAGGTGGCCGTCCACATTGGGCGAAGAATTTCGATACCACGGGCAAGGATATCGAGAAGATGTATGGGAAGCAATTGGTGCAATGGAGGAAGATTAGAGAGGAGAATGATCCAGAGGGTATGTTTGTTGGTGATTGGCATCGTCGGTATATCATGGGTGAGGGACCTAGGTTACCGTTAGAGGAGGTAGAGGTTAGTAGGAATAAGTTATGGAAGGGGGGTTTGAGGGTTAAGGGGGAGGTACTTGGGGCCGGGGAGGAGAAGATGGTGAGTGGAAATTCGAGTGAGGAGTCATTTTATCATATGCGAGAATCGGAAGCTTGGGGAAATCGAGAGTAAATTTTATTAGATAGCAATTGATGATTACGATTTCATGACCTTAAACATTATTCTATTCATCTTTCTCTAATGTATATGTGAAAACCTATCTCCTTCCCTCATAACTCCCCTTTCTCTGGTCACCCTCCGCATTCTCCACCACATCAACCATAAAACTCCCACCTAGCAAAATCGCTGGCTCCGCGATATTATGATGCTCATAACTTAATGTCCCTACACCGCCCGCCTCTAATAAAAACGTAGGTCCATCTTTTAACGTCTTTTGCACCCAGCGCATCGCGAATGCACGCAGGATATGGCCGTGAGCAACGAGTAAGACGTCGCCTGGTTGTGCTGAGCCTTTGGGTTTACCGATTACTGGACCATGATATTTCGACCTAATCTCGTCAATGAGACGGTCGATTCTTTCGGTGACTTGTTCGGGAGATCTATCCACACAACATATCAATCAGCACATCATGTTTCCACCCCCTTCTAACCCACTCCAAATGCCCCCGAAATCAAGGACAGAAAGGGGAGAAGAGAACTCACTCTCCACCCGGACAGCCATCCCGCCAAATATCCCACACGCCCAACCCCTCCTTCGCCCTCCGTTCCTTAATCTGTGGGCTCGTGATCCCCTCATAATCTCCATAATCCCACTCCCTTATATCCTCTGTGATTTGTACCTTTGCGGCTGTGCGGATCCCCTCGTCGCCATGCTGACGTCGTTCTTCCCAGGGGAGTTTCTCTTCACATCCTAATTCTAGAAGTTCGAGGGTTCTTTGGGCGCGTTTGCGTGGAGATACATATCTGCAGTTTGCCGTTAGGACAGAGTTCTTTATTCATCATCTGTGGAGCTTGGGAATGTACCACTCAGAAGGGTATGGAGGGGTAGGGGAGGGGTCATACACATGTGCAAGGTTCCGAGGGACGATAAGTCTGTCATCCCCAATTAATGCCCGTCCCGTAGCTCGAATACGCTTTTCTCCGTTTGCGGTGAGAGGAAGCTCTGTGATGCCTGTGTGCCGGCCGTTGAGAGACCATTCTGTTTCGCCGTGGCGGATCACGAAGACGCGGGGGGTTGTCATTGCGCTTCTCCCTCAAAAGCTCCCTTTCTAAAACTGGAAGAACGACTTGTCCCAACTCTAGAGCTAGAGACGGATTTAGACAGAGAGATTATAAGCAAAGAAGCTAATTGGTAGACCTCTTCTCTGATGTAGGCCAGCGGTATCTGATCCTGTCTGAAAACTAGGGATTGCGTTTGAGAATGTAGCAGTGAGGTTTCAAGTCGGCGCCCCGCGATTTCAGGTCCGAGTGCACTAAAGCGCCTGGCAAGGTTCCACAATGAGGATAGATGACGGGAATAGAATAAGTAAAAGCCTGGGTCTCCCTCAGAGGCCGCGATCGATTCCTTCCAGAAAACAAAAACATAAATTTTATTTCTTCAATTGCGAGGCATTTAGGTTTATATAATTTTTATTGAAGGAGCAATGGCAGAAGCTGCAATCCGATTATTCCGCACTTACATCACCTCCAATAACCCCACTACTAGTACACCTCAGAACTCCATTTCCTCGCGTCCTTCTACGCCCAATTCGAACTTCAAACCTACACTCGTACGCCGATCCACAGACTCAAGCATTCTCTCAACCCGCTCACGCTCTTCATCCGCGTCTTCTCGAAGTAGTATAGACACGGAATCAGATACAGAATTACAGCCCTGGTCCTACACCCCTCGACAACAAAAGGGAATAGCACAAGACGCTGTAGATAGGAAAAGGCGCGAGTTGAGAGAACGTAGATCTAGGGAGACTTGGACGCAGTTTTGGGGCTAGGGGCCTGGATTGATTTGGCTTTTTGGCGAGTTACAGGGATGTTTCGCTGAGCGCGAATTTTGGGATCTTCAACACGCGTTGTCAAGGGTTTATTTTGGGAGAGGGAGGAAACAATGGCAGCAACTCAGCAGAAAATAAGGAATATAGTGTGGACGGGCGGTATAGCGATGGTTACGGCGACGGGAGCGTGGTATGGCGCGGGTTTGAAGATGAAAGGGGAGATGAAGAAGGTTTGTCCTACCTACCCCATTACCGTATCCCATTCCCCTCCCCTCTCTGAGGCCGAACAATTTGATATGTGGATTCTGAGTATGTGCTGATAGAAGGAACAGGAGATCAAGAAAAGACAAGAAGCATCTCCCGCAGACAAGATCGCACAATTGGAGGAGCAGAGAGGAGGATTGATCGCGAAGAGAATTGGGTTAGAGAGGAAAATTGAGGAGTTAGAGCGGAGAGCGAGGGGGATGACGAGGGAGGAGAGTTTGAGGGGACAGGAGAGGAGAAGGCCTTGGGAAAGGTGAAAGATTATGAGTAATAATAAGGCGAGGAAGACATCGGCTCGAGGGGGATGGCTGGTAGAATATGGCATATTCAAGTTTGAGGAAATGAATAAGGCGAATGAAGAGTCTTAGGAGGAAATTACAGTAGACAATTGGCGCAGCAGGATGCTGAAGGGAAGGAGAGACGGCATATCTTGCGAAAGCCTGAGTCGTCCACCCATCGACAAGGTTATGGAAGATTTGTTCTGATGAACAGCACGCCGATGTTCTAGACTCAGGCAAGGCTCACAACTGCCATCTGTATTTACCTATTTAGGAAGAATGAGTCAGAATAGACGTAAAAACCCCCTAATATCTTCATATGTCTCCTTGAATGTCTCCGCTCCTAATCCCTGGTAACCAATATCTTCGCCCCTCTCATACAATCACCTCTCAAAATGAGTCTTAAATCTCTTCGAAGCATATGACCACTACTCGTAATCTATCATACTCAAATACCCTTACGTACTTCCTCCGTAAGTCCTACTAACCACATCTATCAAAAAAGTCCCCGAAAAGTCTCCTCTCCTAAGCGAATTTTCCTCACCTCAACATCTATAAATCTCCCCCTTCCCCTATTTGCAATTGTGTATGTTCATCACTAAAATCATAACCGTCACTGTTTGTATACACATTCCAATCATGTCCACCACCAACAATTGGGCCGAGAAGAATCGCGAATATTTCAAGTATGTCCTCCCGTCCCTTGTACCACCCGACCCCAGCCTCACGCCACCCTTCAGTCTCGTGCACAAGGCTGTCCCCCTCCCTCCCACTTTCCCCCTTTCCTCCCCTATCTCTACCCTGATCATCAATTGACAGCAAAGCTGATGATACAATAGCGAAGCAGCATCAACCTACAACTCTAAATTCAGCACCACGATCCTTCAAATCATCGAAGAAATCCAGGCGAGACGGGAATGGATAGGCGTAGACTGGGTCTCTGAATCCTCTTCCGATTCAGAACATGAGGGCCAAGAGGCTTCATCTACGTCAAAACCTCCCAGGAAGCAGGTGCGGTTGCTGGATTATGCGTGTGGAACGGGATTAGTATCACGTGTTTGTCTCCCCTTTTCCAATTTTGTTTTAGATGGATGTGCTAAGGTAGAGGAAATAGGCATTGGCGCCCTACGTGACCCAATCCCTGGGAATTGATATTTCCCCCTCCATGGTCAACGAATACAATACCGGTGCATCAAACCAAGGTATCCCCTCCAAAGAGATGCGTGCTGCTGTCGGCAACCTCATCGATCCCAATCCCTCGCCCCCAAATCCTGGCGAGGGGGAAGAGGACTTCAAAGGAGAAGAATGGTGGGATTTTGATGTTGCGGCGGTTGGGCTAGGAGCACACCATTTCGCGGATCCGGGACTGGCGTTTAGGAGGTTGGGTGAACGGCTGAGGGAGGGGGGCGTGCTGTTTATTATTGATTTTTTGCCACATGGGGAGTTGGATGAAGGCCATTCCCATTCTAATTCTCATTCACATAATCACGGAAACGGCCACAGCCACGGTGACAGTCATCAACATGGAAAGGCCGAGGGTAAAGGAGATAGGAAGGTGGTAGGGATAGGGGATTTAAGTGGCGCTGCAAAAACCATAACACATCACGGGTTCTCCAAAGAGAACGTGCAGACAATGTTTGAGGATGCGGGGGTAGGAGAGGGGTTCCGGCATGTGATTTTGGGGAAGGGGATTGTATTTAAGGCGGATGGCAAGGAGCTAAGGAGAGAGGTGTTTATGGCTAGGGGGGTGAAGGGGAGGGTTTGAGGGTGCGGAGAATTTGAATAAGGCAATGTCTCTTTGTATGCTTTATGCTTTGAGTGCGTTCTGCTTCCGTTCTGTTGTGTTGCAATGACTCTCATTCATGGAGACCTAAGTTCCAGTCTGAATAGTGAGGCGCCGCCGCTACTTTACCCTTCCCATCCCCACTCGCAAAACTCATGCCGTCGCTGTAGTCTGAAAATCAGAAGCATCAGAGCCCGAAGATTCAGAAGAGTCTGAAGAGTCTGACTTGATTGCGAGTTCTATAAGTTGGGGGATCAGCCAAATGTCATCTAATGGGAAGAGATCTTTCTTACCATCATTTACAATCCCGACCACGCCGCGCTCAACGCACTTATGCACAGCTCCGCGCAACTAGATACCACCAGCCTGGCCATCGGACGGAAGTAGGTAGACAAATACCATCGACTTTTGCATAAGCGTCCTAACCCACTCGTCCAAAGCCTTCATTCGCCGCCCATATGCTCCGAGTGCAATTCGTTTCATAGTAGGACATAGTCGTCCCCTGCCACCAGCGATGCTCCTAGCTTTCTCGCGGCTGGCTTCATCCTCTGCATATATTCGAAGGGCTGGGTTGTTGTGCTTCTCCGCGATCTGCCACAAGATAATAATGACATGGTCTCGTACTTCGGGAGGGACAGCATAGACTATCGTTGCCATTTTCCAAGAGATTTGATGCTGTCGAAGTTTTTGTTGAAGTTACGTGTGTTGATGGAAAGTGATGGTGGGACAACAGAGGAGAGCTGGCTTCTCTTTACAAGGCTAAATCTTGCTACAATATTCAACTTGAGGCACTTCAAAAGTTCACAATTTCGCTAATTTTTATTTACGAGGCCATATTGGCGTTCATATCCACATTCAGAGACCTGTTTTCCAGTGTCTCTTATTCGTGGGGATCTAAACTTGGGACTGCTTGGTAGCCTCCTTCTATAGTTGATCCTCCCTAATCCATAAGCTCTCTAATATCATCCTTCGCATTTCAATCCTCATTCAAGTGCTCCAAATTTTGCTAGTGGCTATGAAAGAGTTCTTTTCCACAGAGGGCGTCTTCGAATCGTCGGCGAGTGCTAGAATCCAGGTGTAAATGTGCATCGGGATATTGCTCAAAGAAACTTCTCCTTATCCCCGCGTACGGTCTCTTGGACTCTACCAGAACCTGTGTGTCTTAAAGAACCAGTGACGGTTGTACGCAACTAAAATGAATTAGAAGAAGTGTTATGACATGTTGCCGAGGGACCGGGGACATACTGTTGACTCCCACGAAAAACGACTTCTTGCCTCAGTTGCCAGTTCCTTCATGAGCTTATGTTCGCGAATGTTGAGAGGATGAGGATAAAAATGAAATTCATTAGAAACACCGATATGTGTCTCCTGATAGATCGCTGCTTCCTCGGCGTACTTTCAAGGTCGGCAATATCGTATTTGCGAGCCAAATTGACCAGACCGTGCCAACAGTTAACGTATCGATCTCTTGGAGGAACTCTTCAGTACTGGGGTCCTCGATGGCCTTGCTGTACTTTTTGACAATCTCGTGTAGATCCCGTGGCGTGAAATTTGCCGTCGCTACGAAACCAGGCGGAGGCATATTGGCATTGGTTGAGATTGATTTCGCTGACGAAGTAATGAAGAAAACAGATATTGCGAGGCCAGCCTTGCACTTTAAATACCTGGAAGCTAAATATCAACAGATTTCCCATATTGATATTCACTGTTGCATTTTAAATAAATAGTTTATCACTGATTTGAGACTCCGCTCATATTCGGGTGTTTCTCGCTTAAGCACAGCAGATAGGGGTAGAGGAAAATTGTCACAACACATTTGGACTGCACCTGTTTGGAAGATGAAAATTTGGCATTGAATAGCTATCACCTTTTGCAATGTTTCCCTCTAAAAACCAGCCCCTCATTTGTGTCCTCAAGCTCTGCTGAATGAATCGAATTTCGGCGCGGGTTCGGTATCGATGATGAACGTTTGCTATTGGTGCTGTGAAGGGTAAGAAACTTGCAGTGAAACCCTATTGTAGAAATTGTCGTGTTACGTAAATATGCAAAGCATGTCTCGTCCTCGAGCTCTTCTGAGTGGAAAATATTGGTGCAAGCACAACGTTGATGATGAAAATGTTTATCGCCTAAACCGAATTGGCTGCAGAGGCTTTCTTGCCATCGAGCTTGACAATCTTCTGAGGTCTTTGGTCGGTCTCTTCGGCTTCAGACTTTCGTTTCCCAAACATGACTAGAATGAGATTAGTCATGGGCGCAGGGGAGCAGTGTGAGATAGTGCTGCTACCTTCATTTGCGGTGGTAAAGATCAACTTTCCGGTAGGGTCGAGCTCCTTAGCCTCCTTCATCGCCTCTCGCAGCTACTTTGTCAGCGTGAACTTCTCAAGCTACTGGACATATTTACTATCATACCTTCTCAATCTTCTCGTGATTTATCCTCTTTCGGCCCTTAGCGATCAGATCCGCCAACTCGGTGGTTGCAGATGAATCCTTTTTTGCGCAGGCCATAGCAGATTCTTCCGCAAGTTTGTGCAATTCGGGAATATCATGCTCCTCCGCCAGTTCCTTCATCAAAACTATCGAACGTCTTAAGAGGCTTCTCGTGCCAGGTGTCGAAGGAGCCTTGGTCCAGTACTCGTAGTCCTCAACTACCTTGCGCACAGCTCTGGGGGCGAATGGCAAAGTCTTTTTGGACATGGTCGTTGGCTTGTCTGCCTTCTATTGATTGTTATTTTGTTTGAGTGGATTCAATCTATAGGGAAATTTTTCAAACGCCATTCTTGTCCCTAATTCGATCTTGCTGAATTGTCTGTTAAATATGTCTAGTACTTGAGATGCACCCGGTGACTTGAAAAGTTCAACTAAAAGAGTCTGTGGAGTTTGTCAATAAACAAATAGAAGTAGATATCTTTCGATTTCATGATGGATCAGGTAATTACAACCAAGATGTGAGAATATGACTTCTTATTGCGCTGCGCCTAACCTCTCCTAATGCCCCCCTATCAACTTCATTCAATAACAACATCCATGATTACGCCAGTGTATGTTCATCACTTCGTACTAATCGCGGTATCAAAACCATTGGCGCTTTAGAGACTGAAGACAACTGAAATATAGTTAGTAAACGTTCATGTTTTCTGTGTAGATCGCGGATATCCAACCTTGAATTGCGACCGAGTATGGCAGCTTGCCAGAAGGATCGTATTCCACGCATTGCTTCACAGCCTCCGCCTCTCGTAAATGTAACATATTAGTCTATGCTTCATAGTGGCTCTTGAGCGACCAAAGTTTCTGCCCATACGTTGTCTTCATTGAGCCGCTAGGCTTTTGAATCGGGAGAAATCAAAATTTCCGCCTCGCTTCACGGTATGCGCTATCGCGGGTCTTGGATGCGAAGTTAAGGACGTTCAATGAAGTCTTCAAAGAGTTCGAGTGAAAGCAAGTTAGAATTTATTTCAGCGACTGTATAGTGGTATACGGGCTGCCTGGGTAGTCATTCGCATGTGGTGACAAGGTTCTGAGCTATTTCGGCCAAATATTCGAGAGACATCTTATAGAGACTAGTCTTCCTTGATTTTTTTTTTTTAGTTCGTTGGCAAAGACTAGGTCAATAAATCTTTACACATGATGTTAACTTCTTGCTGACTGCCTGGTCACCACTCTTTTCTCGTCAATCGTATTCACCGGGAGATGATATCGCCTAGCAGCGTTTTGAGCAGTACAAATAAGTCGCAACATTTTTGCTTGGGTCCACAAACGCCCAAGCATTAAGGTCTTTTCTGGCATTTATTAGGACGGAGGCAGACTTTGAATTATCCAAATTTTACGAGGAGTACCTAACTACCACCCTTGATCCAAATATATGATCAGTAGTTTGTTAACTCGTCATATAAAGGAAAGCTCGACTGATCCGGCTGATCCCTTTTCACTTTATTCAGCCCAAGGACTATCTAATCTCTAATCAACAAAAAAACTCACCACAAGCATGACAAGTTTTTAGAATGACGTGTCTCGAAAGAAGCTAGGGTATCCCTACCGAAAATTGTCTTGACTTGTCACATATCATATGTTGTGCGACGGATTCCGGGCCGCTGCATGCGGCTCTATTTTAAGAAAGTGGAGTCTTGGACGTCCCTTGAGAGTCTCTTTCAATGTAAAAGTATTACCTTACAGGGTTCAGAAAGCATGACAAGGCCTGTCTTTCTCCGTGTGTCTGCACAGTTGTGGGGAACTTCAAAGTCAAATATTATCATAATCCATCAATATCAACTACAACCCAGCAGTACCACCAATATGCTCTTATGCTTGTAAATTCCTGATGCGTAAAGTCCCCTGTTTATCCATACAAAGAGGTAGTCCTCCTGGTGTTGAGGGAAGAGACCCAAAGCTCTCAAGCTTCATCTGCCATAAACTAGAAGGTCTTAGTATATAGTCCATATTCATAGGATGGAAAGCTCACATGGATCGCTGGGCTTAGGTGCTGGGATGGGCTGTGGCTCTGGCTCATTTCCTTCATCAACATTGCCTTGGTGATAATCCCATGATGCAAAAGATCGAATGACAGCTTCGCTCCGTATCTCTGCGTCTCTGGGCGATGTTCTCAAAGGCTATCTCTGAGTCAGAGATCTCCATATGAAGAGGGGAAAGGTGAGCCTTTACCAGATTGGAAAACGTACTATAGGAGCCAGCAGTCTGCTGGGCCTTGTTGACTAAAGTGGACAAGTTCACCGAAGCGTGGCTCGGGCGTGATGATCCTAGATTGGACCGGCAGATATTACCAAATCTCAAAAGTTGGTGCGTTCGAAATGCTTCCATGGTCCCAGTTTGGCGGGCCCTACGGGGTGGTTGAATGAAGCTTATTTTGGAAAGCTGCAGCCGGGTCAATAAGACCGAACTGTTCTCGAGATCTAAAGATATTTGATGCCATTTCTTCAAGACAACGAAATACAGTTCTTATATATCTGGAACTCATTTTCGTGACGGCCTTTCGTGGTGGCATGTTAAGAGGATTTGCTTCTCGTCGTGGATGAAATATCGCGGGCCCACGAAGGAGTTGGAATTCTCTAAGTAACTGCTAGTGTGAGTGCCATACTCTCACAAGTATTCGAGTAGCTTCGGCATTGACCATAAATCTTGCTTATTGTTGGCAAAGTGGTCGTGATCGGGTTCTAGACGCAGAATTGAAGAATCACGAAGTTGCGTGGTTGCTGCAACCAATAATAGTTGTTTCAATACCCTGGCTTAGTCTGTGCATAGGACCCCGCGAGGCTGCGTGACCGCCCAAATTGTCCCTATCTAGGTACATTTCATTCAAGCCATGGAATTTTAGATCAGCTCGAACTATCATGTATCATAAGCCGTCGTTTAAAACCGTACGCTTAAACTGTCAAACAAACTAGAAACTGTCACGGCAGTGCTTCCGAGGGCTCTTATGGTCTCACGCATCTGCGCTGTTCCCACATTGACAGCTGGTCGTCCAGCTGTCGCTTGCCACGAGACCGAGTAGGGACGATTCAACGTAGCCACGCATCTCCGTGGGCACATACGATCCGGGTGCGCGACCAAGTGAGATGGCGCTCTGCAAGTATGCCTTGTCCGATGGCCGAGGACGCTCACTATTCCGGTGAATGAAGAGACATGCAAATCAGCGAGGTCGTTATTTTTGCCATATATCCAGCGTCGTGGGCACTGATAGCCATATTTTGTAGCCCGCCATAGCAGTCTTTACAGCCTCATCTTCAGTATTGTAGGTTTTTCCGGCGAAGAGGCCTCCCGTATGTGAAATTCTCCTCTATTTTGGTATTGCTGATGTACGGAAAGCTCTGAAAGCTTTTAGTTTCGACGTCTCGATTTCACGAGATTGATTCTCGTCCCCCGCTTGCAAGACGGCAGACACGCACCATGCCCTCCAAGTCCTTGCGTTCTTCTCGCCGTTCTACGAGTTGTACCTTGGCTTCTGCCCCCAACAATAACAATGTTGGACCCTCCATCAAACGTAAGGCGTCAGATTCTCGAAAAAGTGGACGCCTGCGAGAAGTCCAGGAGAGAGAGACAAATGAAAAGGAGCACATTAATTCCCCGGTGGGGAGTTCACCGAAGTCAAGCAACTCTCCACAGAAGAAGCAGAAGAGGGCCGGTCCTCAATTCAGCTGCAAATTCGATGGGTGCCATCAGGTATTTGAGAGTGAGCATGAGCTGTAAGTGCCTTGAACCTTTACAAATTTGCATATGCAGATTTATCTAACGCTCGCAACTCTGCCATACAGCGCGGTTCATCAGAAGAGTTACGGAGAACTCGAACGATACGTGAATTCTACGAATAGCGGGAGTGAAGGCTTCTCTTACCCTGAGACAAATACAGTCGATATAGAAAACAGCTACGACAGTGACTCTGGCGAACCTTCATTGACGAATGAGTCCCTTTCTCCTTTCAGCATCTCCTCAGGTCAGTACTAACCGAGCCTATGGTTGCCTAACAGACTATAGAGGAACGTTTACTTACCATATTCAGGTCGCTCTTCCCCATCATCAATGGACTTGGAAAGTCGAGGGACTATTCCACTTGACTACCTAGCTAAAATCTTTTTCTGTGATATAATGAGCAACAAGGCCTTCGAAACCTCTCGGAAACCGCCAAGAATGGATTATACAATTCCTACCTGTGTACCGCGATCCATCTCGGTGATTACTGAGGCTGCGATGCCGTCTTCCTCCTTGACTCTCAAACCGTAAGTCCTTTTTGCCCGGCTGGATTTATTCGATTCTGACGTTTGCCAGGACTGACAGTGGGCCGATGAAGAATGCTGGCCAACGAGGAGAAGACCGTGTTGATCAGTCTCCAGTTCCAACAACCGCTACTCCAACCAACGCCAGAACCCCGCCAACAGCTCCTTCCTTTGCGGGCACTGAGAATCCATCCACCGAAGGTGACAGATCCACCCAGTCACACGTATCCGATGATTCAGACTCCGAACGCAGTGAAGAGACCCCAGACGGAGAATGTAGTAACCTCGAAGGCGTGATAAAGGACGTGTTAAGAACCGATGAGCCGGAAGTCATAAAAATGGTTTTTCGCGATCTAGACGGCAAACTAGAATGTGCACCTCCCCATCCTAATGACCGCTTCGAAGACAGTGATCTGGCTCTCCTTAGCCTCTTAGATCTCCAGGATCCTAGACCTATAGAAAATAGCGGCGCGTTCACCACATACGCGCCAAGCTCGTCGTCGGGCTCCTCATCTTCTTCCCATTCTCAAGGAAATTTCGAGAAGCAGGGAGGAGGCGCTTCCTCATCCTCCACTAGGCAAAATTCTGGCTCACGAGACAATCCCACTGGCCAAGGAAGTAACGTTCCGAACGAAAACCGCGGTCCTGGTCAGTCTACCAAGCAACAAAAGAACACGGCGAAATCAAACGTCCCTCATCAAACCACCTCTTATCCTTTTAGGTGTATCCATAACGCTCTTGCTCCCGAAATATTCTGTGTCACTCATGAGACACAGAAGAAATACTCTACATGTGCCGGGCCGGGCTGGAATACCATACAGCATCTCAAGTGAGTCAAACCGAAACCAATTTATCACACGTATCTAATATATCTTCAGAGATCACATGAAAAGTCATCACACCAAGAAACCAAATCCATTACAATGCAGTCGGTGCCAGGAGGAGTTCGAGAATCAGGAGACCCTAAAACACCATGAGCTAAGCGTTGATTGTCTTATCAAATGTCCTAATTGCCCGCTAGAATTCGATCGCAAAGCTTTGAGACAGGCTCATCAGGAGGAGGAACATGTGAACGATGATGTAAAATCAAAATTTATCGAAATTGATGAATCGATGGATGAAAAGATCAAGAAAAACCTCAAATCATATGGTGATGCCTTGAAGAAAGGTAAATCCATTGACGCAGCTATGGAAAAATGGATAGAGGCAAACACCAAAAGGTATATGATTGGCCGGCGCTCAACAGCCAATGCCAAATTGGAGCTGGGTCAGTGGTACACCATCTTTCGCACTTTATCATCTCGGGAAGTGCTGATACATCCATGTGGGTACCCTCCTTCCTCCGGCTTTCTCAGGGCTGACAAATCATATAGTCTACGACTTTGGGATGATCGCGTCAGATGTAGCTCAAGAGAAGATCATGTTGATTAATAGCAGTGTGGTTAATGCCAGAATCGAGGGTTACGGGCCGCCTCCTGCTGAATTGCAAGAGCAACGCGCGTGGTATCAAGATGCCCTCCGCGATTCCTTGAAGTTGGCCGCAAAGACCTTGCTTATTCCTGCAGCCAGCCCTGGACAACCTTCAGAACGGAGCAGCAGCACAACGACCTCGCCGTATACGTACGAGACAAGTACTGGCGGTCCACAGACGACACCGTATAGCATGCCGAACATGGATGCCTCATATAGCATAACGCAGCAGCATGAGATGACCCCAGCTCATTCATCACAGCTTACGGGTATGGATCCCCATCTTTCATGGCCTTCAAATTATATTCCGAATGATCAGCAGTCAATTGATATGATGGGACCACTTTCAACCGTGGCATCCGATACAACTTCGAGACCGTCACCTATGATATCTCAAGGTATCCCAAACATTGAGTGGGACGGGCATCACAGTGGTATGGAGCAAAATTTCGAATCTACGTTCGATTTTCCCATGCCAACACCATATGATGGATATCCTCCTGCGGGATCAAACATACCGGAACAACACCAATATCCATCAAATTGGTCTATGGAGCAGCGAAGGAGGCGTTGAGATGCCCCGACTGACCGCAAGCACGAAGCCTAAGAGATATAGATTGTAGTAAGTCTGTGTTACCCTAAAGAATCAAGAGGGCATCAAGTTGATCTTGTAGAATATGCATATAGACGGGCAGCATTACTCGTGAAGAATGGGAGGGAGCAGAGAGGATCGGCACAGATGGCTCGGTTTTCCACTCTTTTACATTTTTTCCATTTGTCGAGTCTCACTGTCCAATATTTCCAGTTCTAAAGTGCCAATCTTGTATATAATTTCTACCGGGATTTATTCAAGATCCTGTTTCATGGTGTGACTGATGTATAGCGATAGCTTCACACCTGGTGTTCGAGGAGTAACTACCTAATTTGGACCTGGTGGGGTATAACTTCTCCCTACAGCATCATCCTCCTAATATATTTCTGACTTGCACAACCCACTGGTGGAAATTATCTTTGGCCCTTGAACCTCTTCTCGTATTCTAATAGCCTGGAAACGGGATAGATGGTGCTAATGGTCGTAGCTAATTGAGATCAATACCCTGAAGATATGCTTGTCCCACTTGGCGATGAAAAAACCGCGACCTTTAATTGCTGATATTCGCAATTCGGATATTCCAATACCCAATTCTGCTCAGGTTTTCTCTTTTCCAATTTTTTTACCCCATTCGCTGCCGATAAAGTAGTTGCACTCACGAGTCGATGGACCCGCACAGCATCCTACTCTGCGTTGGTCTCTGTTGCTGAATCTGGGTTGAAAAACGGCACACATCCTCTTCTCAATACCTTCAAAAAGTCCAAAGAGACCAACATCACGATCCGATTTTCGCCGCGGGAGCCGCAGTTCGGAAAATGCTCTTATTCGTCAGATCATCTCATGTCAAGCCCTTTCGAGTCAGTCCGAGCGCATCAAACGAACTCATTCCCATTGTTTTATATGCAAGCCTGAAAACTCACACTCATCATTCCTGGCCGGGTGCAGAGGAGGGGAAGCCTTGAGACCATCGCTTTTTTGTGTGTGGATACGTCAGCTCAATGGGACCCCGAATAACGGGGATGCCTCGTGGAACGGTGAGTCCTATCCAATGCAAAACGTCTCGTCCCCGCCATTATGCAAATAGCCATTTTTGGATGAGAGAAATTGTTCCATCGTTCCAAGCATCCCTGCTATCTCCACGTTTTGATTGGCACAGGGAGCTTAGTTTGCGGGGAAAGTATGCTCTGGAGGTCAAGTGAGACCTCTATATTCCTGATCCGCACACGTATGGGTTAGTCTCCCCATTATTTTCCGTCAAATGTGTCTTCAACGCGTGTGTCCTCATTTCATGGGGCAATCCCTGTCTTTAGGACCTACGAAACGGTCTTGTCTTCCATTACACCCTGCATGAAAATGTCCGCCTCTCAGAGCATTTCTCCAGATTCTGTATTTTTTGTAGTCCATCAATCAATCGTTTTTGTATCTCCCCGCTTCTTTTTATGTTCTCAGAACCAGGGTAGTTACGAAATGGGTCACGGCTACGACTGAACTCAGTCTTCGTCACATACCTTAGTCGACAAGTTAAGAATCAGCGGTGCTCCGCTATATTATATTGCACCATCTATTAACATCATCCGGGACTTGGATGACACGAGCTCCAAATCTACCCCATCCACCACCGAATTTCACAAAGCACCTTCGAAAGTTGAGAGACCATTAGCGTCCAGTCATAATCATGACTCCAAATGATCTTGGTCCAGAGGTTCGATCTATTGGTATTGCAATACTTGTACTTGCGTGGGCTACGATGTCACTTCAATTCTATGTTCGCATTCGCACATTTGACTGGTCAATTGCATTCACTCTAATGAGCAGATCACTTTTATTGTCATTTTCAACAATTGCTTCGAACAACTTCTTAATAACACAAGATGTGCTTTACGGCCCAATCTGCCATCAATTTTGTCGGGGTATATTCTGGAATCGGGAAACATTTGATTGATGTACCCTCCATTTCCAGGATTGAGAAAGGAATGATGGTATGTCCTTCCCATGATTTTATATTTCAATCTGAAGTAACTAGTTATTGATAGTACTGGCTCATTCTCGCAATACTTTACACTGTCACGATAGCGCTTCTCAAGGTCTCAATATCCCTATTTCTTCTTCGTATTGCTTCTAAGCGATGGCAACGATGGGTCCTCTACGCCATCATGATTATCTCCGTGGTTTTTGGTCTATTCTTTGCCTTCTTTCTCCTTTTCAAATGTCATCCAGTCAACAGATTTTGGAACATGCTG
>Ga0182030_10010873_pt1 | contig 18418 bp, 9 predicted proteins | sample 812S3MmetaG_FD_121299 | JGI IMG/M metagenome (GOLD analysis project Ga0182030, IMG submission 121299) | Permafrost microbial communities from Stordalen Mire, Sweden - 812S3M metaG (Illumina Assembly) | ecosystem: Environmental > Terrestrial > Soil > Wetlands > Permafrost | place: Sweden...
CATGCGGTAGTCCGTAAATGGAGGCAAATCGTTCACGGAACGATAGAACGTTACCGGAAGTCGGCCTGCGGGATTATTGATCCCTGCGAGTGTCTGCGCCACGGCAGTCCCCCCCTCCTCTCCCGGATACCATGCCTCGAGCATTGCATTGGCATTCTTGTCGGCCCAATTCACCGATAGCGCGCTACCGCTCATCAGCACCACCACAAGCGGCTTCCCGGTTGCCCTCGCTGCTTCCAGAAGATCTTCTTCGGGCTTGGGCAAGTCCAGGCTGGTGCGGTCGCCGCATTTGAATCCTTCGGGGAGATCTGGGGCACAATTTTCCTCGCTCTCCAACTCCGCCGTGATTCCTACCACTGCGATCACCACGTCAGAATCTTTGAGGGTTTCGACGGCTTGAGCAACGGACTCTCCGCCTTCTCGCGTCCACAAGAGCTGAACACCTGCAGTTAGCCGGCGGGGAAATTCCAAGTTCTTGATCTGACCAAACCGGAGATATTCCAACTTGAACTTGTGCTGGTCTCCTTTATTGAGTTGCAGTGTGAAAGTGCGCTTTGCCTGGGAAGCAGGGTCGTCTTCTTTCCAATCATCAATAAGTAACTTGTTATCGATCCAAAGGCGCGCTCCACCCGCACCGGTCAAGACCACAGAGTACGTTCCGCTTTCGGGTGCGCTGATTTCCCCGGTCCAGCGGGCAGTAAATCCGTTGAGTTCTGCCCACTGTGGCAGCCTATCAACGCCGAAACCAAAGCTGACCTGCGGATCGATGCGCGTGGTTTGCGGCCGACCTGTGAGGTCACGCGATGGGAAATATTCCGCACGGACACCTGGCTGACCTGAATCCGTCGTAAAAGCGCTGCGCGGAATGGGGAACGGCGTATGGAGGAGTTTGGTCCCTGGCACCCAGGAGACTGCGGCATCTTTGAATTGGGCACGAATTCCTTCAAGAACGGTAGTGTGCCGGGACGGCATGCCGTTGTAATTACCCAGCAACGCGCTCGCGGAATCACCAAGAGGTCCAATGACAGCTATTTTTTTGATTCCCTTTTTCAGTGGGAGGGTGCCGTCATTCTTGAGCAGCACCATGCTTTGTCGCGCGACTTCCAGTGCGAGTGCGCGATGGGCTTCACTGTCGTTCTCGCTGAAGGGGATGTTCGTGTACTTGACTGGTGCCGGCGGATCGAACATTCCAAGTCGGAAGCGTGCTGTAAATAGCCTGCGAAGCGAACGATCGATGTCTGCCTCCGCCAAATCCCCATTCTTCAAGGCTTCCAAGTAACCGGCGTTTTCAGTCTGGCTAAAATCGCAGTCGAGGTCGGTTCCCCGTTTCAAGGAGACTGCGGCGGCCTCAGCAATTGTCTTCACGTATTTGTGCTGACTATAGATGTCTGTAATCGCCCCACAGTCGGAAACAACATAGCCGTTGAATTGCCAATCCTTGCGGAGGGTTTCTTCCAACAGAAAACTGTTGGCGCAATCCGGCTGGCCATTCAAAGAGTTATAGGCGCACATCACGGAGCCGGCCTTGGCTTCAACAACAGCGGCGCGGAAGGCTGGCAGGTAAGAGTCTTCGATATCGTGTTTTGAAATTTGCACATCGATCGTGTGCCTGGCGGGCTCGGGGCCGCTGTGCACCGCGAAATGCTTGGCTGTTGCAAGCACCTTGAGATACGCGGGGTCATCCCCCTGCATGCCAGTAACAAACGCTACGCCCATCCTGGCCGTGAGGTAGGGATCTTCGCCGTAGGTTTCCTGCCCTCGCCCCCAGCGAGGATCGCGAAACAGATTGATGTTGGGCGACCAGAACGTGAGCCCCTCGCTCTGCACGTGCCTGTCCTGGCGCAGAGCTTCCTGATACCTGGCGCGCGCCTCTGTGCTGATTGCGTCTGCCATTGCATGAACCAGCGGAGTGTTCCATGTCGATGCGAAACCGATGGCCTGCGGGAAGACTGTGGCCGTGCCGTCATTGCCAATGCCGTGGAGAGCTTCGCTCCAATAGTTATAGGCTGGGACCCCAAGCCGTGGAATGGCGGGAGCCACGCTGAGGAGTTGTGCTGTCTTTTCTTCCGGCGTCATCCGCGAGATGAGATCGTCCACCCTTTTCTCGGTGGGAATCGAGGGGTCGAGGTAGATGGCTCCGGATATGCCAGTTTGACCTTTCGCGGTGGGGATATTCTGCGGCATTAGTCCGCTGGTTGCGAGGGCAAACACAACGAGCACATATGCAACCGAAGTTATCGAAACACAATAATTTCTTTTGATCATGGTTGAACACTCCTGGTGACTTTTCCACTTACCGTCGGTCTCTCACATTGCAACACGTAAGTTATTTGACAAAAAGGTGACTCATCTTCTTCGGGCCAGAGTAATATCTATATCAATGAAAAGCTCACATTTCTTCCTATGCTTCTGTGCCGTTTCTGTACCCTTCGTTATGGCAACCTTCTCGGAGGCACAGGCACAAACCAGTGACTCTGCGCATTGGGTTGGTACCTGGGCTGCCGCACCAATCGGAATGGACAACAGCAAAGGGCCAATCGGCACTGCGGATTTCACCATTCGGGAAATTGTGCATACATCGTTGGCTGGCAACATCGCGCGAGTCGTCTTTACTAATGAGATGGGAACCACGCCGCTCACCCTTGCCGGAGCACAAGCAGCCGTGAGCGCGGGCGGGAACGAGATTGTGGCCGGCTCGTCCAGGGCCCTCACATTCAACGGGAAATCCTCCGTGACAATTCCTGCCGGCGCTAAGGTATTCAGCGATAGCTTTTCCATGAGCCTGCCTTTCGGATCGAACCTTGCTATCAGCCTCTACATCCCCAAACAGCCAATCCCGAACGTTACAGAACATTCCTTTGGGAACCAATCGAATTTCATAGCTCCGGGGAACATGGTTGATGCGAAGAACCTCTCCAATACGGTGGAAACAGACAGTTGGCATTTCCTGAGTGCGGTTGAAGTGCAAGCGGTCCCAGAGAGTGCGGCAATCGTGACTTTTGGTGACAGCATCACGGACGGGGCATTTTCAACACGGAGCAGCAATTTGCGCTGGCCTGATGACCTTGCCCGCCGGCTTCAAACGGACACAAACACCAAAACGCTTTCAGTGTTAAACGAGGGTATTGGTGGAAACCGGATCCTCCATGATGAAACCAATTCGGTTGCAGTGCCAAGTGCGCTAAAGCGCTTTGACCGTGACGTACTCTCACAGGCCGGCGTCAAATATCTCATCCTCCTTGAGGGCATCAACGATATCGGTATTGCCACGCGCCCCAACAACCCCATGGATCCGGTCTCTGCCGACGATCTGATTTTCGGCCTGACCCAGATGATTGAACGTGCGCATGCCCACGGCATCAAAGTGTACCTCGGAACAATCATGCCCGATGAGGGCCTTGGGTTCTACTACTCGGAAGCAGGAGAATCTGAGCGACAAGCGGTGAATCAGTGGATTCGGACCACCAAGTTACCGGATGGAGTTATCGACTTCGACAAGGCCATGCGCGATCCGGCAGACCCAAAACGCCTGCTTCCTGCTTACGACCGCGATCATATTCATCCCAATGACACGGGGCACAAAGCAATGGCGGAGGCAATCGATCTCAACACCCTCCATGAATAATCTTTACGGATAAGTTCACCTCCTGACTTAGTTCAAATCAATGTTTCCAGTAAGTCGAATATCTTGTGACGATGAGCCAACAAGAACGCTGAGCTTTCCCGGTTCCATCTGCCATCGGCCGGCTTTCCAGAACCTTACCTGGTCAAAGCCGACGGAGAACTGGACTGTCTGCGTTTGCCCTGGACTCAGCGTGATGCGTTTGAAGCCTTCCAACTGTTCCACCGGACGCTTTAAGGGCGTGTAATCCTGATGGAGATAGAGTTGCACCACCTCGTCCCCTTTTCGATCACCGATGTTGGTTACTGTCATGGAGACCTGACAGACTTGTTTCGCTGTGATGGACTTTGAGCTGAAGCGCAGATTGTCGTACTTGAACGTCGTGTAACTCAGGCCATGCCCAAACGGCCAAAGGACATTAGACTTTCCAAAGGGATAGGGGAATTTATCCGTTGAAGGATCGTAAAGAATCGGCCCGGTCAACACCGGGTGGTTATAGTAAGAAGGACTTTGCCCCAGACTGACTGGGAACGAAACATCGAGCTTGCCACTCGGATTGACGTCTCCGAATAGGATTTGAGCCAAGGCCGTTCCATAACTCTGACCACCATACCAGCTTTCGATTACCGCCGGGACATGGTCATGGATCCATGGCAAGGCGAAGGGTGCCCCGTTGTTCAGGACCACGATCAGCGGCTTTCCCGTCGCCCGCATGGTCTCGACGAGTTTCTCCTGCCCACCCGGCAAATCCAGTTGGTCGCGGTCATGATTCTCGCCGACCTGCGCGCGCGTATGACCGACCACAGCGATGACCACATCCGCACTAACCGCGGCATCGACCGCTTCCTTGATCTGCTGCTCGGTTCCACCGAGCAGAGTGCATCCCAGACGGTAATCAACTGAGGCATGCATGCCAAGTTCCGACTTGATTCCTGCAATCGCACTCACATAGAACTTGGGTTTGCCCGTCGAATATCCGCCAAGATTCGGGGTCTCTGCGAGGGGTCCGACCACCAGCACACGATTTACCTTCGTCTTGTCGAGCGGCAGAAGGTTTTGGTCGTTCTTCAGCAATACCATCGATTCCTGCGCTACGCGCAACGCCAGTCGGTCGTGCTCAGGATCGTTGAGGACAGTCTCGAAATCGGGGCGCTGCTCTCCCGCGTGGGTTGTCTCTTTTCCTTCCGCTACGAGTTTGGCGAAGATATCGTCCTTGCCCTTGTAATTTAGGGCGGCGTCCTTCTGCTGGTCGTCTATGCGAGCTTCTTTTGGCGCCGTTAGTCCAAGGAGCTGGATTTTTGGTTTCAAGACTTCTGTCACTGCGTGGTCGAGGACGGACATGGGCAGCTTCCCCTTTCGTACCTCGTCTCCAATGAATTTGGCATACACATGGTCGCTGATCGGTCCTCCATCAAGCTCCATATCCACGCCCGCCTGGAGTGACATGTCCACCGCGTTCTCATACGATCGGGCGTAATGATGGCCATCGTAGAGCTTCGGGATATCGCCCATGTCGGAGGTTACATATCCCGTAAATCCCCACTCCCTTCGAAGCACTTGCTGCAACAACCATCGATTCGCGTGGTTCGGTACGCCGTTGATTGCGTGATGTGCGGGCATGATGGACTCAGCATGAGCGACTTTGACGGCTGCTTCGAACGGCTGCAGGTAGACTTCCCGCAGCACTCGCTCGGAGATCTCGTAGTCTTCGCCATTGGCGCCTGCCCATGGCTCACCATCTGCGACAAAATGCTTCGGCGTTGCGAAAATCCGGTCTGGACCAAATCGCTCAGCGCCCATGCCTTGCAAGCCTTCGATGTAGGCCACGCCCAACTGGGCCGTCAGGTACGGATCTTCCCCAAAAGATTCCTCAACGCGCCCCCATCGCGGGTCCCGCGCCAGACCCAGCATGGGAGCATAGCCTTGCTGCACGCCAAGAGCGCGCGCTTCCTTTGCCACTACGGTACCCATTTCTTGAATCAGCGCCGGGTCCCAAGTGGAACCCATGGCGATTGCCTGGGGAAACGCAGTAGCGCCATCACTCACCACTCCATGTAGAACCTCTCCCCAGCGGAGATTGGGAATGCCGAGACGCGGTACGCCGTTTGGAGGATTGGAGAGCAGCTGCAGGATCTTCTCTTCAAGCGTCATCTTCGACAATAGCTCAGCAACTTTACGATCGAGTTCCGTCCCCTTCATCCCTGCCTTAATGGCGCTAGGCGCCGCCGCCTCGGCCGTCTGCGATCGGACGCAGACAGCGGACAACGCAAGCATAAGCCCCGCCGACAGAATCAATCTGCAACTCGATTTCAACTTCAATGGAATCCCTTCTGCGGTAACTTCTGATTGACAAGCACTATGCTACGGGCGGGAAAAGTACGCTAGGCAGTTACAAACTCGAATTGATAACTTTCTGCTTCGCGCGCAACCACACTGAGAGATTCCGGGTGGTGAGGCGAAATCGGGACTTGCTGGACGCCGCCTTTACTCATCCGCGAAGCGCTCGCAAACTTCTTCCCTTTTGGCGCGCGGAAATGGAAGTCGTTGGTTACGAGAATTCGCACGACTGCCTTTGTGCTGGCAGTCCTGTTCCACTCGACGTCGATTTCGGCGCCTCCTCGGGCTCTCAATCCAGTGACTTTTCCATCACTCCATGCTTCGGGGAGTGCGGGAAGAAATGCAATTTCTCCCTGGTGGCTTTGCAGCAGCATTTCAGCGATGGCGGCCGGAGTACCAAAGTTAGCATCGATCTCAAAGATGAAGGGGGGCCTCGAAGTACTTACCTTCTCTACCCCCGGTGGATGGGTATCAAGCACATCGTCCAGCAGGTTTTCATTGGTGCTGTGATTCATCAGCGTCTTCAAGGATTCCCATGCGGAATCTCCGTCCCCGAGCCGAGCCCATAGTGCGATGGCCCATGCAAGTCCCCAGCCGGTGAATGGCGAATCAGCCAGACCTGCGTACTTGAGGCGGCGCTGGAGAGAGACGCGCGCGGCCTGCGCGAGTTCGGGTGTTGCGCGCGGCGTAATCTGGTTTCCTGGAAACAAGGGATACAGATGCGACAGATGCCGCATGCCAGGAAACTCCTCATCGAAGTCGATCGACCATTCCTGCAACTGACCGAGGTGGCCGACTTTGAAAGGCGGCAGGCGCTTGCGTTTGGCGGATAGTATCTCGGCAAATTCCCGATCCATTCCAAGGATTGAGCTCGTCTCTTCGCAGTTCTTGAATATCTCGGCTATTAAGGCAATGTCCATGGTGCAGCCCGCGCTTACGGCGGCGATCTTTCCGTTAGGAGCGCGAAAAAGATTTTCCGTGGAGACGGAAGGACAAGTTGTCAAGCCGCCTTGTCCATCGTCGATGAGCCAATCGAGACAGAACTTTGCGGAGCCTTTCATCACGGGATAAGCCGTTCGCCGCAGAAATTCCTTATCGCCGGTGAACTGATAATGTTCCCAAAGGTGAGCACAGAGCCAAGGGCCGCTCATGCAGTAATTTGCCCAGGTAGGGCTGGCCCAAGCCACACCCCATCCGCCCGCCGGGCCGGATTGTCTCCACAAATCGACGTTGTGGTGCGAGACCCAGCCACCAGCGCCGTAATTCACCGCGGCCGTCTTTTCCCCGTTGATGCTGAGGTCATGGATCATGTCCACGAGAGGCAAATGGCATTCCGATAAATTGCAGGTCTCGGCTAGCCAGTAGTTCATCTGCGTGTTGATGTTTGTCGTCCAGTTGGAACTCCACGGGGGGCGCACTTCAGCATTCCAGATGCCCTGCAAATTTGCCGGCTGGGTCCCTGGGCGCGAACTCGAGATGAGAAGATACCGGCCAAATTGGAAATGAAGTGCAAGCAATGCGGGATCAGGTTGATCCGCAAACTTTGCGACTCGCTGATCCGTAGGCAGCGCACTCTCTGCTGAAGAGGGACCAAGCTCGAGGCTTACCCTATGAAATAGCTTCTGATAATCGAACTGATGACGCTGCCGCAGCGATTCGAAGGGCTCCGCACATGCTGCGCTTACAGGGGCCCTGGCTCCAGTAACGACCTCTTCAAGCGGCTTGTCAGGAGCAACGGCGTAACCGCGAAATCCTGTTGCCGCTCCGACTACGAGAATCAAGGACGTCGCGTTTTCAACTCGTAGTCCTCCGTCCGGCGGAGCAGTGACTTGCCCGTGTTGCGCATCGCACTGCAATACGGAGGCGAAGTGCATTCCGCTGCCGTCCTGGGTACAGTACTGGACAGCAGTTTCGTCTTTCTCGTCGATGTATTGGGGGAGCGATCGGCTCGGAGCCTTGCCCGTCAGAAGGATCTCCGCTTTATCGGCTTCGACATGGGCTACAGACGTCGATCGCAGCTGGCTGGCCATCCGGATGGTGCAAGCAATTGTGCGCGGCTTGCTTGCCGTGATGCGCAAAACGATTACATTGTCCGGCATCGAAGCGAAGAGTTCGCGCCGATACCGGACACCGTCCATCTCATACGTCACGACGGCGATTGCGCCGTCGAGATCGAGATCGCGGCGATAGGATTGAGCATTCGCGCCATGGTCGAAATTCAATAATAGATCGCCGAGCGGCTCGTAATTCTCATTCCACGGTCCTTCCATCTTGCGGCATTCGTCGTCGGCGGCCTGGTAGTTCTTTTCCTCAAGGACCAATTTTCGAACGATCGCCAGATGATTCTTTGCATCGAGATTGTTCCATTCCTTGGGCGCTCCAGACCAAAGCGAATCCTCGTTCAGCGCAATGCGCTCCGCTTTCACGCCGCCGAAGATCATGGCACCGAGGCGCCCATTCCCGACCGGAATGGCATCTTGCCAAAGCGTTGCCGGCTGCGTGAACCAGAGGGATAGCGCAGGATTCGCGATAGGCTCTGAAGCAGAACTGGCCTTGTTCCCCATCGGGGTGGAAGCCTGAACAAGACTCCCCGGACCGGAGAGGCGCAAGGCGCCCACGACGGAAGAAATCAAACTTACGAAACGGCGCCGGGTAAAAAGCATGTATCAACCTACGAGGTCGTTCTATCAGCGATGCGCTGCAGTCAGCACCGGAAGAAAGAGTGGAACTTATCGAAATAGCTCGAAGATCGAGGCTGTGATTGTTATCGAAACAGGCTCACTCAATCCTCGAGCTATCCTTCCTTCAGGAGTAACTTTTTTCGGACAATCCGAAGGATAGGCGCCGAAGGTGGGGATCACGCCCTTGCTCCCGCGGCCACGGCAACATCGCTGCAGAGAAGATGGTTGATGATGAGCATCTCCAGTTCCTCATAGTCCCGGTCTGCGATCAATGCCGCCACATCCGCATCCCGCAAGCTGCGAGAGAGTTCGAGGAGACGATTGAAAATGGTGAGACTGTTGGCCAGATGCTTGGTGGCAACCGCCTGCCGTTGCGTGCGCATCGCCTTGATATCGAGACCAATGAACTCGCCGTTGCGGCCATAGTTGTAGCGATCCAGCAGGCGCACCTGGTTGAACGCCCTGCGCAGGTCCACCGCACCGAAGCTCTTATCCTGGTCGAATTTGAGCCCATTCTGATCGTTGAGATGGATCGTGAAGAGTTTTCCAAACGACAATGCGAAGCCTATTTCGTCAGAAGGATCGAGCCCGGCCAGAATTGCGTGCGCACTCTCGATGTTGACTCCCACCCGCGCCGGGTCCTTGGTCCGGTAAGCCAGAGCGACGGCATGGCCTGTCGTCGGAAGATAAGCGTGGTCCACGGGCTCATTGGGCTTTGGCTCGATGGCGATGCGGATCGAAGGATGATAGTCGAGCATGTCATCGACGGCAGCGACAAGCCGGTCAACCGCAATCTTGCTATCCTTCGATTCCCGGATATAGGTTCCTTCGCGCGCCAGCCACAGAACGAGGAGATCCGTACCGAGCGCATCGGCAATATCAATCGAGCGGCGGCTGCGCACCCGTGCATATTCCCTGGAGTCAGGATCATTCGAGGTGTAGCCGCCGTCGATGGTGCGGGGATCTTCCCAAAGGCGCGGCGCGACGAATTCGGCGGTCAAGCCTTCGCCGTCAAGGACGCTCTTCAGTTCCTTCGCTTGTTTGACCATCTCCTGGTCGCTCAGCTGGTTGAGATCGGGAACGGCGTCATCATCATGGAATTGAACGCCGTCAAATCCAAGCGCCTTGTATTGTTGCAGTTTCTTTGCGAAGGGGATGCTCTCCCGGACCATCGGTCCAAAGGGATCCGCACCCTCGTGCATATTCCACGGACCAAACGAAAAACGGTATTCTCCCGGCATACAGATTCCTTTCAGATCAAGACCGTAGATGATTGCCCACAATGGGCGAACGATTTCGACATCCACTGTATGCCGCGCTGGGCTTACCGGTCAATCATTTTTGGTCGTTTTTGATCGATACTCACTAACGGGGGTGATGCAGCAACCTCAGAGCTCGTGATGCCATTTTTGTATTAACCTTAATAATATGAACGATATAAGCGCAAAATTCGATTTACCAACGCCCTCTGATCGGCATCTGGTTCGGGCTGTAAATGAACAGGAACGATCAAAAAGAGCTGAATTCGCCCTTGACAAGCTTCCTATCGCACCAATAAAGTCCAGTGCGGAATCGACACTACAGGAAGTCGACTACGCAACCCGCAGAGTCGCGTTCGAATATGTTCATTGCTTGTCATCCAGAAGGAGGCTATACGTGTCCTATGCGACTTCCCGAAGAGCTTGTTTGAAAATGCTGGCCGCCGGCGCCGGTTGGGCGGCAACTGCGGGCGCATCCGCACAGGAAGCCAAGCCTGCCAAGCCAGACTCGGGAGCGGCCGCCGACAACCCCGACCTTCAAAGGCCACCCGATCACGAGCGCCGCATGGGCTGGTTTCGAGAAGCCAAGTTTGGCATGTTCATTCACTGGGGCCTGTACAGTGTTCTGGGCCGTGGGGAATGGGTCATGGCGATCGAAGATATTCCGGTCGAAGAATACGAGCAACTGGCAAAACAGTTCAATCCCCGTCCTCACGTGGCACGGGAGTGGGCGAAGCTGGCTCGCGAATCCGGCATGAAGTACATGGTGATGACCACGAAGCATCACGACGGATTCTGCCTCTTCAACTCAAACTTCACGGATTACTGTGCCCCGAAGCAGGGTGCGGGCCGGGATCTTGTTGCCGAATATGTTGAGGCGGTCAGGGCGGAGGGGCTCCGGGTCGGAATGTACTTTTCTCTCATGGATTGGCACTCCGCAGACTGGCGTAAATGCAAGACAGACGCCGATGCGAGAAAGAGATTTGTCGACCGCGTGCATGCGGAACTTCGCCAATTGATGACCAACTACGGCAAGATGGATGAGCTATGGTATGACGGCGCCTTCCCTCTCGATGCGGAAGGCTGGCGCTCCAAAGAAATGAACGAAATGGTATTTCAGCTTCAGCCCGACATTGTGATCAACAATCGCAGTTGGATGGCCGGCGATTTTTCCACTCCGGAGCAGTCCATCAATGCAGCTAAGGGCGATTGGGAGTCGTGCATGACCCTGAACGACCACTGGGGCTATGGCGCAGCAGACGACAACTGGAAGACGCCGAAAACACTGGCCTCCAATCTCGCTCACTGCTCTATGGGCGGCGGCAATTACCTGTTGAATATTGGCCCGAAGGCCGACGGCTCGGTTCCCGAAGAGAGCGTGCGCATCCTGCATTCTGTCGGTGGCTGGGTAAACCGAAACCAGGCGGCACTTCACGGTGTTGAGAATGCAAAGATCAGCATTGCCGATGGCTTGTTCTTCAGCCGAAAGGTCAATACGATCTACTTCTATATTCTCAACTGGCCCGGCACTAACTTCACAATCGGTGGAATCCACCAAAAGCCGATGTCAGCCAAGTATGTGGCGTCCGGGAAGGATGTGCCATTCGAACTGAATGGCACTCGGCTCGTGTTTTCGGGCCTTCCAATGACCTCGCCCGACGAGGTCATCACAGTGATCGCGGCTGAGTTTGAATCCGCCCCAGTGCAGGATTCCATGGCCACGCGCGTCGTCGAGCCATTTATTCAACTCATCCATGACGAGGTTGCGAAAGGCTGGGGTTGACCATGTTCCCATTCGACCTTGTATCTGAAAGAACGACTCGCAAAATTGACAGCGGCCCATCGAGAGCCGTGATCCCAGCGCTCCTGATCCTTGGATTGCTTTCCACTCCCCTGCCTTCGCAGTCTTCAAGGCCAGCGGACTCCAAACTCGCGGTGAAGCCTGCGGCCTTTGCCACCAATTGTGGAAACGCCACCGCACAAGTCATATTTGATGGAGCCAAGCTCAAGACCGGCATCTATGGGGTGAACAAGTGGGAGGCGGTCGGAGACCCGGATCTCATCCTGATCGGCAAGCAGTGGTGGATGTTCTTCGCGGCTGGTCCGGGACCGGGAAGGCCGGTCGAATACTTCTCAGCCTACTTACCGGAGGGCCAATCGCTGGAGACAAGCACCACGTATCCTTCCGATGCGAATGGCTGGCATATCCTCGGCGCGCAAGCAGATGGCAAGGGATCTCCTGTGGCGTTGATTCCCGCGCCACCAGCCGGAGGATGGGACGCCGCCGGCGCGGAAACAGCAACGGTGACCCGCGGTCCGGACGGCAAGCTGAGGTTGTTCTATTCGGGATATTCCGATTCGCCGTACAACGGCCATCCGATGAAGCTCGGCGTGCTGAACGACATCCGCAACGGCGTCGGAGCGCCCGATGCGCACAATCCGGTCATGGCTGCCACGAATCCATGGGAAGAGTATCCGAAAAGCAATGGCGAGCTGCTGGAACCCGCCGTACGATACCTGCCAGCGAACAAGAAGTGGATCATGTATTACACGGCCGGGGCCTGGTGGGGAAAGCCTGCGAACAACGAACTGGCCTACGCCGACAGCACCGACGGCATTCACTGGGAACATCGGGCGATGCTCGGATTCGGCAGCCCTTATTACAACGTCGACTGGCTTTATAACGTGAAGCGCCACCGGTACGAAATGACGATTGCGAAGGAACCAACCATGAAAGGCGGAGGCGCTCCGCGCGATATCGTCTGGCTTACATCAAGCACCGCTGGACAGAAAAAGTCAGACTGGACCGGCGAGGTTACGCTGCTCCAGTTCAACGCATCTGATGCGCCGGCCTGGTACAACAAAGGTGCGCTATCGCCTGCCATGCAATACGGCAATTTGCCGGGCGAGTCGAAGCGGCTCTTCGTGTACTTCCATTCGTATGGCCAGGGACAGAGCATCGGGCGGTTCTATTGCGACGCGACACAGTGAATTCCGTGCAGCCCAGCAGATGATGAAACAATGTTGTGGGCTCAGGCTGAGCGAGGTTTCTGAACCCCCAAGCAAATCTGCAAAGGAATAGGAATGATGACGGTTTTTTCGAGCAAGAGTACCTATCTTGTTTTGCTTTGCACAGCGTTTTCGATCAGTGTTGCGGCTCAAACGGCTGCGCCTGGCGTAACGACCGCATGGCAAGACGGAAAATTCCATGTGGATGTGGCTGCGGTGCTGGGTCGCTCATCGATTGTGCTTGGCCAGCCTAATTTGAAGGCTGACCAGGCAATGCCGCTGGGCAATGGACGGCTCGGAGTTGCGGTCTGGTCGGAAAATGGTTTGACAGCGCAGCTGAACCGTGCTGACACGCTTCCATATCGTTTGTCGCCGGGCCAAGTCGTGATCCCAGGGCTATCGTCTCTCACGCAAGCGAGCGATTATGCTGGGCGGCTCGATCTTTACGATGGCGAGTTTCAAGAACACGGCGGTGGAATGACGGCAACCGCTTATGTGGACACTGGCACCGATACCCTGGTGATCGATGTAACCGGCGCAAAGGCCGAAGAGCCACAGACGGCGCAGCTCAAGCTCTGGGCGCCTCGCAGCACGAAGGCAGAAGCCAAAGGCAAGGTGGGACTGCTTTCCAAAGGATGGATCGACAACATCGATCCTGGAGCGTCCGGCAGGCCGTTTGGGTCATTGTCGGCAATCACGGCTGTCGGGCGCGATGTGTCCGTCGCCGTTACCGATCCGCTGACTGTCACCTTGACATTCAAGCCGGATGCAAGCGGGCATTTCCGCATCCTGGTCGCATCGCCGCATTACGACGGCAAGCAGGATGCGCTCAGTGTTGCTGGTCCATCCCTCGTCGCGGGGAATGGTGCGGCGCACAAGTCCTGGTGGCACGCTTACTGGAACCGCGCAGCGGTGATGAAAATTACCTCGAAAGATGGATCCGGGGAGTACATGGAGAATCTCCGGAATGTCTATCTCTATTCCGCTGCTGCAGAAAAGGGCGTAGAGTACCCCGGTTCGCAGGCCGGTGTTGCGGACATGTTTTCTGCCGCACAGGATAAGCATCAATGGGATTCGGGTGCGTTCTGGCATTGGAATATACGGATGCAAGTTGCGGCTAACCTGGGCGCAGGAGTTTCAGACGTCAACGCGCCCTATTTCAATCTCTATCGTTCGAGCCTGCCCGAAATCGAGAAGTGGACTCACGCGCACATGAATGGGCATACGGGTGCGTGCATCCCTGAAACAATGCGGTTCAACGGTCCTGGTATCGAGTACGAGACCGGATGGGACACCATTACCGGCAATATTTACGCCCTTGATTGCGATGCAGGCTTTCCTCAGTTCTTTAACGCGCGCACGCTTTCAACAGGCGCGGAAGTCGGGCTCTGGGTGTGGCAGCAGTATCTCGCCACGAGCGATCTGAAGTTCCTTGCGGAGAACTACCCACTCATGAGTTCCGCCGCAGAGTTTTATGTTTCCTATCAGAAGCCGGGTCCTGACGGGCTTCTGCACATGAGCCCCTCCAACGCACACGAGACGCAATGGGATGTTGCCGATCCCACGACTGACATTGCGGGCCTGATGGCGCTGTATCCGGCCGCGATCCAGGCGGCGAAGCTGCTGAATAAAGACCCCGAGTTGGTGAAGCGCCTGCAAAGCGCGCTACCGAAGATTCCCCCGTTTCCGCGCACACAGTTGGCCGCTCCCCACACGTTGCTGCCGCCTTCGGCAGATGCGGATGGGACGGACATAATCGCGGAGTCCTATCTCCCCGGCGCCCCCAATCATAATGGCGAAAACATTGGCCTGGAGCCTGTTTGGCCTTATGACCTGATCGGGGACACTTCGACGCTGTTCGATCTTGCCAAGCGCACCTATGCGCATCGCCTGTCGAAGTATTCCGGGAGTTGGGGCTTTGATCCGATACAGGCGGCGAGGCTGGAGATGGGAAGCGAGGTGGGCGAGGCGCTGGTGAAGGAGACCGAGGGTCAACAGCATTGCCAGAATGGCTACACGGGCTGCGGCGGCACGGGATTGAGCAGCCGCGTACCGGAGTTTTATGTTGAGACAACCGCGGTGATTGCGGATGCGCTCCAGGAATCGCTGGTTCAGGACTACGACGGCTTGATCCGGATTGCCCCTGCCGTTCCGTCGGGATGGAATTTCGACGGCAGTGTCTACGTGCATGCCAAGACACGCGTCGATGTGCAGGTGAAGGACGGAATTGCTACTACTGTTGTCCTTGAGCCAGGAGTTGCGCAGACGCTCAAGCTTCGCAATCCGTGGCCGGGGCAGGCCGTCGACGTCATTTCCGGAAAAGGATTGAAAGTTGTGGGCGGTGTGGCTGGGCCAGTGATAGCGTTCAAGGCCATCGCCGGCGAAAACTACCTGGTTGAGAGACAGGATGGGCCAACTTCCAATCGTCCTTTCGAACCGATTGGAGGCGCGACCGCGACCACTGCCAGGAAACTCGGGCCGGTTCAACTTGGCCTCTTCCCGCGCGGCCAGATTTCCATGACCACGATCCCCGTCGAAAATCCCATTGCGAAGCAATATGGGTGGTTCAAGGAGTGTGAAGACCGCGTCGCCGCCGCCGAGGGGAAGCCGGTGGATATCCTATTCATTGGCGATTCGATCACGCAAAACTTTGTGGAAGAGCCTAAAGAGAATTGGAAACTGGTGGGAGCCGCCGTCTGGAAAAAGCACTACGGCGAGCAACACGCGCTCGATTTCGGAGTCGGTGCGGACGGGACGGAACATATTCTCTGGCGCATGGATCATGAGAACATCCGGCATCTCACACCCAAAGTGATTGTTCTGCTCGCCGGAGTGAACGATATGCAATATTCAGCGGAAGACATTGCTGCGGGAACCAGAGCCGTTATCGACAAGATTCGCGCAATGTATCCCACCGCCAGAATCGTCCTGATGGCGATTCTGCCCAACGGCCGGGACCCTGCGAAGACCGCCGCCGTCAACCAGATCACAAAGACCTTTGCGGACAATCAAAATGTGTTCTATCTGGATCTCGGGGATTCGATGCCACCTGAGGGCGATGGCTTCAAGGGGGTTGGCGAAGACCACATCCATCTCAGCGCTGAAGGCTACCAAATCTGGGCGTCAAACCTGGACCCACTTTTGAACAAGCTTCTCAACGAGTAGCTTCGATCCATTCGCTTGAGTCGCTTCGAAGCGTAATTCATGAGACAGCCTGCGATGCGGCTATTTCAAGATTGTGGAATGCTCCTGAGACATTCGAGAGCTCTCAGCGTGGATGTTTTTACTGGCTCCTGAAGCGTCGCTTGAAGAAAGTCAAAGACTTCCTCCAGTGCCGGCAGCGCATTCCATCCCCGTCGCGCTCCACCAGCCGCAAATGCCTTGAGAGCGGCGGCGGCAGAAGCAAAAGTGACGGCCTCTGTTACGGCGACTCCGCGCGCAACCGCCAGAGCGAAGGCCCCGTGAAATGTATCGCCACACCCGTTGGTGTCGAACGCGTCTACCTTGAAAGCCAGGAAATGCCGGACCACCGGGTCTGTCGCTGTGCAAAAGTAGCAACCCTCGACGCCAGCCGTCACAACGGTTGCGAGCCGTTTATTCCGCGCCAGGAAGGCACAGGAATTTTGCGGATCGGGGTCGTCGCTGGCCCATGCTGCAAACGCCTTGGGAACAATCAGATAGTCCGACAGTTTCGTTAGAACTATGGAAGATTCCGTCTGGCCTTCAATATCTCCGAGTATTGGTACACCTAATTTGTGAGCTTTTGAGGCCACCGGTGCGAGAGACGGCTCGGTGAGATGGTCCAGGAGAACGAGGCTCGCGAACTTAATCAGATCTTCTGGCAAGTCATCGGGTTCAGCTACACGATACAAAGCTGGATCATAGAAGACATTTCGATGTCCCTCACTGTCGACAACGATGAAACTGTGGTAAGGGCCGCCCGTTGGATCGTGTGCGATATGCGAAATATCGACGCCGTGGCTCTCGAGCGCAGATCTGATAAATCTGGAAAGTTCATTGTCTCCGAAGCGGGCGACATAGGCCGTGCGGCCGCCGAGCGAACCGACAGCGGCAATGGCAGTGCAGCCGGGGCCGCCGCCCTGACGCAGGCTGCTGCGGATCGGTATCTTGCAATCGACCTCAGGATAAGCCGAAACGTAGCAGAGGTCGTCTACCGCGGCGATTCCAGCTCCGAGCACGTCATACAGTTTGCTCACCCGTGGTCTCCGTGCGCCGCCCCACCCAGGATTCGATTCTCAGTCAGCATAACTTGCGCACGTGGCAGTCAGTTCCAGGTCCTGATCGAGACTGCAGCGTGGATGAATCTTCATTGACTTGAGCGCGGCGTGATAGGACTTAACCGCTTCAGCCGGCTTTATATGATCGTCCGCTACCAGCCGCAGATGCTCGACGAACGATAGCTGATGTTCTGCCACATTGATCTTCCGGCCAAATAACGCAGCGCGCGCTCCATATCGCTTCGCCTCGTGAACCAGAAGGAATGCATCGTGCGTGGTTCCTGCCGATCCTCCCAACACGCCTACGATAATGGAAGAATCGTATCCGCATAGTTCTTCCAATGGTTTTGGCCCTGCATACGGGATCTTCAGGAATACAGGCCTCGAAGATGAGGGCACCCCAGCCAGTACCCGCACGATATGGTCGTTAACAAAGTAAGGGACTTCTTCCGGCGGAATACCGTGAACCTCGGCTGGAACATTCGGATGAAACACTTCAAGAAAATGGCGAAAATTTTTCTGCTCAGCTTCGAGGCGGAATGCCTTATAGGCCTCAAGGGTCTTTAGATCCTGATCCACGTCGTTGTTGAAAGTGATCGAATAGAGTCCAAGATTGGCTCCCAAACTGCGCTCTTCTTCCGTGCAAGGGCTCTTACCGGCCTGTATGTGCTCCAGTGTGGCTGTAGCAAAAGGCCGCGAAGAGGAAACCGAGTATCGCCCTCCACGAATAATGTGAATGTCAGTCGAATCGTTCGCTCGCACCGCCGGGGTCACAGGAGATGAATCGAAGATACGCTCCTGGATTGTCAACAATTCGGATGTGCTGGCCGACATCAGCGCGATATCCACCAAGCCTTGCGAAACAATCTCACGCAACTGTTCCCGGAAATCGCCGATCGATCGTGCGCGTCCATCGATTGATCTTCCCGGAGACGAAATGCAAAATGCCATATCGGCATCCTTGGCATCGGCCAAGATGAACTCGCGCGAGGCGGGGTCTTTCTTGAGTGCTGCGAGCTTAGCGTCTAGAGCTTTTTTCATTTCACTCCAAGAAGAGACAAAAGCGGTAGGTAAACGTTTAAACCTTCACTTACTTCACATTAACAGAGCAAATAGTCACCGAAAAATGCGGGCGGAGGTGTCTCAAGAAGTGGAATGTCAAATTCATTCGATTCATGAAAGTCACTACGCGCCGTCGAGTGGACGAGCAATCGTTTGACTCCTAAGGTAGTCATAGAATGTATCGGGACTGTTGACACCGCCGCCCATCCC
>Ga0182030_10010874_pt1 | contig 18418 bp, 12 predicted proteins | sample 812S3MmetaG_FD_121299 | JGI IMG/M metagenome (GOLD analysis project Ga0182030, IMG submission 121299) | Permafrost microbial communities from Stordalen Mire, Sweden - 812S3M metaG (Illumina Assembly) | ecosystem: Environmental > Terrestrial > Soil > Wetlands > Permafrost | place: Sweden...
CTACGGTACGGTCGACGAGGCCAACAGCACGATCGGCGTGGTGCTCGCCGTGGCGTCATTGCCGCAGGACGCGCGCGAATGTCTGACCCAGGTGCAGCACGATCTGTTCGACCTCGGCGGAGAGCTTTGCATCCCCGGGCATCGCGTGATCACCGCTGCCTATGTGAAGCGTCTCGAAGACCGGCTCGACAACTTCAATGAGCATCTACCACCGCTCAAGGACTTCATCCTGCCCGGCGGCGGTCCCGCGGCTGCCGCCTGCCATGTGGCCAGAACCGTGTGCCGGCGTGCCGAACGGCGCTGCTGGTCGTTGGCGCGTGGGGAGGACGTGTCGGCCGATGCGCTGCGATACCTGAACCGGCTGTCGGATCTTCTTTTCGTGATCGCGCGGGTGCTCGCGCGCCAGGAGAGCGGTGCGGAGACGATCTGGCGACGTCCCTAGGGCCAGGGCCTGTTCATAGGCCCTGTCAGGCGACGCTCGCCGTCCGCACGTGGTTCGTGTGCAGCCACTCCGCGTGCCAAAGCTCGAACTGGTCGACCTGCAGCGGCTTGCAGAACAGATAGCCCTGGACCTGGTCGGCGCGCTGATCGCGCAAGTAGTGCCATTGGGCCTCGGTTTCCACGCCCTCGGCAACGGTCGCGAGTCCGAGGCTCTTCGCCATTGCGATGATCGCGTCGACGAGCGGCGCGTTTCCCGCGTTCTTCGAGGCGATGTCGCGCACGAAAATCCGGTCGATCTTCAGGGTGTCGATCGGAAAGTGACGCAGGTAGGACATCGAGCTGTACCCGGTGCCGAAATCATCCAATGCCGTCGCCACCCCGAGGTTCTTCAACGCGCGCACGGCCTTGCTCACCGCGCTCGAATATTCGATGAGGGCGCCTTCGGTGAACTCCAGTTCGATGCCGCGCGGATCAATCCCCGCCGCATCGATGGCGCTCGAAACGCGGCCCACGAGGCTCCCATCGCGGAACTGCACTCCCGAGACGTTCACGGCGACCCGCCAGCGAGGTGCGCCGGCGTCCCGCCAGCGGCGCGCCTGCGCACAGGCCTCGCGCAGCACCCAATCGCCGATCTCGACGATCAGGCCGCTTTCTTCGGCCACCGGAATGAACTCGTCCGGCGGCACGAATCCCCGCTGCGGATGCCGCCACCGCAGCAGCGCCTCGACCGCCGCCACATTCAGATCCTCGAGGGCGAGCCGCGGTTGATAGTTCAACGTGAACTCCCCGCGGTCCAGCGCCTTGCGCAGGTCCGCCTCCAGCGACAGATGTCTGGCCGCACGGGCGCTGATGGACTTCTTGAAGAACTCGACGGCTCCCGGGGAATTTTTCTTGGCGTGATGCATGGCGGTTTCGGCGTTCTTGAGGAGCGCCGCAGCCCCCGATGCGTCCAGCGGAAAGAGGCTGATGCCGATACTTGCGGAGAGAGGGATCTCCTGCTGCTCGAAGGCGAAGGGCCGCGCCAATGCGAGCTGCACGCGGCGGGCCACGGCCTGCGCCGCCTCGACCGTCTCGACCCCGGGAAGCGCGAGCGCAAACTCATCGGCGCCGGTGCGCGCAACGCAATCTTTCACGTCGCGGATTCCCGGGTCTGCGTCCTGACGGCAGGCGGCGGTCCGGCTCTCCCGCAGACAAGACTTCAGCCGTTTGCCGATCTCCTGCAAGAGCGCGTCGCCGACCGTCTGGCCCTGGCTGTCGTTGAGCCGCGAGAAATTGTCGACATCGAGCATCAGCACGGCGCTGCCGCAGGCGCGCAGAACGGCCCAGGCCACGTGCTGTTCCAGGATCTGCAGCAGCCGCTGGCGGTTGGGCAACGAGGTGAGCGGATCGTAGTACGCGAGCTGTCTCACCCGCGCCTCGCTGTTCCGCAATTGGTCCTGCGTCTGCTTGGCGCGGATCAGGAACTTGACCCGCTGCGCGAGCAGCATCGGATTGACTCCCTTCGAGGAGAAATCGGTGGCTCCGGCCTCGTACGCCCGGGTGATGGACTCCATGTCGTCCAGACTGGTCTGCATCAGGACCGGCACGTGACGGCCCTCGGGGGACGAACGCAGCTTGTTGCAGACCTCGAAGCCGCTCAATCCCGGCATGACGACGTCGAGTATCACGCAATCCACCGGCGCGGCATGGAACGCCCCGAGCGCGCCCGCGCCATCCGCGGCCGTCGTGACTCGAAAGCCGGCCATCTCGAGCGCGGTCCCGATCAACAGCCTCGCGCCGGGATCGTCGTCGACGACCAGCACCGTTGCGATGCGGTCCGCGTCGGATTCGCGGCTCATCATCGCACCGGCTTCATGCGGCATGAGCCGACCGCTCGCGCGCGATCGCCGCGCAGAATTCCTCATATTCCCGCCGCATGCGCACGACCAGCGGCGCCACGCCACCGATGCCTCCGCCGCGCACCAGCCGCTCGCATTCCCGGGCCGCCTGGGCCAGTCGCGTGCCGCCGAGGTTTGCGGTGCTCGACTTGAGGGTATGGGCGGCCTCGGCGAGCGCGGTCGGTTGCATGCCGGCCGCCGCCGCCTCCACCGCCGCCATGGTCGCCGGGGAGTGCTGCAGGTAAAGCCCGATCAGCGTATTCAGCAGCGAGGGCTGCGCGAGAGCCGCGATGTCCCGCAGGACGCCGAAGTCCACCAGCGGAGCGGCGGACGGCTCGGGCTGTCCGGCGTCGCGGCACATCCGCAGGCTGAGCCAGCGCTTGAGCACCGCCGCCAGCTGCCGTTGGGTGAACGGCTTGCTCAGGAAATCATCCATGCCGGCGCCAAGGCACCGCTCGCGGTCCCCCTCCATGGCGTTGGCGGTCAACGCGATGATCGGCACCCGCGCGCTGCCCGAAGCGCCTTCCCGCCGGCGAATCTCGACGGTCGCCGCCAGGCCGTCCATGACCGGCATCTGGCAGTCCATGAGCACCGCGTCGTGCAGCGCACCGTTGATGGTTTCGATCGCCAGCCGTCCGTTGTCGACGGCCTGCGTGCGGCAACCGAGGCTCTCGAGCATTCCCACGGCAACTTCGCGATTCACGGGGTTGTCCTCGACCAGCAATATCAGCGGACCCAGGTTCTGCGGCGCGGCCGTCTCGGCCGGATGGACCGGCGGCGGCGCAGAAGCAGTTTTCGCGACGGAGCTCACGATTCGGCTCACGCAGTCGTGAAGCTGCAAGCGGCGCAACGGCTTCGCCAGCACCGCGGCGAACAGGTCATTGCCTTGCTCATCCTCATGGTCATCCTGGGAGCTGAGCAGCACCAGGGGCAGGCCGTCGAAGCGAGATTCGCGGCGGATCCGCCGCGCAACGTCGATGCCACCCAAGCCGGGCATGCGGTCGTCGAGCAGCGCCAGGTCGAAGTCCCGTGGTTCACCGCCGCGCAACGCCGCGAGTGCCGACGCGCCGTTGTCCGCCAGGACCGCCGTGATGCCCCAGGACTTGAGGTGCTGCTGGAGGATTTCCCGGTTGTTCGCGTTGTCATCGACCACCAGGGCGCGCAGCCCCGCCCATGGGAACCGCGGAGCCTGCGCCCCGGTGCGCGCCGCCGCCACGACCTTGGGCTGCATGTGCACGCGCAGCCAGAAGGTCGACCCGCTGCCGGGCGCACTAGTCACCCCGATCTCGCCCCCCATCAGCGCGGCAAGCTCACGACAGATCGCGAGCCCGAGTCCGGTCCCGCCGTAGTGCCGGGTGGTGAAGGAGTCAGCCTGACTGAAGGCGTTGAAAATATGCGTCTGCGCCTCGGGGGCAACGCCGATGCCGGTGTCCCTCACCTCGAAACTTAGATGATCCGCTGCATCCAGGACCCTGACGCGGACAACGACCTCGCCGGCATCGGTGAACTTGATGGCGTTTCCGACGAGGTTGGTGAGCACCTGCCGCAGCCTCATGGGATCGCCGCTCACGTGCGACGGCACGTCGGACTCGACGATGCAGGCCAGCTCGAGTCCCTTCGCGTGGGCCCGTCCGGCGAAAAGATCGATCGCCTCCTCCACGGTTTCCCGGAGGTCGAACTCGTGCCGCCCAAGCTCCAATTTGCCGGCCTCGATTTTGGAAAAATCCAGGATGTCGTTGATGATCTGGAGCAGCGATTCGGCAGAACGCGAAATCGTCTCAGACAACCGGCGCTGGCGCGGCGTCAACTCGGTTCCCTGGAGCAGTTCGGACATGCCCATCACACCGTTCATCGGCGTACGGATTTCGTGGCTCATGCGTGCCAAAAATTCGCTTTTCGCGCTGCTGGCGCTCACGGCCGCATCCTTCGCGCGGTTCGCCTCCCCGATCGCCCGCTGCAGCTCGCGATTGGCATTTCCCAGATTGAGCGTGCGCTCCGCAACCTGTTGCTCGAGGAATTCCCGGTACCGCTCAAGACGCGAGTCGCGATGCCGGATCTGCGCGAGCATCTGATTGAAGCCGTCGATGAGGGAGCCGATTTCGTCATCGGAGCCGCGTTCCACCCGCAGCGTGTAGTCCTGTTCGGACGACACCCGGTTCATCGTATGCGCCAGATTGACGATCGGCCCGGAAACCTGCCGCTGCAGTCGCGCGGCCAGCCAGTACGAGGTTCCGAGGGCGGCCGCGAGCGCGGCCAGGGCGATCAGCGCGTCGGCCGGCCATTCCGGATACAACTCGCCGGGCGGTACGGACAAGTACATGAAACCGGCGACGGCGCCACGCACCGACACCGGCTGGACGACGTTGAGCATCCCGCCTCCGAAGGAAACGGAGACGTCGGCGGCGGGCGGTCTGCGCGGCGCCGGCCCATCCTTTCGCACCGGGCCGCCGCTGCGCCGGTATGCGGCCAGCTTGCGGCCGTCCAAGCCCACGATGTCCACGCTGTTCACCAGCCAGTCCGCGCGCAGGGAATTCATGGCCGACGCAGCGGCCGGTGCGTCACCCGCCGCCAGGTCGGCGATGACGGCCGCGGCGGTGCCGCGAGCGATCCGCGACGCCCGTCGCAGCATTTCCTCCCGCAGATGCAGCACGTTCATCGCCAGATGCATCGCCAGCGCGATGCCGAACGCCGCCATCGCGGGCACGGTGATGAGCACGCGCAGCTTGCGTTCGATCGGCAGGTTCGCGAACCATCGAATCAATGGCACTCCGGTGCAGGCACGGCCGGCGGATTCACCGCCCCAAAGGAGCTTGTCGGCCCCGCCGGAGGATTCTGCTGGAACCGAGTGTGACCTCGATCACGTTGGACCGAATGCCGGGATTCCCCGATTAAATTATGTCTCGTCGCCCCCAGGCGCCGGCGATCAGGGCACGGGCATGCGGCCAGTCGAATGCGGGGCCGGGATCCGTCTTGCGGCCCGGCGCGATGTCGCTGTGCCCGACGATCCGCCCCGTCGAGAGCGAGGGATACGCCGTGCACAGCGCGGCGACGACGTGGGCGAGCTGCCGGTATTGCACCTCCTCGTACGCGAGGGTGTCGGTTCCCTCGAGTTCGATGCCGATCGAGAAATCGTTGCAGGCGACGCGGCCTTCGAAGCTGGACTTACCGGCGTGCCACGCCCGGGCGGTGAACGGCACATATTGGGTGATCGCGCCGTCCCGACGCACCACGAGGTGCGAGGACACCCGCAGCGCCACGACCTCCTCGAAGTAAGGATGGACCGCCGCCGGCAAAGTGTTGGTGAACATGCGGTCGATCCAGGGGCCGCCGAATTCGCCGGGCGGCAGACTGATGCCGTGCACGACGATGAGGTCGGCTTCGACTCCGGTGGGCCGGGGGTCCCAGTTCGGCGAGGCAACCTGCGCGGCGCCGCGCAGCAGTCCACTGGCTAAATCGACCCGCAAAATCGCATCCTCATGACCTTAAGGGCCGACCATAGCATATGCGACAATTCGTCGGATGAGTCATGCCCATGAACCGGCGCCGAGCGACGGCGCCTTCCCCTTCCCGCGCCACGATGCGCTCCTGATGCTGATGAAGGATCACGAGGCGACGCCGTGCGATTGACGCGCGTTCACGTGGCCGCCACGCTCGAGGCTGGCAGCATCGTCGAGCTGCCGCGCGATACGGCGGCGCATCTGGCGAAGGTGCTGCGGGCACGCAGCGGAGATGCCATCGTCCTCTTCAGCGGTGACGGACGTGAATTCCACGGCATCATCGAGACCGTGCGTGGCTCCCGGGTCACCGCCTCGGTCGGCCAGGCACAGGAAGCGGACCGCGAATCACCGTTCGCGATCACACTGGTGCAATGCGTGCCGCGCGGCGATCGAATGGACATGATCGTGCAGAAGGCGACCGAGCTCGGTGTGGCCCGCATCGTGCCGGTGATGAGCCAACGCAGCGTCGTGCGACTCGATCCGGAACAGGCGCTGGCCAAAGCCGTGCACTGGCGGGCGGTCGTGGCGAGCGCGTGCGAACAGTGCGGGCGCAATGTCCTGCCCGTGATCGATGCACCGCTGCCGTTGCTGCAGTATCTCGGGAGTTCGTCGCAGACCAAGGCGCGTCTGGTGCTCGAACCCGACATGCCCCCGCCGGGCGCCGGCCTTGATCCCGATGGAGCCGCGGAAATCGCCGTCGGCCCGGAAGGCGGCTTTGCCGCGGATGAACTGGAGGCTCTGGACCTTGCCGGCTTTGCGCGGATCGGGCTCGGCCCGCGCGTGCTGCGAACCGAAACCGCGGCAATCGCGGCGGTGATCTGGCTGCAGACCCGCTTCGGGGACATGCGGCCGGGTACGGGGTCTGGGAGCCTCGGACAGGCTCCTAGGTCATGACCGAGGTTTCTTCCGCAATCATCTCCTCGAGCCGCTGCAAGTCCGGTATGAGGGGTGTCTCGTTGACCATACGCACCTGGCAGATCACCGGCGACCTTTCGGCGAAGCTTCGGGACGCATCCGGTTGCACGACGTCCGCGTTGACCCGCACGAGCTGAGGAAATCCCTGGGTGAGCATGCCGAAATAGCCCGCCTGAAGCTTGCCGCCGGCGGCGTGGAAAATCACGATGCGGGTGCGGCTCGTCACCGTTGGCAGCGCCTGGCCAAAGGCTCCCTCGAACGATACCACCGGCACGCTCTTGCCGTTCCAGCTCACCACACCGGCATACCACGGCGGTGCGTTGGCCATTCCGGCGGGCGGCTGATAACTGATGACCTCGGCCACGCAGGCGCGCGGCACGATCAACCGTTCGCCGGCCAGTGGCACCAACAGGCTGTAGAGTTCTTCGCGCAGGTCGGACATGCGGGCTAGGAGCCTATCGGACCGCGACGCTGCGGCGGTTGACGAGCGGCTCGATCGCATCGAGCAGCTGGCTTTCCTGATAGGGCTTGCCGAGATAGTCATCCACGCCCAGTTCGATCGCGCGGGCACGGTGTTTCTCGCTGACCCGCGAGGTGATCATGACGATGGGGATGTGTTTCAGGCGAGGGTCGTTGCGCACGTGGGCCGCCACTTCGTAGCCGTCCATGCGCGGCATTTCGATGTCGAGCAGGATGATATCCGGCAGATGGTCCTGCAGCAGCGACACGGCATCCACGCCGTCCTTCGCGGTCAACACCCGCATGCCGTTGCGCTCCAGGAGCCTCTGGGTGACCCGCCTCACGGTGATCGAGTCATCGACGACGAGCGCGAACGTGCGGCGGTCGCGCTGGTCGAGTACGGCCGTTTCGGCGGCCTTTGCCCGCCATTCGGAGCGCACGAGCGACCCCATGTCGAGAATGATGACGATGCGGCCGTCTCCCAGGATGGTTGCGCCCGCGATGCCACGGATCCCCGAAATCTGCGGTCCGAGCGACTTCACCACGATTTCCCGGCTGCCCACGAGCTCATCCGTCACGAGCGCCGTGGAATGCTCGCCTGCCCGAACCAGCACGACCGACATGGATACGTCGGCGTCGGGCAGTCGGGTGGGCCCCAGGCCGACGAACGCTCCCAGCTGCTGAAACCGGTACTTCTGACCGCCGTATTCGAACAGCGAGGCGTCTTTGCCGAGGTGCCGCGCCACGATGTTGCGGGGCAGGCGTACCACGCCCTCCACCGTCGCCAGCGGCAGCGCATAGGTTTCCTCCGCGACACGGACGATCAAGGCCTGGCTGATCGCGAGGGTGAACGGCAGACGGATCGTAAAGCGCGAGCCCTTGCCATGCGTCGATTCGATGAACAGACCGCCGCCCAGCTTCTTGACCTCGGTCGCCACCACGTCCATGCCCACACCCCGGCCTGCGGCCTGGGTTACGTGGCCGGCTGTGCTGAATCCCGGCTCGAGAATCAGCTGCATCGCCTCCTCGTCCGTGAGCTTGGCCTGCCGGTCGATGAGCCCCAGGGCGACCGCCTTTTCCCGGATCAACTTCACGTTGATGCCACTGCCGTCGTCCGTGACGACGATCACGACCTCCGCCCCATCGCGGGTCAGGCTGACCGAGATGCGGCCCACCTCCGGCTTGCCGAGCGCGGAGCGCCGCTCCGGCGGCTCGATGCCGTGTACCACCGCGTTGCGCAGCATGTGTTCGAGCGGCGCAACCATCCGTTCGAGCATCTGCCTGTCGAGCTCGGCCGCCGCACCCTGTACGACCAGTTCCGCCCGCTTGCCCGTGTCGTTCGCGGCCTGCCTCACCAATCGCGTGAGCCGCTGCACGTGGCGCTGGAAGGGCACCATGCGCGTGCGCATCAGGCTGTTCTGCAGTTCGGTGATGACGCGAGATTGCTGAGTCAGCAGGTTTTGCGCCTCACGGGTCAGCGTTTCCAGAAGCCCCTGGATGCTGGCGACGTCGCCGGACGTCTCCGCCAGAGCGCGGGAAAACTGCTGCAGTGCCGAGTAACGGTCGAGCTCCAGCGGATCGAAATCGTTGTTGCGCGAATCCTCGTCGTGATGACGATTCAGGACCTGTGCTTCCGTCTCGATCTCCAGGCCGCGCAACTGTTCCTTCAGGCGTGTCACGGTGCGCGCGAGTTCGGCAAGGTTGAAGTCGATGGAATTTACCTGCTGGTCGAGCCGGGCGCGGAATATGCTCACCTCGCCCGCATTGTTCAGCATCGTGTCGAGCAGATCGGCATCGACTCGCGCCATCTCGACCCGCTCCACCGGCACCGTCTCCCGGCCCGGCAGCACCGGAGCGCTGCTCACCTCGAGGCTCGAGACCGAATCCTCGCCGAGGGGCGGCGGAGGGGCGGGCAGTGGCGCGGCAGCCACCGGCGCGGCGGGTTCGGGGGCCGTCACCGGAGCCGCGGCGCCGCCAATCTCCGCGGCCGATGGTTCGGGCGGCGAGTCGTGCGCCGGCTCGACGATCGATTCCGGAGGGGCGACGGCCGCCGGCGCCGGATGTCCGGCATCGTCACCGACTCCGGAGGGGCCTGCGTTCAGATCACGGATCTGCGCGAGCAGCCCCGTGGCCGCCGGCGGCAGCGCGCCGGCACTAACCTGATCGCGCATGCGCGCCAGCTCGTCGAGACTGGCCTGCATCACCGTGTGGGCACGGTCATCCGCCGGTACCAGGCCCGTGTCCAGGTTGAGCACCAGGGTCTCGGGTTCATGGCTCAAGTTGCCCATGGCCGTGATCCCGGCCATGCGTGCCCCGCCTTTCAGGGTATGCAGTTGTCGCTGCAGCTCAGCGACGCGATCCTTGGCGCCGCGGTCGCGGTTCCAGGCGGTGAGCGAGACCTGCGCCGCTTCGAGGAGTTCGGTGGCTTCCTCGCTGTAAATGTTGGCGATTTCGTGATCGAACTCCTCCACCGCAGGTTCGCCTGCCGCAGGTTCGCCTGCCGCAGGTTCGCCTGCCGCAGGATCGCCTGCCGCAGGTTCGCCTGCCGCAGGTTCCGGCATCTCGGTGATCTTCGGCACGAGAGAGGACATTCCCGGGTCTTCGGCCGCACGCGCGAGCGTCGCATCGATTTCCACTTCCAGCTCGTGCAGGCGGTTGAGCAGCGACGGCTGATCGACGAAAAACGCCGTGGATTCGTTGATGTGCGACACCACATTCTCGATCGCGCGAACGGCATCCGCCAGTGTGGCCAGGCCACCATCGGTCAAGCCCTGTCCGCTGTCGTACACCTTGCGCATGACGTGGTTGAGCGGCTCCGTGATGCGGATGCCGTGGCGCGCCTCGGCCATCTTCGAACTGCCCGAAAGCGTGTGGATCGCCCGGTAGACGGACTCCGGCAGATGATGCGGTGCCGGTTGATCAGCGCGTTTGCGCAGATACCCGCGAATTTCCGCCAGGTGGCTCGACGTCTCCTTGCTGTAGATATCGTGCAAGATGGGGTCCATACCCCCCGATTCCGGGTGGGCGGACGGCGCCTCTTCCGGAGCCGGCGCCGCGGCCGGACCGGGGTGCGGCGCCCATTCCTGCGCGGGCTCACTCTCAGCGCCAGCTGCGGGCGGCGCCACCGCCTCCGGTTGGCCGGCCTCGGGAAGGCCCGCCACCGGTTCGCCGGACGCCGGTACCGTGCCCCGGCCATCGGCCAAGGCGAAAGCGCGGTTCATGATGTCATTCACCGCCGCGTTGGGCTGGCCCATTCCCAAGGGCTGGCCCATTCCCACGGGCTGGCCCATTCCCACGGGCTGGCCCATTCCCCCGGGCCGCCCGGTCTCCAATTGCTCGACCAGTTCGGGCAGAGCCATGACGGCGCTGCGCAGCAACGCCATCATGGCGGGCGTCCGCGACAACGTCTTGTCGATCAGCCGGTTCAGGAGATTTTCGATAGACCAGCCGAACTCCGCGATGAGCCTCGCACCCACCATGCGCCCGCTGCCCTTCAGCGTGTGAAAACTGCGACGGAGAACGCTCAACGACTCCACATCCATCGGATTTTGGTCCCACAGCGGGAAGCCGCGTTGGATAGAGGCGATTTCCTCCTTCGCCTCCTCGATGAACAACTCGATGAACTGCGGTTCGACGGCCGGCGCATCGGCATCGATGAGGGGCTGCGTCGTGCCGTGCGCGGTCTGTGTCCGATCGAGGGCGACGGTGGCCGCCGGATCCAGACGAACCGTTTTTGCCACGTCGCCGGGCGGAAGATCGACGGCTGGAACCCGCGACAATCCGTCCTCGGCCAGCGCCTTGAGGCAGGTTTCCGCGTTGTCGAGCATGTACCAGGGGTCCGTGCGGCCGTTCTGCAGGGTCTCCATGTAGTATTCGATGCTCACGATGGCGTCGGCGATGCGCTCGAGGCGCACCGCGTCGGCCGGGGGCGCTCCCGGCTCGATCAGCTTGCGCACCTCCGCACCGATCGCGTCCATCAATTCCACCGCACGGCCTTTGCCGAGCATCAGCAGGCCGGCCGTGATGCCTCGCACCAGCTGCGGAACGTTGTCCAAACCCTGCGGCGGAAAATCGCTCGGCTTTTGCACGGATACCGACACGGCTTCCTTGATGCGCGCCAAATTGACGATGCATTCCCGCAATACCGCCTCGCTCACCTGGCGGAACTCGAAATCCTGGTCGGCCGGTGCGCCGACGATGGCGGTCGCCGGCAGAATCAGGCGCACGAGCTGTTCGTCTAGGCTGTCTTCGACGGATAGCAACGTCCCGGCCACCTTGACCAACGCCGCCTCCGACGGTGCCTTTCCGTCCGCAACGACGCCCGAGAGCTCCGACACCTCCTGCTGAACCCGTTGCCGCAATTCGCCCAGACCCAGCACGCCCAGCGTGTCGCTGATTTTCTTCAGCAGTTCGAGCTGCGGGACCAGCTCATCGGTGCTCCCGCCGCCGCGCCGCGCGAAGATGTCGAAGACGTCCTTGACCTTGGTGAGGTCCTCCTTGATCGCCGCCCCCACCGTACGCATCAATTTGACGCTGGGCGCGGAGAGGCTCTCGCGCTCCTGTTCGATCGTGTCGTCGACGGGCAAAAGCTCGGCGAGCTTGAAGGAGGCGCGTACCGCTGCGATGCGACCCCCGCCCGTGGAGGCGCGGGCCACGTAGTAGAGGAGATTGTTGAGGAGGTCCACGGGGGGATTCTCGGCGAAGCGCGCCTCCCCGGTTTCGTAGAGCAGCTTGATCTGCCGGTCCGCCTGTCCGAGCAGCCGCTTCAAGGTGGCGCTGCCCTCGAGCCCGTTGGCGCGCAGGGCCTCGAGCAGCGCACCGACCACCCACCACAGCTGGAACACCGCCTGCGTGGTGGCGACCTGTTCGAGCTTCTCGGCCACCTTGGACAAAATCTCCAGGTTCTGGACGGGCCGCTCACCGCGAATGTATCCGAGAAGTCCCACTTGGAAGCGGGGCCGCAAACGGCGCGCCCACTGCACCACCGTGATGACGCCGCCCTCGCCCTGCCGCTGGGACTGCGGTTGCGCCGGCTGATCGGACTTGAGATTGAGCAGCAGCAGGGTCCCTTCCGAGAGCAGGGGACTGCCGCGCACCGAGCGCAGATCGTTGAGCAGCGGCAGCAGAACGAGCGCAAGATCGCGTCCCCCGGACAGGACTCGCTCGAGATACGTCGGAAGCTGCACCATCGCGCGCATCAGACCGTCGAGCCCCTCCATCTGGCGCTTCTGATCGGTACCGGCGGCGAGCAGGTACCGGGTGACCTGCTCCATCTCCTCGGCGAGGAGCGCCGCGCCATACACCTCGACCAGCCGCAGGACGCCGTGGGCCAGATGGAGCTGTTCGGCGCATTTCTCGAGAAATGCGACCTGGTCGGTCCGCTCGGCGTACGACTCGAGCGCGGCGCGCGCCTCGTTCAGGGTCGCCGCCAATTCCTTGGCGACGATGTGCAGCGTTTGAGAACTGATGTCGGTCATACCGGAATCTTCGACGCTCGGACGGCTAGGCGCCGGCGCCGCTGGCCTTGCGTAGTCTGCCGGTGTTGCCGAGGTCCACGGGTTCCGGCGAGGCCGGCAGGATCGGCGGGCGTGTGCCGATCGTGGTCGTACCGCCGCCGTAATCGGGCAGACGGAAGCCGGCCACCGACTTGCGCAACTGCGCCGACAGAGCGGCCAATTTGGCGATCGAGGTCGACGTGGCGGTCGACCCTTCGGCCGTTTGCGTGGATATTTCCCGGACGACTTGCATGTTCTTGGAGATGTTTCCCGACGCCACCGCCTGCTGACGGGCGCTTGCGGATATATTCTGCACCAGGCTGGCGATCTGGTTTGAGACCTGTTCGATCTCCTCGAGTGCGGCTCCCGCATTTTCCGCCAGCAGCGCGCCGCCCACGACGTCCGTGGTGCTGCGTTCCATCGACACGACGGCTTCGTTCGTGTCGGTCTGGATGGTGCGCACCAGAACCTCGATCTGCTTGGTGGCGTTTGCGGCGCGCTCGGCGAGCCGCTGAACCTCGTCGGCCACCACGGCAAAGCCCCGCCCCGCCTCGCCTGCCATCGATGCCTGGATCGAGGCGTTCAACGCGAGAATGTTGGTCTGCTCGGCGATGTCGTTGATGAGTTCCACGATGTTGCCGATTTCCTGCGAACTCTCGCCGAGGCGCTTGATCCGTTTGCTGGTCTCCTGGATGGTCTCGCGGATCGCATTCATGCCGTCGATGGTGCGGCGGACGGCATCCCCGCCCTTGTGCGCGATGTCGACCGAATGGCGGGCGACGTCGGAGCAGCGCTCGGAATTCCCGGACACCTCCTCGATCGAGGCCGCCATCTCCTGCATCGACTCGCTGGCGGCAGATATCTGGCGCGATTGCGCGCCGCTGGCCTTCGCCATGTGCGCCGCGGCCGCCTGCGTCTGCTTGGTGGCGCCCTCCAGCTGGATGGCACTGTCATTGATGGTGGTCACCAGTTCGCGCAGCGCCTCGATGGCGTAGTTGATGGAGTCTGCGATCGCCCCGGTGATGTCCTCGGTGACGGTCGCCTGCACGGTCAGGTCACCGTCGGCGAGGCTGGAAAGCTCGTCCAGCAGGCGCATGATCGCCTCCTGATTGCGCTCGTTTTCCCGCACACGAAGCTCGGTAACCTTGCGGGCATTCACCGACTTCAGGAACACCCAGCTGAGGGCGCCGAGCAGCGCACATGTCGCGACCAGCAGCGTCAGGATGGCCGCCTTGTAACCGGCATCGGACGCGCCGCCGGTCGAAGCTCCGTCGGCGACTTTGGCCGCCAGTCCGCCGGCGAGCGTGGGCAGCACGACGGCGGCCATTTGCGCGCGCGAGAGCGGCTCGGCGGCGCCGATGGCCTTGCGGACGGCCACCGCAAACTGCTGGTTGCGCTGCACGACGGCCTTCAGGCGCAACTCCGCCTCGCCGCCGGTCACCCGCGACAGGTTCAAGCCGGATTCCTCGCCGGAAAGACCCCGCACGACTTGATTCAGGAACTCCAGGCTGTCGGCGAGACGCTGCGCCGTGGGGGCGGCGTCGCTCACACCGGTGCTGAGCCCGTTCATTTCCTGCTGCACGCGCTGGACCGTAAGCTCGAACCGCTCGAGATACCCCCTCATTCCCTCGAGCTTCTGCACACCCACGGCACTCGCGAGGTCGCCCAGGTCGGAGAGCAGTTTCGGGGCAAGCTCCCGCACTTCCTGGTTCGAGGCCTGAATCGCCTCAACCGCGGGGCGGGCACCCCCGACCTTGGTCACGCCATCGTTCAACCTGGCGAAATCCGCGCTGTACCGCGTCTTGAGCTCGCCCGCGGCGCCGCCGGCCGTGAGAGATCCGAGTCGCGCTGAACTCTTTGCCAGGGCGTCGAACGCACCGGAATCTCCCCTCAGCGCATTTTGCGCCTCGAAGGGCAGACGCTGCAGCACCAGAGACAGCTGTTCCGGCACCGCGGGGGGCACCCCGGCCGTGCCCGTCAGCATCGTGAGCACGGCGGCGCCCGCCACGCAGAGGACGACCAGCGCCATGAGCGCGGGCAACAGGTTGGCTTTTACGGGAGTTTTGTCTGGTTTGCTCATTCAATGGTTCCGACCGCGCGTCAGCCCGCAGCCTGTAAGAAACTCTGGCTTTCCACCAAACTGCGCAGGCTCAACACCGGCCACACCTCTCCGCCGCGACGAAAAGCGCCGGCAAGATAGCTCTCGCAGCGAATCACGGTGGGCGGCGGTTCGGCGTTGAATTCGGTATCGGCAAACCGGCGGAACCCGAGCACCTCGTCGACCATCAGACCCGCCGGGATTTCCCGGTGATTCACCACGACTATCCGGGAATTGCGTCCCGGGGTCGTCGCGCCGCTGCCGAGGAACTGGCGCAGATCGAGCATCGGCAGCAGTTGTCCGCGGATGTTTGCGAGACCCTTGACCCACGACTTCGCGCCCGGAATCCGCGTGACCGCCGCTGGATATCCCAGCACTTCGCGGGTCTCCTCGCGGGCCACCAGAAAAGTCTCCCCGCCCATCCTGAACGCCACTCCCACCCATTCGTGGCCCGCTGCCGCGTCCGGGGCGGCGCCAGGGGCCAGGTTGCGGCTGCGCTTCTCGAGCGCCTTCAGCAACTCGAACGGACGGTCGCGCAGATCGCGCAGACTGCCCTCCGTTGCGCTCGGCGGGCTGGTCATGTGGCCAGCGCGGCCTGTGCCTTCTCGACCAGAGCCTGCGCCGAAACCGGCTTGACCAGGTAGTCCACCGCCCCCTGGCGCAGGCCCCAGACACGATCCGTCTCCTGGCCTTTCGTGGACACCATGATGATCGGGATCAGTTTGGTCTCCGGATCGTTGTTGAGCATGCGCGTGGCCTGATAACCGTTCACGCCGGGCATGACTATGTCCATGAAGATCAAATCCGGCTTCATGGCCTTGGCCTTGCGCACACCCTCCGCCCCGTTTTCCGCGGCCGCCGTCTTGTAACCGTGCTTCTCGAGAGCCTTCTGCATGACAAAGACTTCGGTCGGCGAGTCATCGACAATAAGAATCAATGCCATTCTCGGATTCTCCGTCATTTCCCGACGTGTGCTTCGATGGCGCCCAGCAATTCGTCCTTGGTGAACGGCTTCGTCAGATAATGCTCGGAACCGACGATGCGGCCCCGCGCCCGGTCGAAAAGCCCGTCCTTGCTCGACAGCATGATCACCGGAATCTGCCTGAACACCTTGTTGTGCTTGATGAGCGAACAAGTCTGGTAGCCGTCGAGCCGCGGCATCATGATGTCCACGAAGACGATGTCGGGCTGATGATCGGCGATCTTGGACAGGGCGTCGAAACCATCGACCGCCGTGAATACCTCGCAGCCTTCCTTGGTCAGCAGGGTCTCGGCAGTCCGTCGGATCGTTTTGCTGTCGTCGATCACGAGGACTTTGAGTCCCGCGAGTTTCGGCTTTCCGTTGGTGATCATGCTCTCCATGAAACGGCCCTTGAGGACAGGAAGCTACGCATTCGTAGGTGCTGGATTAGTGTGGCTTTTTAACATATCCGACGCGGGCAAGCCACGGTACGGAGCGCACATTTCGAGGCAACGGCCGGGAAACGACGGTGGCGTGGTTCACAGTTTTCTCAAGAAGCCGGCTGCGCGGGTACCTTGCGCTAGACTGCACAGTCACAATTCAATTCTGTCCCCTCAAAGGATCGAGCATGGCGTCCCGAGTGCGTGTAGTAGTGGTCATGGACCCGATTGAAGCCATCAAGCCGGCAAAAGACAGCACGCTGGCGATATTACTGGCGGCGCAGGCACGCGGCTGGGAGCTCTTCTACGCGGAACAGCGGCATCTTTATCTGCGCGACGGCGTCGCCTGGGGCCGCCTGGCGCCGCTCAAGGTGGCGGATGACCCCACGGCGTGGTTTACGCGCGGCGACCCCTCGCCGGTCAGGTTGGGCGACTTTGACGCGATCCTGATGCGTAAGGACCCCCCCTTCGACACCGAATTCATCTACACGACCTACATCCTGGATCGCGCCGCCGACCAAGGCGCGCTCGTCTGCAACCGTTCCCAGGGCCTGCGGGACATGAACGAGAAGGTGTACACCGCCTGGTTCCCCGAATGCTGCGCACCCACGCTCATCACGCGGGACATGCATGACATGGGGGAATTCCTGCGCGAGCATGGAAAAGCCGTGTGCAAGCCTCTGCACGGCATGGGCGGCCGGTCGATTTTCGTGCTCGAGGACGGCGACAAGAACCGCAACGTCATATTTGAGACGCTGACCGATTACGGTACGCGCTATGCGATCGTTCAGCGCTACCTGCCGGAAATCGTCACGGGCGGGGATTGCCGCGTCATTCTCGTTGACGGCGACCCGGTCCCCTTCGTCCTGCAGCGCATGCCGGGGGCGCTGGACCACCGCGGCAACCTGGCTGCCGGAGCCAGCGCTCATAGCCGGGCGCTGAATGACCGGGAGCGTTGGCTGTGTTCGGTGATCGGCCCCAGACTCAAGGCGGCCGGCATGCTGTTCGTCGGACTGGACGTGATCGGCGACTACGTCACCGAGATCAACGTCACAAGTCCGACCGGCATCCGCGAACTAAACAAGAAACATGGTGTCGACATCGGAGGATCGCTAATCGAGGCCATTTCGAGGAAATTGGGCGCCGCGTGAACTCCGACCTGCTGCAAACCGGGCTGCCGCCGGCGAACGACCGCATGTTGACGACATGCTTCCTCGCCGCGCTGTTCCATGGAATCGTGATTCTCGGCGTCACCTTCAGCTCCCCGTACCGACACCCGACCGGCCCCGACCCTGCCGAGCTCGAGGTGGTGCTGGTCAACGATCAGGTGCCGAGCGCGGCGCGCAACCCCAATGCACAATACGTCGCGCAGCGCACGCAGATCGGTTCCGGCAACACGCGAAGCCGGGAGAGCACGCTGATTCCGAAGTCGTCGCAGGTGCCGATCGACCGCCTGGGCATTCCCGACGGCGAGGGTCTCGAGACCCGGCAGGCGGGTGCCGGGCTCGGCGACGAAGAGCTGCTGGTGACCCACCGGCCAGCGCTCCGGATTTTGTACTTCGCCGCGGCGGGCGCGGCCACCCAGGCGTCGCAACTGCCTGAACTGCTGCAGAAAAAGCCCGATCTGGGAATGACTTCGAACGACGACGGGATTGAGTTGCGCCTGCGCGGAGAAGCCCGCAAACAGCTCTGGATCGCGGCGGATACCCGGGAGTCTGACGTGGCGGTATATTTGGACGGCTGGAGGCGCAGGATCGAACGGGTGGGCACCATGAATTTCCCCGATGTGGCGCGGCGGCAGAAGTTGTCAGGAACACCGGTCATCGAGGTCACGATCGGATCCGACGGCCGGCTGGTCCAAACCGTGGTGAGGCGCAGCAGCGGTCATGCGGAAATCGACGAAGCGGCCATCCGGATCCTGAAGCTGGCCTCCCCCTACGATCGGTTTCCAGCCGCCCTGAACGCCAAACACGACGAAATCCGCATCGCCTACGAGTGGCAGTTTCTCGGCGGTGCTCCCCAGGGGGGAGCGGTGCTTTACGCCGACCCGAACGCAGCCGGCGCAACGGCGCCCGGCGCAACGGCGCCCGGCGCGACGGCGACTGGCGGGACGCCGTAGGCCGTGGAGCCATCCAGCGGCGATGGTTTCCCGATGAGCGAATCCGGATACCTGACAAATCAGTTGTTGATCGCAATGCCCACGATGGATGACCCGAATTTCGCCCAGACCGTCGC
>Ga0182030_10010875_pt1 | contig 18417 bp, 18 predicted proteins | sample 812S3MmetaG_FD_121299 | JGI IMG/M metagenome (GOLD analysis project Ga0182030, IMG submission 121299) | Permafrost microbial communities from Stordalen Mire, Sweden - 812S3M metaG (Illumina Assembly) | ecosystem: Environmental > Terrestrial > Soil > Wetlands > Permafrost | place: Sweden...
GATACCGATATGCCCACCGAAGGACGCACGCTGCCAGATGCCGTTATATTGGGCGTGCTCCTGCGCGATCCCGTGGCCCGGTTCTACTGGCATGGAGGGAGACGAAATCTTACGCCAAGCGAAGACGATTTCGCGCTGGCGTGCAAGCTGGCCTTCTACTGCCGTCACAACCTCCAGCAGATGTACCGGCTGTTCAACCGATCCGGCTTGCGCCGTCCGAAATTTGGGCAGAAGCGGCCCGGTGGCGACTACGCCCTGTGGACGTTGAAACACGCAATCAAGGCCACACCGCAAACCTGGATTCCCAAGAAACGGGAGCGCAAGAGCGTCGCGACTGGAGCCAGGAAGGGCCGCAAGATTTCCCCAAACACGATTGCGGTCCTTGACCTTCACCTTTGCCAGCCGGACTTGACAGCAACGGACATAGCCGTCCGGTTGGACTTAACTCCCAAGCAAGTCCGGGACACCCTCTACTATCACGGTCATCATTCGACGGAAAATACTTGGTTACTAATACACAGAGAGGGGTTCATTCGAGAATCCCACGATAACAGCGGTCTTGAATCTGAAGACCAAGCCGCATAGGTACATCCCGCACAACGAACCGACATACGCCCTTGTCTACATATCAATAGCTATCAACCGATGGCGCAAGAGGGAAATACCATGCAAGACGAACTAAGCCGAATTGAAAATCTAAGGAAAGAAACCGAATCAGAAATGGACATTGAAACCATTTGGGACGATGCCTACAAAGCAGTCATGGCGAAAGAGATAGCTGAAGAGACAAGGGCAGAGGCCAGGAAACAAGCCGAAGCCGATATACTAAAGCGCCGCAGCGCCAAGAAAGGTGTATCCAATTAGCGGAGGGAAAGCAAATGACCAAGAAACCAAAGAACGATCACGCTATTTTCTTCCGCCTTCCAACCGCAGTGGTGGAGCAAATCGACGCGACGGCATTCGATCTTCACACCACCCGAACACAGTTCATCCGGCTGGCGATCTTCCGGGCGCTGAAGGAGTGCCAACGATGACCGAAGAACGATTCGCACAAATTTACGATGAGCTACAGCGCGCAAACTGCACCTGCGACATGAGCGCTTTCCTGTCAGTGCTTCCTGACCACGAACTCCAAACGGTCTTTGAGGTTTTCCTGGATCAGTACGGCCAGGAGCTTGCCGCTGGCGCTCTTGAATGTTCCGACTGGCTGTGCGGAACGCTGATAATCAACGGGAACCAATCTTCGATCTACTTCCTATGGGCGGCAGTCCACGTGATGAGAACCGAAATGGAGCGGAGAAAGGCGGCAAGCGATCTTCCGGGCGGTGGACCAGCTTCGTGACCGGGAAATACAGCACCGTCGATGAGGGTACGGCGCAAGGCCGGTTAATCGCGGCGGCTTTCAACGGGGCTTGCGCTGCGCCTGGAGAAGTTGTAATGTGGGCGCGCCGAATCGGAAGCAGACTACATTTACCAGCAAATGGTCACTTACACTGCATGTCTATTCTGGATCACCTTGTCCCGGATCTTGCACCTCCACCCGTACTTCTCCACGACTGGCTCATCCGGTTTCTAATCCTGTTTCTAATGTCGAGCGGCAACATCGCATCTGGCGCGGTGCGCGTCTACGGAGTGGAGAAGTAAGGAGCGAGCCTTCTTAAACTCCGGCCAGAAGGCCAAAACAAACATAAAAGCCACTCCCGTGAGCGCAAAGGGAATTGCGGAGATCGTTTTCTCGGGCCAGAACATCTGCCAGGGAATCAGGACTCCATAGGCCGCTGGGGCGTATGGCGATAATGCGGATATCGCTGCGAGAGAGTAGTCGTGGAGGTAGGCGTGCGGTGAGAATAACGGCCCCGCGAAAATGGCGGCGGCGAGCGCAACCTTGAGCGGGCGCATCCACACGCAGACCGCAAAAGAGGCTGCCGCAATCACTGAAAGCGCGATGGCAACCACGGGGCCGAAATGAATGAAGATGCCCCGTATGTTTCCCATGAGTTCTGGCTTGATATCGGTGGTGGGGGCCTGAAGCAGCGCGATAAATTGCGCGGCCCCGCGAGGCCCAACCAGGGCAAATGATGTGAGCAGCAGCGTGGCTGCGACGGTGAGGAACCCGGCTAACGCTCTCCATTCGCGTTGGGCTGCCAAGGCTATCGGGATGGCCCATATAATATGTGGCTTCGATGCCGCGACCAGAGCGATGCACGCCCCGCCTTGGAGATCTTGCCCCTTGAACAGCAGATGCAAACCGTAAGCGACAATCAGGGTGAGTAGAATAGCGTCCTGCCCTAGTGCGACAGCAACGAGGAAGGGCTGGTATGCCAGCAGTAGAGCGCGGCTGTGCCGCAAGGGAAACCAGCGCGGAATGAGCCACAGCGCCAGGGCGAACAGCGCGTAACTTCCGATTCTGACGGTCAGTTTGAACGAATCGTAGGACATATACGCGAATGGCAGGAGCACCAGCGCGTGAACGGCCGGGCGGTTGTAATAGAGTGAGTCTTTCCCGGCTAGCGCGACGTAATCCCGGTAGGAATCATGGTCGTATAGGCGCGCGATCTTTCCGTCTCTGACGATGTGGCCCACCGCGAAATACTGCGGGATATCCACCTGTCGGATCTGCTTCTGCGGCGTCAGGAATAGCAGGAATAAGAACGCGGCTGCAACGTAGAGCAAAATCCGATACGGGAACTTGCGGCGCGTCTGGCTGTGAACCGGTGGGCCTTCCGTGATTGCAGGCATAGCGGCTCCGATCTTACCAAACCGCGACGCCCTGCGGCAGCACCAGCCGCCGCCAGAGGTTTCCTTCAAGGTCGGAAGGTCTATCGCCGGTTGCAAAGCGGCGGCGAGGAAGTGAAGTGAAATGGTTCAGGCCAGGAGGTGGATTGCCATAACAAAACAAGTCACCGTCGCCAACATGCAACCGGCCACAATCCAGCGCCGTTCCATCACCGCCCAGACGAAGCCGAAAAACGGTAACGCCGCGACCAAGTCGATTACGTAGTGCTGCCCGGTTGCGAGGGTAACGAATGCGGTGGCGATAGTGAACACCAGCGCCGGAATCAATCCGCCCTTTGGCCGGTACGCAACCATTAGCAAGGCGGTCGCCATGTGCAGACTCGGCATGCAGTTGGGCAACTTGCCCGTAAGAATGTGCGGTCCGTAGGCAGGCACCAGCATGTAAAACAGTGGCCCGACCGCATAGGCCAGCAACAGGGAAAGAAGAAACCTCTTTGGCCGTGAGTCCGTGGCGGCATGCCAGCCGTACCAGAAGATGACCACGTTCTTAAGCCCTAGGTATGTCGCATCGGTAGCCTCCCGCAATCCGGGCGAGGACTCGATCAGCCGACGGCATACGGCCGCGTCGAACAGCCAGCGCGCATCCAACCCCTCCAAGATCGTGTCGTACTTGAATGGGAAAGCCCGGTCCACGAAGCCCATGTAATACACGGCAACCAGCCAGAATGAGGTAAACCCGACTTCAAACCAGAAGAGTCGCAATGCCAGTTTCGGTTTTGGTAGAAAGGCATGCCAAGCGAGGAGAACACCCGACATGCACAAAAAAGCTACCAACTTGCCTTTGTGTACGTGAATCTCTGTAAGCACAACGAGCGCTGCAACGAGGCCAATCCATAACCCTACGCGCGTCAGCCGGTCACGGCTGCGTTGCTGACGCGATCCGGCTAAGGCGAAAAGATCGCACAGTAGCGATCATACACCCAACCGCTTCCATTGAAAGCGTGCCCTACGGTGGCAAAACTGGCAGGTGGCAGCTTAAAGGTGTCTTTGTCGGTGACAATCGCGACGCCCTGCGGCAGCGCTTCCTTGCCGAAGTGGACCCGCGCCTACCCTTGATCTGACCCACCTTTTCACGAACTTGACAGATTTCAATTTCGCGGTTCAATGTACTTGGGCCAGATGAAACTCCGAAGTCCAGCGGGATCTTGGAACGGCGTGGATGGCCTTCAGTGGATGATGAGATTCCCGCCATGGCGCACGTCGCCGTGGCGCTGTGATTCAGTACGCCGGTGACGGCCATCAGCGCCGCCAGAAGCAAATCTGAAACGAAGCAGAGAACGCACGCCGGGGCAGTCCGGTTGTGGCCGCTTTTTGAGGCCGCAGCAAACTGGTGATCCACCCTCAATTTGCGCCCTGCAAGGAAGAAGAGGTCTGGATTATCGAATTTCAAATTCAGGGACGCTGGATCGCGTTATCGTTCGAGTTAAGGGCGACAAGCCCACCGTGCTGCCATTTGACGCCGGTGAGTTCCGGCGAGGCAAGTTGGATCATTTGACCGAAGCGGAGGTCGCGTCCATTATGGGCATCGCCGTGAAGACGCTTCGGAACTGGAGATCGGCACAAGCAGGTCCACGCTGGACGAAGTTCGGACGCCAAGTTCTGTACCCAATCGCAGGGATTGGAGAATTCTTGGAAGGTAACGCAAATGCCGCTACGAATAAAGAATGGGCGATTGGAATACCGCTTCAAAATCGCCGGGTTGCCACGGGTGTCAAAGCTCACCGACTTGGAGGCCACCGAACAAAACAGGAAAAAAGCAGAGCGGCTTGAACAGAAGCACCGGGACGATATTCTGAAGGGGCTTCAGCCGCCCCGCAAGCCCAAGGCGATTCTCTTCTCCGCTGCGGTAGAGGAATTTCTGAAACACTGCCGGGTGGAACACCAAGACCACCCGAACACAGCCACGCGGGTGAAAACGTCGATGGCGAGTCTATTGGTGATGTTTGGGAACCGCACCGTTCCCTCCATCACCGAACCCGATGTCGAGCGTTACAAGGTATGGCGGCTGACGAGTGAAGGTGAGGTCGAGGCCGTCAAGAGCGTCACGCTTCGGCACGACTTGGACAACCTCTCAAAGTTTTTCAATTGGGCAAAGAGGATGGCGTATGCCACCCGCAATCCGGTTGACGGCGTAGAGAGGCCGTCAATCGAAGACGCCGTGCGAATGTACATCCTGTCGGATGCCGAAGAATTTCTGTATTTTGAACTGGCGCTGGCACGGAGCATCGACCTTCACGATGTCGCCACGATCATGGTCAACCAAGGGATGCGGCCTGAAGAGGTTGTCGAAATTGAAAAGACCAACCTTGACCTCATCGGACGGACGCTCCGAATTCCCAAAGGCAAAACAAAAGCTGCAAAGCGGACGCTCCGTCTCACCGCTGAATCCTTTGAAGTGCTGAAACGGCGAATACAGGATGGCGAGCAGTCGGAATCGAAACTCAAAAACCTCTGCGAACGGGTTGCCAAGCGGTTGAAGATCGCCCCGGAGAAGATAGCGGAACGCGAACGATTGAAGGCTCTGTACGTCTTTCCCGCACGGAAGTCGGGTAAGACCGGCAAGGGTCACATTTCGCTCTCCGGGCTGGAAAACTGCCACGACGATGTTCTGGAGGCGTGCAAGGAAAAGGGCCGGGTGATTCCTTTCGTCCTCTACGATCTGAGGCACACCTTCGCGACACGGGCGGCGCAAGACACGATGCCATTACCGACGCTGGCGTCCGTCTTGGGCCACTCTTCGTTGCGGCAGGTTCAGAAGTACGTCCACCCCACACAAGACCATCAACAGGCCGAAATGGACCGCATTGACGGCATCCGGCAGGAGAACAAGCGCCGGTATGCTGAGTCGCTACGCTCTCAGGCCCACGACAGGCCCACGGCCAACGGGAATTCGGAGGACTTCAGCAGACCGGAAGGGAAGAGCCGGGAAATCGTGCAATGAAGGCGAATGTCTGTATCTTCCCTATTCTTCAGGCAATTACAGCGATTTCTGACTGATCTGGAAAAGGGAATTGGAGGCGCGGGTCGGGATCGAACCGACGAGTAAAGGTTTTGCAGACCTTTGCCTTACCACTTGGCTACCGCGCCGATGAATGGAAGTATACCTGCAAAATAGCGCGGCGGGGCCACTTAAGTCAAACCGCCCCAACCGCTGCACGCCTACTGCAACGTCTCCTTCGGCAGGGAGCCGGCGATGAACCCGGCGATATCGTGCTTCAGCTTGGCGCTGGAATCGTTATCGATGTACAGCATGTGACCGGCCTGGTAATAGTCCCAGACGACATTCTTGTGCATGTCCGGGTTGAGGCCCATGTGATTGAACGTGTGCTCGATGGCGAAGTAGGGCGTGGCCAGATCGAAGTAGGAGGCCGCCACCATCACCTTCATGTAGGGATTCTTGGCGAACGCCGTGCGCAGGAGCGAGGTGGTATCGCCGAAGCCGTTCTGCACGCCGTAGTCCCAGGGCTGAATGCCGCCGGTGACGTAGTAGTAGAGATCCGTCTTGTAGCCCAGCTCGGCGCGCAAATAGTTGGTGAATACGGCCGTAAACGGCGGCGCGATCAGGGTGTTGGAGGGGTCGAACTCGCTGGTCTCGCCGGTGTTGAGCGAGGACGGAGCGGTCAGACGGCCGTCCAGCCGTCCGATGGTCTGGTGCTTGTCGCGCAGCAGTTCGCGGGTGAAATGGGAAACGTCGAAGCGCAGATTGCTCTCGTCGACATAGCGCGGTTCCAGCCCCACGTAACGGACGAGTTTATCGAGCACGGCCTTGCGCTCCGCGGCGGGCAGGGCGTCGCCCTTGTTGAGGGCGGTGGAGTACTCGCCCATGGCGAAGGCTTCCACTTCTTTGAGGAACGACTTCAGGTCCTTCTTTTGCAGGTCGGCGGGCACCTTCTTGTGGTACCAGGCGTCGGCGGCGTAGGTGGGCAGTTCCAGGGCGTAGACCAGATCGTCGGAGCGCGACCAGATGGTCTCCAGATTGAGGGTGGCGGAAATCAGCACGACACCGTTGAAGGCGATACCGCGATCGATCAGGTAGCCGGCGAGGCCGGCGGCGCGAAAGGTGCCATAACTCTCGCCCGCGACGTAGAGCGGCGAAAGCGTGCGATTGTTGCGCGCGAGGTACATGCGGATGAATTCGCCGACCGATTGCAGATCGCCCTGCACGCCGTTCATGCGGCGCGCCACCTCCACTGTCTTGGCGCGGCTGTAGCCGGTGCCGACGGGATCGATGAACACGAGGTCGGCCTGATCGAGCCAGGTGTTGGGGTTGTCCCGCAACTGGTAGGGCGGAGGCGGCATGCCGCCGTTGGGCAGCAGTTTGGGACTGCGCGGCCCCATGGCGCCCATGTGCACCCACATGGAGGCCGACCCCGGACCGCCGTTGAAGCAGAAGGCGAGGGGCCGCTTGCCGGTGTCGGTCACGCCGTCGAGGGTGTAGGCGACGTAAAAGATGTGGGCTTCGGTATCCCCCGAACTATCCTTCAGGGGCATCTGCGCGGCGGTGGCCGTGTAGGCGAGCGTCTTGCCGTCGATCTGTATGGAATGGTGTGTCACCACGGGCGTTTCGTCCACGTCTCCGCCCAGCGCGGGTCCCGGCCCGGCGATGCCGCCGCGTCCGCCGCGCCCGCCGGGCGTGGTGGTCGACGGAGTCGTGGGCGTCTGTGGTTGTGTCTGTGCCGGTGCCGGCGCCTGCCGTCCCTGTCCGATTAGCGGAGCCGCCGCCAGTATGAGCAGTGCGAGCGGGCAATTTTGCAGGCAACCTCGAAAATGGGTCATGAGGTAAATGATACGCCAGAGCGTCCGCCAAATGGACGGCTGGGTGCGATTCAGCGATCGTACATGCGGGTGAGAGCGAGCAGACGTTGGGCGACGGGCGGGGTGAGCGCGTCACGGCGGCAGCGCCAGCGCCAGTTGCCGCCGAGGGTGGCGGGCTGGTTCATGCCTTGCGGAAGCCCATGCCGGCGAAGCTCACCACGCTGTTCTCGTCGATGTTCCACTGCTCGTACTGGAGCAGTTCGCCGCGGGCCTTCGGGGCCGTCTTCAGGAAGGTGTAGAAGGGCGCCGACCCGCACCATTTGAGGTCGTCCTGGCGCTCGCGCACCAGGTCCCAGAAGCCGGCGGCATCGAGGGCGTTGATGCGCTCGATGCGGCGCTGGTCGCGCTCGCCGACTTCCTGCATGGCGCCTTCGCCCGCCACCGCCGCGAAGCGATCGTTATAGCGCGCTCCCATGTGGGCCATGTCCACGCCCATGACCCAGAAAAGGCGGTCGCCTTCCCGCTCGCGCAGCTCGCCGAGCGCGTCGAAGAAGGCCTTCACTTTGTCGTCGTCTTCGGGGTTGCCGCCCTGATAGATGCTGCGGGCGAAGGAGCCCACGAGGATGGGCAGGATCCTGACTCCGGGCCCCAGCACGTGCTGCAGGAAGATCACTTGAAACTCCACCGTATGTTCGAAGCTATGGCAGTAGTCTTCCATGGCGACGCCGTTGCCGCCGCGCGGCGCCAGCCAGTCGACCAGCGCGGTATCGGTGGGCGCGTCGCCGAGCGGGGTGCGAAACGTCTTGCGCGTCATGCCGAAGGTCTCCGGCTCGCCGTAGTGGGAGGTGGCCAGGATCACGAAGGTGCGATCCTTGTGCTCCGGGCGCAGCAGGCCGTACGCCGCGCGGTAGGATTGCCATCCGCCCGACGGGCTGACGTGCGGCGCGGCGATGGCAAACAGATCGCCGTTCGAATGGGCCGGGGTTTCCGCGCCCTCCATCCACTGCCCCATGGTCTCGCGCATTTCGTCCGGATCGGCCGGGTAGGCCGACCCCGCTTGCGAGGGTTCGCGCACGGCCGCCTCAGCGAACTCGCGCCGGCGCGCCTCTTGCATCCCGGCGAAGTTGGCGTCTTCGAGAAACCCGGCGGCGCTCAGCGTATCGACGAGGTGCCGGGCCAACTCCCCCACCTGGAACTCGCCGGTGATGGCGACCAGCGCGGCGCGCAGATCGAGGTCCGTCTGCAAGCCATCGAAACATTGCAGACACTCCACCAGGGGCGGCGGGATGACCAGCATGGCGTCGCTGAAGCGGTAGGGATCGCGGATGAACAGCCCCGGATGTTCGGGCGAGGGGGAAGGCATGAAATCCAGGTTCATGCGCAGGCGCGGCAAGAGGTCGGGCACGACTTATGGTACGCCGAGAGCGCGGTATTTGCGCAACAGCTCGTAAATCACCACACCGCCCGCGGTGGCGACGTTGAGCGAATGTTTCGTTCCCAGCATGGGGATGCGCACGTAGGTATCCGAGCGCGCGGAGATCTCCGGCCGGATTCCATCCACCTCGTGGCCGAAGACGACGCAGACGGGAAACCGCGGCTGCCAGTCGAAGAGGTCGACCGCGTGGACGCTGGTTTCCACGGCGGCGATCTCATAGCCCCGCGCGCGCATGCTTTCGACCAGCGGCAGGGCATCCCAGGAGTGCTCCCACGGCACCGTGTCCTGGGCGCCGAGGGCGGTTTTGGCGATGGCTTTTTTGGGTGGGCGCGCGGTGATACCGCAGAGATACAGTTTCTCCACGCTGGCGGCGTCGGCGGTGCGGAAGAAGGCTCCCACGTTGTACATGCTGCGCACGTTGTCGAGCAGCACCGCCACGGGCAGCGTGCGGATGCCTTCGTAGAGCGCTCCGCCCGCCGTGGCCTGAAAAGGAAGGCGATCCATGGAGCGACGAAGTATAGCACAGAGCCGCGCGGGCGCGATGTTACACTGAGAGTTCGCATGGCAATGTTGTCGATCGTGATTCCGATCCACAACGAGGAGCCTTCCATACTCCCGTTGTACGACCGCCTGACGGCGGTACTGGAACCGTTGCAGCGGCCCTACGAGATTCTCTTCGTGGACGACGCTTCCAACGACCGCAGCTTCGAACTGCTGGCCAACCTGGTGGAAACCGACGGCCACCTGAAGGTGATCCGCCTGCGCCGCAACTTCGGGCAGACGGCCGCTCTCTCCGCCGGCTTCCACGAAGCCAAGGGCGAGGTGATCATCGCCATGGATGGCGACTTGCAGCACTGCCCGGAAGACATCCCCGCGCTGCTGGAGAAAATCGACCAGGGCTACGATATCGCCAGCGGCTGGCGGCAACACCGGGTGGACAACGCCATCATGCGCAAGATCCCCTCGCGCATCGCCAACTGGCTGATGGCCAAGGCGAGCGGCGTCGAACTGCGCGATTTCGGCACCACCTTCAAGGCGTATCGCGCCGAAGTTCTCAAGGACGTCAACCTCTACGGCGAACTGCACCGCTTCATTCCCGCGCTGGCCAGCTTTTACGGCGCGCGCATGATCGAAGTGCCCATCCGCAACGTGCCGCGCGCGGCGGGCGATTCGCACTACGGCATCGGGCGCACCTTCCGCGTGCTGTTCGACATTCTCACCATCAAATTCCTGCTGAAATACTTCACGCGGCCGATGCACTTTTTCGGCTCGCTCGGCCTGGCGGGCACGGTTTCCGGCGGGGGGATCATGGTGTACCTCGTGGTGCTCAAGATACTGGGCTACGAGATTGTGATCGAGCACGGGCCGCTGATGATCGCCGGATGCCTGCTGCTGTTGAGCGGCCTGATGATGTTCACTACCGGCCTGATCGGCGAGATGATGATGCGCACGTATTTCGAAAGCCAGGACCGGCGCATCTACGCCGTCCGCGAGATCCTGACGCGCAAACAGCGCGGCGTGGCCGGCGGAACGAAGTAGCGGGGCAGCCCATTCCCCGCGGCACCCGCGAGCTGTCGAACACGCCCGGCACACAAAAACGCCCCGCCGGCGCGTTAGTTCGCGCCGGCGGGGCTGGGGAAAGTGAAGCGCGTACTACTGCTTCACGGGCGTCGGCGTGGTGCTGGCGGGGGCCGTCTTGGCGGTCTTCTTGACGCCTTTCTTGTGGTTCTTCTTGGCGGTATTCGTGGTCGCTGTGGCGGCCGGCTTGGTAGCGGCCGGCGCGGCGGGCGCGGCAGGCGCGGCCGGCGTCTGGGCGAACGTCAGCGGCATGGTGGCGAGCGCCAAAGCAAAGGTCAGAATCGTCGTTTTCATTTTGTTTTTTCTCCCTCGCGGGCCTTGTCGCCCGCTCACAATTTCATACTGCGCTTCGTGGGCGGGAAACACGATAGCCCCGGTACGCTATGCCGGCCCACGAAATCGCACGTAGGAGGGTTAATGTTCATTAGGATTCCCTCTTAGCCCCGGTTGGGGATGTGTGGGGCGCCGGCGACGCGCGATACTGAGAACGCGATGCTACCGCGGCAGATCACGCACCAGAACATCTTCAGGGTCCTCTTGGCCGGTTTCACCCTGGTGATGGTGCTGCTGGCAGCCGCGGCCATCGTCGGCATTCGCAATATCCAGTCCATTCAGCAGAACGCCAACAGCCTGGTGCGCGAGCAATCGCTCACCAATCGCCTGATCGACGAACTGCACAGCCAGCAGACCACGCTGAGTGAAGTCTTTTCGGTGCTGGCGCGCGATCCCGATTCGGTGGACTACTACAAAATCATGAGCCAGTTGGACGAGGCCGACCGCGATATCGCGCGCATCTCCGAAGAAGGGACGCGCACCGCCGAGCGCGATCTCTGGCAGCGGCTCAACCGGTCGTCGCTCGATTTCTCGCGGGAGGCGCGGCGGCTGCTCTCCATCGAGGAGCCGGAGACCTTTTCCTCGATCGATCTGTTTCGTCTGCACGGGGCCTTCACCAGCGTAGTGGCGCGCCTGCTGGAAGGGGAGTACCGCAAACTGAATGCCGCGCAGGCGCAGATCGAGCGCCGCACTTCGCACCTGCGGGACAACTCGCTGCTCTTCGCCGCGACCAGCGTAAGTCTGGCGCTGATCTTCGCCATTTTCACGGTGCGTTTGGTCTCGCAACTGATTCGCCGGCTGGAGTGGCAAACCGCCGAACTGGGGCGCGTATCCTGGCACATGCTGGAAGACCAGGAGGCGACGGCGCGGCGATTCTCGCACGAACTGCACGACGAGCTGGGACAATCGCTGACCGCGGTCAAGACGAATCTGAGCGCGCTGGCCGCCGCCGGGGGCGGAGATGCGGCGGAGACGGGCGCGCGGCTGGCCGATTGCCTCCGCCTGGTGGATGAAGCCATCGGCAACGTGCGGCAGATGTCGCAACTGCTGCGCCCCACCATCCTCGACGATTTCGGGCTGGAGGCGGGATTGCGCTGGCTGGCGGAGGGCTTCGCGGCGCGCACCGGAATCGAGGTGACGGTGGATTCCAGCTATTCCGGCCGCCTGCCCGACGAAACCGAAACGCATCTGTTCCGCATCGCGCAAGAGGCGCTCACGAATATTGCCCGCCACGCCGCGGCGCGCCACGTGCAGATGAAACTCGCCACCAGCGGCGGGGAGATCCGCCTGTCGATCCAGGATGACGGCCGCGGGCTGGGCGCGGCTCCCACGGACGGCCGCGGGCTGGGCCTGATCGGCATGCGCGCCCGGGCGCGCAGCGCCGGCGGCGACGCTACCGTGCACTCCCGCCCGGGGCAGGGTGTTCTAATTGAAGTTCGCGCTACCCTCGGCCATGAAACGCACGCGCATCCTGCTGGTTGACGACCATGCCGTAGTCCGGCAGGGCTTCAAGATGATCCTCGGCGCCCAGGCCGATATGGAGATCGCCGGCGAGGCCGCCAACGGGCGCGAAGCCGTGGAACTGGCCGCGCAGCTCAATCCCGATATCGTGGTGATGGACGTGGCGATGCCCGAGTTGAACGGCATCGAAGCCACGCGGCGCCTGGTGGCGGCGAATCCGCACATCCGTGTGATCGCGCTCAGCATGCACAAGGATTCGGTCTATGTGCGCGAGATCCTGCGCGCCGGCGCGCGCGGCTACCTGCTCAAGGATTCGGGCGCGGACGATCTGGTGAAGGCGATCCGCGCGGTGGCGGGCGGGGAGAGCTATCTCAGCCCGGCGGTCTCCAATGCCGTGCTGGACGATTACCGCAAGCACGTCACCAATCCGATCGACCTGTTGACCAGCCGGGAACGCGAAGTGCTGCAAATGCTGGCCGAGGGCAAGACCAACAAGGAGATCGCGGTGGTGCTGAATCTCAGCGTGTACACGGTGGACGCGCATCGCGGGCGCATCATGGAGAAGCTAAACCTGCACAGCATCAACGAACTGGTGCGCTTTGCGCTGCGCAACGGGCTGATCGATTAGACACCTGACATGCCGGCCGCCGCAGGCCCAAAATCCGCTTGACGCGACTCTATATTGTGTAATATATATATGTCGCAATGTCAATAGAGCCTCAAGAGTTCCTTCCCCTGCACGCCAACTGGTTCCACATACTGCTCTCGCTGGTGGGGAAAGAGCAGCACGGCTACGGCATCATGCAGGAAGTGCTGGAGCGGACGAACGGGTCGGTGCGACTGTGGCCGGCGACTCTCTATGGCTCGCTGAAGCGGCTGATTGCCGGCGGGCTGATCGAGGAGAGCGAGGAGCGGCCGGCGCCGGAACTGGATGACGCGCGCCGCCGCTACTACAAACTGACGCGGCTGGGAAAACGCGTGCTCGAACTGGAATGCCGGCGGCTGGAGGGGATGGTGCGGATGGCGCATGCGAAGCACAAGCAGGAGGCGTACTGATGAATCCTCGAATGAACATCTGCTTATCCCTTTATAAATACCTGGCGAATGCCTATCCGCACGAATTCCGGATGGTCTACGGAGAAGATCTGGACCGGCTCGGTGAGGACGCGGTCCCGGAGGCTTGGCGGCGATACGGCGTGTTGGGCCTGGTGCGGTTGCTGGCCGATATCGCGGTGCGGTTGCCCGGCGAGTACCTCGGCGAGATCCGGCAAGACGTGGTCTACGCCGTGCGCGTGTTGGCGCGGTCGCCGGGGTTCACGGCCGCGGCGGTTCTTTCCCTGGCGCTGGGGATCGCCATGTGTAGCGCCATCCTTTGCGGGTCGAGCTCCGTGCTGCGCCCGATGCCCGGCGCGCGCGATCCGGGCGCGCTGGTGGCTGGGCGAAAAGGCGTCTCCTATCCGTATTTCGAGCACTATCGCGATCACACGCAGGTGGCGGGCGCGGCGAAGAGTTGGCAGGCGGACCCAGAGGGTACCCCGCCTGCCCCACCACGGCGCGATAGCGACCAAAAGGAAGTTGGGGTGGAGGCGACGGTCTTTCTGGTCTCGGTACCATTCGCCGTGGCTCCCGGCGGCGGCCGGAATGCCCGGGCGGAGCGCTTCTATGGGCACATCGTGTCGCCCGAGTATTTCACGACGCTGGGCGTGACGCCCGCCGCCGGACGTTTCTTCGCACGCGAGACCGAGCGGCCCGGCATGGCTCCGGTGGTGGTAGTCACGGACAAGTTTTGGCGCACCTATCTGAACTCGGACCCGCGGGCGGTGGGGCGCGTGGTGCGGCTGAACGGCCAGTTGGCCACCATCGTCGGCATTGCGCCACCGGATTTTCAGGGGATGTGGCCGTTCATTCCCGCGGACCTGTTTGTGCCGGTGACGTGCGGCTCTCTCCTGGCGCCGGAACTCGCCGGCGATCCCCTGCACGCCCGCGATCTCGAGATGTTTCGCATGGTGGTGCGCTTGCCGCACGGCGTGAGCATAACGGCGGCCGAAGCCGCGCTTGATGCGACGACGCTGGCGCTGGACCGGCAGGCGCCCGACGCGGACCGCGATCGCGACCCCAAGAGCCGGCAACTGCGCCTCATGCCTGCCGGCACCTTCGGGCTCACCACACCGGAGCAGCGCGCGTTCGTCTACAGCTTCAATTTCGCCATGTGGGTCCTGATCCTGTCGCTGGTGTGCGCCAACCTGGCGAATCTCCTGCTGGCGCGCGGCAGCCGGCGGCGGCGCGAGATCGCGCTGCGCCTTTCGATGGGCGCCAGCCGGGCGCGCCTGGTGCGGCAGTTCCTGACGGAGAGCGTCCTGCTGTCGCTGGCCGGAGGCGTGGCCGGCATCGTGGCGGCCTTCTGGGTCGCCCACATGATGACCGCTCTGCCGCTGCCCTCGTCGGGTCCGTTGCAAGCGGACTTTCGTCCCGATTTCCGCATTCTCGCGCTCACCCTGGGGGTCTCGCTGGTGGCCGGCATCGCCTGCGGTCTCGCGCCCGCGCTGGCCAGCGTGCGCGCCGACATCGGGCTGGCGTTGAAAGAAGGTCCCGGGGTACCACCTGGTCTACTTAGAGGGTCGCGCGGCTACCGGCGGTTCAGCCTGCGCAACCTCTTCGTGGTGGCCCAGGTGGCCGCGTCCCTCATGCTGCTGCTGGTCACCGGTTTCATCGTCACCGGCTATGGGAACGTCAGCCGGATCGATCCCGGCTTCGACACCACCAATCTGGACATGTTCTCCATCGACCCGGTACGCGACGGCTATTCGACCGGGGAAGCCCGGACGCTTTTCGCCAGGCTGCCGGAGCAACTGTCGCGCGCGCGGGGCGTGCGCGCGGTGGCACTGGCGGAAAGCGCGCCGTTCGGCAGCCTGTTGGTGCACACGCAACATACCCGCCTCTCGGCCTTGTCGCGTGATGGCGGCGGCCGCCCGGTGTGGTGCCAGGGCTTCCTCGAACGAATCGGGGCCAACTACTTCGCCACCGTGGGTGTGCCCCTGGTGAGCGGGCACGAGTTCGACATGCGCGACCAGCAAAGCGACGCTCCGGCGGGAACGGCCACGCCCGCCGTGATCAACCAATCCGCCGCGCGCGCCCTGTTTGGCGCGGAGAACCCGATTGGCCGGCATATTCAGGATGGTGCGGCCAGTTACACGGTGGTCGGCGTGACCCACGATGTGCGATCCGGGTGGCTGCCGGCCATACCGGTTCCCACGGTGTTTCTGCCGCTCACGGCGGGCGGGATGGCGCGCAGCCGGACGCCGAGCGCCACTATGTTGGTGCGCGTCGCGGGCGGTACCGCTGGGCTAGCCGCCGTGCGCGACGAAATGGCGTCGCTCCATCCCGATCTCACCATCTTCAACGTGCAGACCATGCGCGAGAATCTCGACCAGATAAACGCATTCGCGGAGTGGAGTACGGCGGTCTATTTCGTGCTGGGCCTGTCCTCGCTGTTCCTGGCATCGATCGGCCTGGGCGGCGTCACGGCCTACGCGGTAGCGCAAAGGCGGAAGGAGATCGGCATCCGTATGGCGCTCGGCGCCCGCGGCCGGCAGGTACAGGGGTTGGTGATGAGGGACGGGACGGCGCTCGTCGTGGTGGGATTGATCTGCGGCCTTGGCGGCGCGATGGCCCTGCGGCGGGTCTTTTCCGCTTTCAGCGAGTCGTTGGCGAAGGGCTTCGCCCAACCGTCTGTCGACCTTTCGTTGATCGCCGGCGCGCCGCTGCTGCTGGCCGCCCTGGCGCTAGCGGCCTGCTACCTGCCGGCGCGGCGGGCCACACGGATCGATCCGGTAGCGGCGCTGCGGGAAGAGTAAGGGGAACTCAATTCCCTAGGATCTGCAAAAGCCGTATTCGTCGGTCCGATCCCGACCCGCGCCTCCAACATTTGATCCCAGGAATTCAGGACAAATCAAGCACTCAGCCCGGCGCAAGCCGCGCCGCGTACCTGGTCCTCGTGGACGTGCGCATGGTTTCAGCATGAGCCGGACTTCAGCGCGCTGCCGGGCGCGGACGAATCGTCCTTTTCCGAGGTGAACCAAGGGCCAGCGCGGCATCGAGATCTTCATGCTCGAACGCGGACGCCATGCGGTCGACCTCAGCCGGAGTGAGGCCAAGCTTCGCCGCCTGCTTTCGCCACGTCGCAACTGCTTTCCCAACCTGCCCCGCGATCTTATGGGCTTCGCCTTCGCGCAATTCGAAATAATCGGCGACTTGAAGCGCCAACTTCAGAGAGGCCGTGCCGTCGTCAAGATCGATGGTCGTGGAGAGGACCCTCGGCTTGAGATCGGCGGGAATCGGATTGAGGTCGTAGGCCGGAGACAGGCGCCACCCGGATGGACCCGGCCAGAGAAAACCGTGATTGCGCAAATGATCGTCCGTATTCGAAATCAGGATGCTGAACACAATCCGCCGCCACAGCGCATGCATGTCCACCTTCGGAGCCGCACCGTGCTGGCGGAGGACATCGGCGAAATCCAGGTAACTCCGCGCCTCGTTGTCTTTGGCGTCGAGCATGCTCATTGCCGACAGGAATGGGAGCCGCACTCCGCGCTCCCGATCGAAACGGCGCAGCAAGAGCACGGGCTTACCGTTGATCGTTTCGAGCCGCCAGTCGGGCACCGTAATACCGGCCTTGGCTGCCAGGGTCAGGGCCACCGCCTCCCAACGGACGGTGTTCACTTCGTCTCCTTGGTTCGGAAACTTGGCAATTGCGAGATGGCCGTCGCGGTCCCGGACCGAAGCCTTGGGACGGGCTCCGCCGAGCGATGAGCCAGGCGCGAGCAGCAGACGCAAATCCTCGTCGGTGTCGGTGTCGTTCAGAACACGCTCGGTGGCCGAGAGCAGCCGGGGCAACTCGATGAACGGCGGGATCTTCATCGGGCCGGGCACGGCCAGAAACGGTCCGCCTTCCCGCTCGGCAAAACGGAGTGCGCCCTGGCGTGCTTCATCGTCCACTGTGAGCAGATAGTCGATTTCCCTGACGGTGCGCGGCGTCCGTCCCTCGTGGCTGGCGCGCCGGCGCTCGGCGCGTCGCATCAATACTCGACCCCATCGATCGGGGGCGGAGTCGCCGATGGCGCCGAAGAGTGGTTTGGCGGAAGGCGCGTGAAATGGACCTGGCCCCAGCTTAAGGGCCGGTTCGAGAGAGAATCGTTCGGGGTGAGCGAGCCAGTTCTTGTCGTATTCAAAAGTGGCGCTTTCCCGGTCCTTGCGCGTGCGAGCCCACAGTCGTCCCACCAGGTGGGGCACGCTTTGCAGGTCCACGTGTACGACAACTTCCTTCTCCATCACTCTGTACCCTTGGTGTTTGGCTTACGTGCCTTTCGCAGGCGAGGGAGCCGAATGCGTTCAGGCAGGTTCTCCTCTTCCAGCGCAAGTCCAAGCGCATCGTGCCTGGGGTCGGCCACGTCGGCGAGCCGATCGACCATTCCCAGGGCGAACAGAACTGTGGCGTAGGTACCGAGCGAGACGCCAGGGTCACCCTTCTCCGCCTTGTGCAGGGTCGTCCGGCTGATGGATGCTCGTTCCGCCAGGATCGTTACGGGAATGCGCCGCCGACGACGCGCATCACGAATATCGTGCCCGAGCTTTCGGAGGGCACGCGCTACAGGTACCGAGATCGCTGCGAACGATCTACCTTCACGCATCTTTACTGTCCATATAAATAGCCGTTATAAGCATTAAAGTACATAATAATGAACGTAAAGTCAAATCGTTCGGGGCGGCGGTGCGGCGTGAGACCTTGCTGTTCTCGGGAAAAGGCTCTCGATCGCGGTTGAGGATGCTGTGTGCCCGCCGGCGGCATAGTTCGCGCTGCGGCGTGCGCGTTCAGTTCCCCGTGGCGGCGATGGCGTGCAAGAGTGCGTCCACGCGTTCCAGACTGCCGACGAACAGGCCGTGCGGCACCTGGCGAAATGGTGTGCCCCTGGTGAGCGGGCACGAGTTCGACATGCGCGACCAGCAAAGCGACGCTCCGGCGGGAACGGCCACGCCCGCCGTGATCAACCAATCCGCCGCGC